>Ga0256841_1001195_pt1 | contig 23371 bp, 14 predicted proteins | sample 356308metaG_FD_185971 | JGI IMG/M metagenome (GOLD analysis project Ga0256841, IMG submission 185971) | Hydrothermal vent microbial communities from Mid Atlantic Ridge, Atlantic Ocean - 356-308 | ecosystem: Environmental > Aquatic > Marine > Hydrothermal vents | place: Atlantic Ocean: Mid...
GTCTTGTTCCTTCTGTTCAGTAGGGCTTCCACTCTTGCCATAAGTGTTCGAATACGAATAGGTTTACTGATGAAGTCATCGCCGCCGGCTTCAAAACCGGCTATTTCGGTAGCATCATCATTTTTAGCGGTTAAAAATAAAATATATGTATTATCCATCTTTTTATTTTCCCGCAAAATACGACAGGTTTCCAAACCGTCCAGTTTGGGCATCATAATATCCAAAATAATAATTTCCGGCAAGTGTTTTTTTGCTAGTTTTATCGCTTTTAAACCGTTTTTGGCGGTAAGCACATTATAATCTTTTTGTTCAAAATTATACTTTAAGAACTCCAAAATATCCGGTTCGTCATCAACAATTAATATGGTAATTTGTTCAGACATTATGATTTTTTTACAAAAATATTATTAATTCAATATTATCATACTTGTTTTATATGAAGTTTATATTAATTTTTTAAACATAAGTTAAACAAAATTTAATATAAGACTAAACTTAACTTAAACTTCCCCGTTTAGTTTTGCCTTGTAATCAAAAAACAAAAATAATGAAAGCAAAAATCAATTTAATTCTTTTAATGGCTTTTAGTTTAAGCTTATTGACCGTATCTTGTAAAAAAGATAAAAACAAAGATGATGATCAACCCGAAGAAGAAAACACGGTATTAACAGGCGTTTTAAGTGCCGACAAAACTTTGACAGCTGATAAAATATGGTTTATCGATAAACGTTTTGTAGTTCCCGATGGAAAAAAATTGACCATCGAACCCGGAACCATTATCAAAGGAAAACCCGGTTCGGGTGCTGATGCTTCCGTATTGATTGTAGCAAGAGGAGGAAAAATATTTGCCAACGGAACAGAAGCCAATCCAATTGTTTTTACGGCAGAAGCTGATAATATTGATGTAGGTCAAAAATTCGGAACCAATCTTTCCGAAGATGATAACGGACTTTGGGGAGGGGTTATCATTTTGGGAAAAGCCAAAGGTTCTTTTGAAAACGATGTAAACGAATTTTCAATCGAAGGTATTCCCGCATCCGACCCCAATGGAAAATACGGTGGAAATGACGATGCCGACAATTCAGGTGTTTTTAAATATGTATCCATTCGTCACGGAGGATCCGAAATCGGTGCCGGCAACGAAATTAACGGACTTTCATTGGGTTGTGTTGGAAGCGGAACGGAAATTCATCATATAGAAATCGTTGGAAACAAAGATGACGGTATTGAGCATTTCGGTGGCGCTGTTCACGAATCGGAACTATTGATTTTTGCTTGTAACGATGACGGTTTGGATATCGACCAAGCTTATCACGGAGAAATTACCAATTCCGTTGTTATCAAAGGAGCTAATTCCGATAGCGGTTTGGAAATAGACGGAGGCGAAGGTTCTTTGCAATTGCCTTTTCAAATGTCTAATGTTACGCTTATCGGATTTAGTAGTAACCTAAATAAATATGCCGATTTTCGTCACGGTGCCATAGGAACCGTTCAAGACATTTATGCTTATGGTTTTCCTTCCGGTGCTAAAATCCGTTTGAAACATGATGAAACCGCTCAAAATTATAATAATAATGTGTTGGTATTTCAAAATTGGCAAATAGCTTTACCTGCCGGTGTTAATAAAACTGATTTGCCTGATAATCATACAAATATTCCAGCTCCTAACTTTGAAGATGCTAGTTTTATAAATCCCGTTCAACAAGGTTCGCAAACAGTCGGTGCAGACTTGAATCAATTTAATTGGACTTACGCCAAACATAAAAATGCTTTCTAAATTGTTAGTTTGTGTGAAATCAAACAGTCTCTTTCCATCAGGGGCTGTTTGATTTTATTTACAAAATAATTTCATAAAAAAACCAAACCAACCAAAACAAAAAATTTATGAAAACAAAAATTTTATTTATTTTATATTTCCTTTATTCACAAGTATTTGCAATCAATGGGCAAAATATAATTACGGGAAAAGTAGTAGATGCCACCAATAACGAACCTTTGGCATTGGTAAATGTGGTGGTAACCGATTTAAAAACAGGAACTTCAACAGACTTTGATGGCATTTTTTATTTGAAACTGCCGGATGGAAAATATAAGTTGGAATTTAAAACTATGGGATATGAACCCGTAGAAAAAATTATAGAAGTAAAAGGAGGAAAAAGTTTGCATATAGTCGTTGAAATGCACGAAGCCAAGCAAGTATTGAACGAGGTGGTAATTAAAAGTGTTAAACGAAAAAACACGGAACGCTCGGTTTTGGCATTGCAAAAGAAATCCTTGTCCATTGTAGATGGGCTTTCGGCTCAAACTTTTAGAACTTCCGGCGTTGGAAATTTGGCTTCCGCTGTAAAAAAAATTGTAGGCGTAAGTGTTCAAAGCGGAAAATATGTTTACGTAAGAGGTCTGGGAGACCGCTACACAAAAACTATCTTGAACAAAATAGATATTCCCGGTTTGGATCCCGACCGAAACACTATTCAAATGGATTTATTCCCGACTTCCATCCTTCAAAACATTTTGGTTTATAAAACCTTTACGGCAGATCTTCCCGCTGATTTTACCGGTGGTGTAGTAAATATGACAACCAAAGATTTTCCAGCAAACAGGCAAACTTCTTTTTCGGTGGGAATAGGGGTTAATCCCGAGATGAATTTCAATAATGATTTTTTGACTTTTAAGGGTTCCAAAACGGATTTTTTAGCACTTGATGATGGGACTTATGATGTTCCCATTTCTTTAAATGAACAAATTCCTTATACTTTTGATAACAATCCGAAACTTACGGAAATAACAAAGAAATTTGACCCGCAATTGGCGCCTTTACAAAAACAAAGCTTGCCCAATTATAATTTTTCTTTTTATACCGGCAATCGTTTTGATATTGGAAATAAAGGAAATAGCTTGGGGTATATTACAAGTTTTTCTTACAAAACCACCTATAAGTTTTATGAAAATTTAATCAATAATACGTATGAAAAATATCCCGATAAAGATACTTATCAACTGGAATCCACTATGAATCAAACGGGAAGTTTGGGAGTAACCAATATTATTCTGAATGCTTTGGGAGGAATTACCTATAAAACCAAAAAAAGCAAATACAAATTCAACATATTACATATTCGAAATGGCGAAAAAGATGCCGGTTTGTTCTGGCAAGATGTTCACGGTTCTGATTTTGTCGTTTTCAAGAAAAGCTATTTGGCTTACACGCAAAGAAATATTACCAATTTACTATTTAACGGAATACATTTTCAACCGGAAAAAAAATATAAAATAGACTGGAAATTGTCTTATACACACTCGGGAATTTATGATAAAGATGTGCGTTCGACCCCTTATCGCTTTGATAACAATCAATACACAATTTTGCAGAACAATCAACCCAGAAGAATTTGGCGTAATCTGACGGAAAACAATTATGTAGCCAAAATAGATTTTAAGAAAAAACTTAAAAACAAAAACCGTTTACTTGCCGGTTTGTCAAGCACTTACAAGATTCGGGATTATGGAATTTACCAATATCAATTGGGACTAAAAGGCAATATTCCTTTGACCGGAAACGCTAACGAATTATTGGAAACAAATAATGTGTGGACGCCGGATACTAACCAAGGAACTTATATTTTAAATCAATCCGTTTATAACCAATCCAATTTGTTTAATGCTAAACAAATAAATTTAGGCGGCTATATTTCGGCGGTTTATAATATTAATTCCAAATTAAAAACCGTAATGGGAATAAGATTGGAAAAATATATGTTGTTATATACGGGTCAAAATATTATGGGCGATTTAAAATTTGATAACGATGAAGTTTTAAACAAATTGGATTTTTTTCCGTCGGTTAATTTGACTTATAAGTTATCCGATCGTACCAATTTGCGTTTTTCTTATGCACGAACTACCGCAAGACCTTCATTTAAAGAAGCTTCCATTGCGGAGATTTACGACCCGTTGTCCAACTCGACATTTATCGGAAACATATTTTTAAAACCTTCCTATATTCAAAATCTGGATTTTAGATACGAATATTATGGAAAGAAAACCGATATGTTTGCCGTAAATCCGTTTTATAAACATTTTAAAGACCCAATAGAATTGGCACTCTACGCATCAGCGCCCAATAATTATACGCCCAGAAATTTAGGAAATGCCAATGTTTACGGAATAGAATTGGAAGTAAGAAAACAATTGGATTTTGTTTCAAATAAATTAAAAAACTTTAAGATTAACTTAAATGCTTCCTATATCAATTCTCAAATGGAAATGTATGACGAAGAATATAAACTCCGATTGAATACGGCAAGAACAGGAGAAACGGTAAGTAAAACAAGAGCACTGCAAGGCCAAGCACCATATCTTATTAATGCAGGCTTGGTTTATGATAACAAAAAAATGGGTTTGACAAGCACTTTGTCTTATAATACCCAGGGCGAAACATTGGAAAGAGTTGGAGGAGGAGCTCCGGATATTTATTCCAAACCTTTTAACAGTTTGAATTTTAACTTGATAAAAAAAGTTGGAAAAAAATCCAATATAAGTTTGGGAATAAAAAATATTTTGAATGACAAACAAGAACTTTTTTATAAAAATTACAAAGCAAAACCGGAAATATTTTCATCCAAAATCCCCGGTATTGCATTTAATTTAAAATATACTATGCGTTTTTAGCAGCGTATTAGTAGTTTTGGTTGGTAAAGCTCCTTATTTTTTAAGGGGCTTTTTTAGATACTACAAGATCCCGAACATCTGCAGCAAAAGTATAATGACAAGAAAAAAAATCAATAAACCCATTAAATATAAAACCGTTTGTTGTCCCTTCATTTTTTTATTTTCAAAGATACGGTAAAATTTTTTTAAGGAATTTTTTCTCAAATTCAAGCAAAAATTAACAAACACATAACATTTAATCATTCTAAATCGTATTCAAATGTTAATTTTTTTAAAAAATTATTATCAATAGCAGCTTTTTAGTAATAAATATATATTTTTTAGCAATTACTATCATTATTTTAATATAGATAAAAATCTTTAAATACATTTGTTATATGCTATTAACAAAAATCTGAAAAAATGGGAGATTTCAATGTGAAAATGGGTAATTCCGAAAAAGAATTGCGGGAATTTACCAGACATTTATTAAGAGATGTTCAAGCTTTGGAAAAAATGTTGGATGAAGAAAAATTTGAAAGTGGTATCTATAAAATTGGGGCTGAACAAGAATTTTGTCTGGTTGATAAAAATTATAAACCTTATCCGATAAATCTCAAAATTTTGGAAGAGGCCCAAATGGATAATCTAAGTCCGGAATTGGCAAAATTTAATTTGGAAACCAATGCTTCTCCACAAAATTTTGAAGGAGATGCCATTTCAAAAATGGAAGAAGAAATTGTGGAGGATTTGGACACAATAAGAAATATTGCTCAAAAACATCACGGAGACATCATTCTTACAGGAATTCTTCCCACTATTAGAAAATTTGATGTCAGTAGAGATAATATTACTCCTATTGATCGTTATTATGCTTTAATGGATTCTCTTAGACAGATGAGAGGAGAAGAATTTTTGATCAACATCTATGGTTTAGACGAATTAAATATCAAACTGGACAGCGGAATGATTGAAGCTGCCAATACAGGTTTTCAAGTTCACTTGCAAGTAGATCCGGATGATTTTGTAAAAAAATATAATATCGCACAAGCCATTGCCGGTCCGGTATTGGCTACTGCCGTTAATGCCCCTTTATTATTCGGAAAAAGATTGTGGAGAGAAACACGTATCGCACTTTTTCAGCAAGCAATTGATACCCGAGTTTCCACTGAGCATATTCGTGAACATCATCCCAGAGTAACTTTTGGAACCGATTGGGTAAAAAATTCGGTATTGGATTTATTCCGCGAAGATATCTTGCGTTACCGTGTACTTCTGGGTGCAGATTTTGAAGAAGATAGTTTGGAAATGGTTCGTCAAGGAAAAACACCTATTTTAAAAGCATTAACCGTTCATAATTCTACAGTATATCGTTGGAACAGACCTGTTTATGGAATTTCCGGAAACGGAAAACCTCATTTAAGAATAGAAGCACGCATGTTCCCTGCCGGACCTACCGTAATTGATGAAATGGCAAATACCGCCTTTTGGCTGGGATTGATGGAAGGATACAGCAACCAATTGGATGATATTACAAAATATATGCTTTTTGATGAAGCTAAAGACAATTTCTTTGCTGCTGCCAGGAGTGGAATTGCCAAAAATTTCACTTGGTTTCACCACAAACGTATTCCAATTAAAGAATTGATACTAAAAGAGTTATTACCAATTGCTAAAGAAGGACTTCAAAGCAAAAATATAAACAAAAATGATATTGACAAATATTTAGAAATCATAGAAGAACGTATTACAAAAGAAACTACCGGAAGTCATTGGATGTTGAATACCTTCAAAGAATTTCAAGAAAAAGCTTCCAAGGAGGAAATTCTAAGCTTAATTACTGAAAAAACCATCGAAAATCAAAAAGAAGAGATACCCATTCACCAATGGAAAATACCCGAGTTAAATGATCTTCCGCATTGGAAACCTTCTGATTTATTGGTAGAAGAAGTCATGCAAACCGATATCCTTACCGTTCAACCCGATGATATCGTAGAATTTGTAGCTGATATGATGGATTGGGCAAAAATCCGTTATGTGCCGGTAGAAAATAACAAAGGTAATTTTGTCGGTTTGATTACTTCAAGAAATGTTCTGAGAACCTTGAGAAAAATGACTGATGATGAAAGTCTAAAAGATTTTAAGGTAAAAGATATTATGATCCAAAAACCCAAAACCATTGAACCCAACAAAAAGGTTGAAGAAGCTATGGAAATCATGGATCAAATCAAAGTCGGTTCCCTCCCGGTTATTCAAAAAAACAAACTTATCGGCATGCTTACCGAGGCCGATTTTTTTCAACTCAGCAAAAGATTATTTAAACGTTTCAAATAATTTTTTGTATTTCTTATATTTGCATTTCCATTTGAATCAAGATCAATGAAAGACAGACATATTATTGAAAGCATTGAAAAGACATCTATGCCCAAAGTTATTATTTTGGGAGGAATGCACGGAAATGAATCTTCTGGTATTGAAGCCATAGAACACACTCTTCAATTATTAAAAAAAAATCAACAAGTAATAAAAAAGGGAAGTATTTATTTTCTAAAAGGAAATATTGCCGCATTGCAAAAAGGTGAACGTTTCTTAGATAAAGATCTCAACAGACTTTGGAAAAAATCATATATTTTAGATGAAAAAAATAATATTTCCGAAATTCGAGAACTCAAAGAACTTCATCATTTAATAGTTGAGAAAATCTGTCAAAACAATTTTGAGGATTGCTATTTTATGGATTTACATACTTTTTCTGCACAAAGCGGTATTTTTTGTATTCCTTCGGGAAATAAGAAGAGTTTGGATTTAGCCGCTTCGTTTCAAATTCCTTTTATAGAAAAACTTGCCGAAAGTTTGCCCGGAACTGCCATAACATATTTAGGAAATCAAGGAGTGACAGGAGTAGTTTTAGAAGGAGGTACGCATCAAACGCAACAAGCAACCGAAAACCTGTCTGCCGGCATTTTACATATGTTGGCCACAATTGGTGTTATTGATTCCAATTGGAATGAAGTTCAAAAAGCCCAAGTAAGATTACAAAATGAAGGAAAAAAATATCCTTATCACTTAGAATTGAGCTACCGGCATCAATTGGAAAACAGTTCAGTTTTTAAAATGAAGGAGGGTTATTATAATTTTAAGAGAATTGAACAAAACGAAATACTAGCGCAAGAAAAGAATAAAAACGTAAGCAGTCCGACCAATGGTTTTATGTTAATGCCACTATATCAAAAAAAAGGCAGCGACGGATTTTTTATTGTCAAAGAAATTAAAGATATTTACACAAAAGAAAAATCATGAAATCAACCAAAATTCTAATAAGCATTTTTTTAGTATTAACTGTTTTTTCGTCTTGTAAAAAAGAAGAAAAAGATCAAGGGGTTATTAATGTTACTGCGAGGGTTTTAAATATTGGTAAAATTGAAGGTATCAAAGTTTCCTTAAACAAAACGGATAACAACCAAAAATTGGAAACCAAAAGCACAGATATGAATGGTGAAGTTAGTTTTACGGAAGTTGCCGCAGGAACTTATTTTTTAACTGCTTCTTATGAGGATGGAACCGATACTTATTCTGGAAATACCATTGATTTTACTCTAAAAAAAAATGAAATAATCAATCAGCAAATTGTATTAACCAAAAACAATTAACCTGCGTTCGATTTAAGAATTGAAACAAAATTCCTTTAAATCTTTTTGTAATAAATTTAAATAACGTGAGTTCGATAAAAGAATCGAAACAAAAATTCAATAAATGCGTGAGATACAAACTAATTTTTCTTATACTAACGGGTTAGTTTAATAAAAATTAGTGCAATAGATTGTGTATTTATTGGATTTTGGCTTGAAACAAAATACATTTTTTTGCTAATTAAATTATATTTCTTTAAATTTTTTATATAACATATTCAAAATCAAAAGTTTATTAAAAATAAATAATTTTTCTTATGTCGAACTAACGTTAAATATATAGGAAGTTTTATTTCAATAGCTTCATGCAAGTTTTTTTAAAGCCAAAAAGAGAAATGCCGGATAAATTTGTGTAATTAAACGATCCATGGAAGTTTGTATATGCCATTCCAATCCTGCCGGACTCATAACATAAACCAGAATGTATCCCAACCATAATAAAAACAATGTAAGAAATCCAATTTTTTTAAAGAAAATATATCTTCGGGAAAATATCAATAAAAATAATAAAACCAATATCGGAGAAAAATAGTTAAGAAGCATATGATATAAAAATCTGAAAATTGTTTGATATCGCTGCCAATCAACCAGTTGAATAAAAGTTTGATGCCAACTGGAAACCAAATCGTTTTGGGTAGTAATAAGAGTTTTAAACCAAAAAATAAAGATCAATGGAATAATACTCCCAAAAACATAAAATTTAAAAAATTTTAGTTTTTTTCTTCTAAAATATCGAATTGATAAAAGAATGGTAAATATTAAAAAAAACAAAAGTCCTTCATTTTTTACCCAAGCAGAAGACGAGGCAAAGAAACCCGGAATCCACATCAATTTAGGAAAATCATTTTTATAAAATTCATAACTCATCACAGCAACCAAAAAATACAACGCCAGCATCACATCGCTATAGCCGGCAAAAGACCATTTAAGAAAAGTAGAATTAAAAACCAACAAGGAAACAAAAATAAAACCGATCTGGTAATTCTTTTGTGAGATAAAAGCAAATATCAAAATAAAAATAAAGACTGTAGATCCTACTATAAGTGGAACTATTTGACCGGTGCTATGAGTAACTTTCCACCCCATAGCTATCCAAGTGGGCAACATCAAAGGATAATCGGGATGCGCACCTATTTGCGGTGTAAATCGGAAAAACAAATCCCAATTATCCGATGCTAAAAATTTGGCATGCGGCAACCAAATAGCCCAAGCATCCCAAAGGCCACTATAAGTTATATACTTGACAATCAATGGAAAAGAAATCAACATTAAAATCCAGAAAAACAATAAACTTCTGAAATCTATTTTGGATAAATCTTGTCTGATGTCATTAAAGGATAATTTATTTTTTCGGTTCAAAAATGAAACAACAGCTATTAGAACAAGAAAAACCAATAAGAAAGAAATTTTGGTCAATAATGCAAAAAAATATGCAAAAGAAAGAATACTCAAACTCATCAATTTTGCAATTAAAGAGATAAAAACCGGATGGTGAATGTCCCGATCTACATTTTTATGTATCCAAGAATATATATCAAAGGATAAAGAAGAAAAAGCAATAAGAATAAACAAGATCTGGAAAACCATTATTTTTTGATTTTGATTAACAATAAATTGTATTCCTTTGTCGGTATTTTATATAATGTATCTCCTTCAAAAATCTTTTTGTTTGCTGTTTTTTTCCAATCTCTTACCAAAACATAATTATATGGGTATGAATCTTCCAGATAAGTAATCACTCTTTGTGGTGCAAAAAGATTATGTAATAAAAAATAAGTTTTCTTATCAATTTTTTTATCGTCATAAAAATAAACAACCGCTCTTTCGGGAATAAATGGCATAAATGCCTTATAAATCTTAACCGCCTTCATAGAGTCTTTTGTCTTTTTAAAATCATTTTGAACAAATACAATAGATTTATAAACCAATATTGATAGAATGATGATATTGAACAAAATATATTTTTTCATACAGTAACAAAGTTATAATTTTTTTATTATCTACCCATAATAAAAAAATTATGTAACATAAGTTCTAAATAATCGTTAAAGTTTTATGTCATAAGTCAAGCTTTTAATTGATTTATGCTAAATTTATACGTTAAAAAATTTTTCAAATGAAATTTAAAAATAGTTTCTTTATTTTTCTATTATTTCCTTTTCTTATCCAAGCACAAAATAAAACTTGGACTTTGCAAGAATGTTTGCAATATGCCGAAAAACATAATTTACAACTGAAACAAAGTGCTTTGCAAATTGAACAAGGAAAAATCGATAAATCAACTGCTAAAATGGCATATTTGCCTACGATTAATACCAATTTATCAACTTCTTGGAACTCGGGATTGACTCAAAATTTTACTACCGGAATATTAGAAAACCAAACCACATTTGGCGGAAGCGGATCTTTAGGTTCAAATCTGAATCTTTTCAGCGGTTTTAAAAACCGGTATAATTACAAAAAAACACTTTTGGAAATTCTATCGGCTCAATATCAATACAAAGATGCGGTTAAAAATATTCAAACCCAAATTGCATCAGGTTTTGTTCAAATTTTGTTGGCAAAAGAAAATTTAAACAACAGCAAACAACAATTGGAAAATAGCATTAAACAAAAAGAACGAATTGAAGAATTGATTAAAGCAGGCGCAGCTCCCAAGGGAGATCTTATTGATGCGAAAGCACAAATCACCAATGATATGCTTCAAGTAGTCAATGCCGAAAACAATTATAAATTGGCAAAATTGGCATTGGCTCAATTATTAGAATTAAAAGATTTTGAAAATTTTTCAATAGTAGAGGATACTTCAGAGTTAAAAATTGATGATAGACTGTTATACGAAAAACCCGAAAATTTATTTACACAAGCACAAGAAAGCAATTATAAATTAAAAAATGCAGAAACTCAAAAAAATATTGCCCGATATCAAACAAACTTAGCTAAAAGCCGATTATATCCTTCTCTTTCAGGTTTTTTTAATATGAACACAAGATATTCTGATCGAGATAAATTAGGTTTTGGAGGTATGGTAACTCCTGCGGACCCTTTGTGGTCACAAGTGAAAGATAATCGTGGAGTTACCTATGGATTAAATTTGAGTATTCCGGTTTTCAATGGTTTAACTGCACGAAATCAAGTGAAATCGGCAATATTGAATGAAGAACGAAATAATATTAACTATGATTTGGGGCGAAAACAATTGCGTAATGATATCTATAAAATGCAAGCAGATTTGAAATCTGCATACCAGAGTCTGAAAGCAACGGAAGCAAACCTGAAAGCTCAACAAAAAGCTTATGATTATGCTATGGAAAAATTCAAAGTAGGTGTGATGAATATTTTTGATTTGAATAATGTAAAATTAAAGTATCAAAAAGCGCAAAATCAATATATTAATGCAAAATATCAATATTTTTTGAAATCGAAAGTTTTGGAATATAATATTATCAGGTAGAGACAAGGCATGCCTTGTCTAGACTGTGTGCTGTGGAAAATGAATGCAGCTGCGATTTTGACCTGCGTGAGTGGTTGGAGCGGTAGCTCCCGCTCCGCAAAACACTACAAAAATATAAAGAGCAAAGCGACCAACGGAAGCTCTTGAAATTTATAAATTTTTTGTGTGTTTTTGCGGGCGGGACTTCAAGCGGAAGACACGACCCGAGGACTTGTGCGGATGATTGTCAGGTAGGGACACGCCCAAAAAATTATATAAAATAAAGTAATGAAATAAATATATGTTAAAATGAATAAAAAGCTTAAATATTTTTTAATTGCCGGCGTATTATTGATAATATTTATCAGTGTTGGAAAAGCCAAAGGTTGGTTTGGAAAAAATGAACATGCAAAAAAAGTAATTGCGGAGAAAGTAAAACGTGTGGATATCATGGAAACTGTTACCGGCTCCGGAAAGATCCAACCTGAAAAAGAAGTGAAAATTTCGTCGGATGTGTCGGGGGAAATCATAGAGTTGCCTGTAAAAGAAGGACAACAAGTGAAAAAAGGTGATTTACTGGTAAAAATCAACCCCGATTTATATCAATCCGGACTGGAGCGTGCGCAGGCAGCTGTGCAAAATGCCCGAGCTAGTCTGGAACAGGCAAAGGCTCGTTTGATTTCTGCAAAAGACGAATTCCAAAGAAGCAAACAATTGTTTGATAAAGGTATTATCTCCCAAGCAGATTTTCAAAAAGCACAAACCAATTACAAAGTAGCATCAGCTACTTTAAATTCGGCAAAATATTCTGTGCAAAGTGCCATGGCTAACCTAAAAGAAGCGCGGGATAATTATAAAAGAACTACTATTTATTCTCCGATTTCCGGAACCATATCGGCACTTAATGTGGAGACCGGAGAACGTGTTGTTGGAACCAAACAAATGACCGGAACCGAAATTATGCGGATTGCCAATCTCAACAATATGGAAGCGGTGGTGGATATCAATGAGAATGATATCGTAAAAATAAAAGTGGGGGATTCAGCCAAAATCAATGTAGATGCTTATTTGGATGAAAATTTTAAAGGAATAATTACCGAAATTGCCAATTCGGCGGATAATAAAATCCAAAGTGGAGATGAGATTACGAATTTTAAAGTAAAAATTCGTTTGTTGGAAGATTCTTATAAACATTTATTGAAAGATAAACCTCTGGGATATTCTCCTTTTCGTCCCGGAATGACGGCTTCTGTTGATATCATTTCCAATGTCAAAAAAAAGGTTATTGGAGTTCCGATTGGTGCTGTTACCATTCGTAGTGATACAGCAAGTGTTAAGCACCGACCTGAAAAATTTAAAAAAACCATGAAAAGACCTATTGAAAAAAATTCAAAAAAATTCGAAGTGGTTTTTGTTGCCGATAAAGGAAAAGCAAAAATACGAGTAGTGGAAACAGGTATTCAAGACGACACGAATATAGAAATTAAAAAAGGATTGAAAGAAGGAGAAACCATCATTTCCGGTCCTTACAATTTGGTTAATAAACGATTACAAAATGGAGACCCCATTCAGATTGACAAAAAATAAGAAAATCTTATTTATTTCCGTTTTTTGATTTTCTAGCGGCTTCTTTTCTTTGTTTTTCACGTAATTGGGCATCAATTACAGCAACAATTGTCATATTGACAATTTCATCGGCTGTAGATCCTACTTGTAAAATATGAACCGGTTTATTCATTCCCATCATAATGGGTCCCACCATGGGTGCTTTAGTCAATTCTTTAACCATTCTATAGGAAATATTGGCTGCGTCCAAATTAGGAAAAATCAATGTATTTACTTTTTTATTGACCAAATCGGAAAAAGGAAATTTTTCTTTGAGCAAATTTTTATTTAAAGCAAAATCTGCTTGCATTTCTCCGTCAATATTCAAATCGGGATATTTATTTTTTAAAATCATGCTTGCCTTTTTCATTTTTTGAGCATCAGGATGTTTGGAAGTGCCGAAGTTTGAAAAGGAAAGCAAAGCAATATTGGGTTTGATACGAAACATTTTTACCACTTGCGCCATCATTTCAGTCATTCGTACAATATCATTGATATCCGGATCTACCACAATAGAAGAATCCGTAAAAAATAAAGGTCCTTTATTGGTAATCAATAAAGTCGTAGCAAAAACTTTTTCGACGTATGGAGCTTTGCCAATCACTTCAATCATAGGGCGGAATATGGTCTTAAAACTTCTGGAATAACCGGAAATAATTGCATCTGCTTCTCCGGTTTCAACCATCATGGCACCAAAATAATTCCTGTTGCGCATCAGTTTTCGGGCTTCCAACAAAGTTATCCCTTTACGTTGATTTTTTTTCCAAAAAATTTGAGCAAAATTTTCAATTTTGTTATTCACTTTGGGGTCATATACATCAATAATTGGTAAATCTTCGGAAAATTCGAGTTCTTTTTTTACTTCTTGAATCGTTTCTTTATTTCCCAAAAGTATAGGTTTGGCAATGCCATCTTCATAAGCCATATAGGCTGCTTTCAATACTTCGGGCAAATCAGCTTCCGGAAAAACAACTGTTTTCGGATCTTTTTTTGCTTGGTTGGTTATAAACCGTATTTGTTTGGATTCAACACCCAATCTCTCGATAAGTTCCTCTTCATATTTTTTAAAATCTTCTATAGGTTTTCTTGCCACTCCGGATTCCATTGCCGCTTTGGCAATTGCCGGAGGAATTTTGTAAATCAAACGGGGATCAAAAGGTTTGGGGATAATATATTCGGGTCCAAAACTCAAATGTTTTTCTTGATAAGCTACATTGACTTGTTCCGGAACAGCTTCTTTTGCCAAATCAGCCAAAGCTTTAACCGCTGCCAACTTCATTTCTTCATTTATTTTGCTTGCTCTGACATCCAAAGCACCACGAAAAATATACGGAAAACCCAATACATTATTTACCTGATTGGGATAATCCGAACGTCCGGTAGCCATAATAATATCTTTTCTGGCAGCTATGGCATCTTTATAATCAATTTCAGGAGTGGGATTGGCCAAGGCAAAAACAATTGGGTGGTCAGCCATGGATTTCAAATGTTTTTCATTTAAAATATTTCCTACGGAAAGCCCTACAAAAACATCAGCACCTTTCATAGCTTCTTCCAAGGTGTGAATATCCCTGTCGGTAGCAAAAAGTTTTTTTTGTTTAGACAGATTTTCTCTATCGCTACGAATAACACCTTTACTGTCAAGCATGACGATATTTTCTTTTTTTACACCCAATGCTTGATACAATTTTGTACAAGAAACTGCAGCAGCTCCTGCACCATTGATCACTATTTTGATGTTTTCCATCTTTTTATTTGCCAACTCAACGGCATTTAACAAAGCGGCTGCCGAAATAATTGCCGTCCCGTGTTGGTCATCATGCATCAGGGGAATATCCAATTCTTCTTTTAAACGCTCTTCTATCTCAAACGCTTCCGGGGCTTTGATATCTTCCAAATTGATTCCGCCGAAAGTAGGAGCTATTTTTTTTACAGTTTCTATAAACTCATCTATATTTTCTGTATCCACTTCAATATCAAAAACATCGATATCAGCAAAGATTTTAAAAAGTAATGCTTTTCCTTCCATAACGGGTTTGCCTGCTTCTGCACCAATATTTCCCAAACCCAAAACGGCTGTTCCATTGGAAATTACCGCTACTAAATTTCCTTTGTTCGTATATTTATAGACATCTTCGGGGTGTTCATATATTTCCATACAAGGAATGGCAACTCCGGGAGAATATGCCAAAGACAAATCTCTTTGCGTACTATGTTTTTTTGTAGGAATTACTTCGATTTTACCTGGACGCGGTTCCATATGATATTTAAGCGCATCTCTTCTTAACCTTTTTTCTTTCATTATAGTGTTTTTAAAACAAACGCAAACGGTTTGAAATTTATATTGCAAATTTACATGCAAATATTTTAAAAAAAATGTAAAATGTTCTTTTTTCTAAAATTTCATCCAAAATTTATTTATTGTGTTTAAAACATAATCAAAGAAAATATTTTGTTAAATAGTTGATTTGTAATATTTTATTTTCAATAGTTAAAATGTTTAAGCTATTTTAATATTGCGGTAAACTGACATTAATTTAAAAAACAACAAAAACTTTGGAAACTTATTGTGTGTTTAAAGTTTTCTTCATATCTTTGCTCTATAAAAATTCAGTTATGAGAGAAAAAATCATTTCCAAGTCTACCGAGTTACATTTTAAATATGGAATGAAAAATGTAACTATGGATCAATTGGCTCAAGAATTGGGCATGTCAAAAAAAACGCTTTATCAATATTTTGCGAATAAAACAGAGCTGGTGAAAGAAACCGTTAATTTTATTTTTGATAAAATTCAATCCGAAATTGATAAAATATGTATGATGAAGCTCAATCCTTATGAAGAAATCTTATCAATTAAAAAAATCATTCAAGATATGCTGCGAAAAAATAATGTATCGCCTCATTATCAATTAAAAAAATATTATCCCGAAATAGCCAAAGATTTGGAACAAAAAAAATTCAAAAGTATCATGGAATGTTTGGAACACAATCTAAACAAAGGCATGAAACAAGGATATTACAAAAAAGATTTGGATAAAGAATTTATCAAACGTATGTATTTCGCCAATACCTTGGCTATCGGGGATCAGGGTTTATTTCCACCTGAAAAATTTGATAAAGAAGAATTGATGAATGAATTTGTAAAAATGTTTTTAACTGGTATTTCTACAAAAAAAGGAAGAAAAAAATTAAAAGAATTATTATAGGAATTTAAAGAAAGCAAGAAATGAAAAAGTATTTTTATGTAATATTATTAATGTCTGCAATTGTAAATATTCAAGCGCAGGATAAATCCGGTTTTAGCTTGGATGAAGCGATTGATTATGCATTAAAAAACAATTCCAATATAAAAAAGGCACAAAATAATGTGCTGAAAGCCAAAAAAAAGGTTTGGGAAACAACTTCTATGGGCTTCCCTCAAATTGAAGGTGCTGCTTCCTATCAAAAATTTATTGAGCAACCGGTCAATTTACTACCGGCAAAAATTTTTAACCCTATGGCCCCTCCGGATCAATATGTTCCCATAAAATTCGGAACAGAGCAAAATATGAAATGGAGCGCCACACTGAAACAATTGATTTTTAGTGGCTCGTATTTGGTAGGGTTGCAATCGGCAAGAACTTATAAGAAAATTTCCGAAAATGCAAAAATCAAAACGCGTCAAAAAGTGAGAGAAGCTGTAATTAACGCTTATGGAAATGCTTTACTGGCGGAAGAAAATATCAAGATTTTACAACATAATATGGAGGTAGTAAAGCAGAATTTATATGAAGTAAATGAAATGTATAAAAACGGCTTAGTAGAAGAAACCGATGTTCAACAATTGAAAATTACGCTTGCCAATTTGCAAAACCAAATGGATTATATGAATCGAATGAAAAAAACGGCTTATGAAATGCTGAATTTTGTTATGGGAAAACCGGTAGATTCACCGCTAAATCTAACCGATAACATTGAAAGCTTAAAGAACGAAGCTATGGATTTGAATTTATTAAAATCTAATTTTGAACCGCAAAAAAATATAGATTATTTAATCTCTCAAAACCAAGTAAAAGCCAAAAAATTACAAATCAAATTTGAAAAAAGCAAAGCGCTTCCTACCATTGCCGCCTTTGTGAATTATGGAAAAAATGCCTATAACAATGATTTTAAGTTTTTTAGTAATGACCAAGCTTGGTATGAACAATCCATTTTTGGTGTTCAAATAAATGTCCCCATTTTTAGCAGTTTGGGAAGAACCGCCCGAGTAAGACAAGCAAAATTGGATTTTGAAAATGCAAGATTGGATTTATCGGATAAAGAAAAACAACTGAAATTGCAATTTGACAAAGCCAAAAATGAATATGAACACAGTTTTAATAATTATAAAATTGCTAAAGATAATCTGAACTTGGCAGAAAAAATCGAGAAAAAAGAACAAATAAAATTTAAGGAAGGCATCGGAAACAGTTTTCAGCTTAATCAAGCTCGTATGCAATTGTATCAAACACAGCAACAATATTTGCAATCTATCATTGAAATTATTAACAAAAAAACTGCTTTGGAAAATTTATTAGGTAAAAAATAAACTAGAAATAAAAAAAAATGAAAATTGATATAAAAATGAAAAAATATATTTTAGGAATAGTTGGTATTTTGATAAGCTTTTCGGCTTGTAATCAAAAGGAAAATAAAAATAAAAACATCGATTTACTAACTCAAAAAGAACAAATCGAAAAACAAATAGACAGTCTCAACAAAATTTTGACGGATATTGACAAAAAATTGGGGAATAATAAAGAAGAGGAAATTCCCGAAATTGATGCACAAAAAATGACTACATCAAAATTTGAACATTATTTGGAAATCCAAGGAAATGTTGATACCGACGGCAATGTTTTGGTTATACCCGAAGCTATGGGAAAAGTGCTAAAAATATATAAAGGTGAGGGTGATAGAGTAAAGAAAGGACAAATAATTATGCATTTGGATGATAGCACTTTGAAAAATCAAATTTCTGAAATTCAAACCCAATATGCATTGGCAAAAACTGCATATGAACGTCAAAAAAGATTATGGGATCAAAAAATCGGTTCCGAAATGGCTTATCTTCAAGCCAAAACCAAAAAAGAAAGTTTGGCTAAACGCTTAAATACTATGAAATCTCAATTGAACAAAATGTTTGTAAAAGCACCTATATCAGGTGTAATTGATGATATGTTAATCAAAGAAGGTGAAATGGCAGGACCTCAACGCCCTGTTGCCAGAGTTGTCAATTTGAAAAAAGTATATATGCAAGCCGATGTATCGGAAAAATATCTTAAATCCATTAAAAAAGGGATGCCGGTGATCATTGAATTTCCCGAAACCGGGCAAAACATTTCCGCTACTTTATCTTATGTAGGAAATTTCATTCATCCCAATAACAGAACTTTTAAAATCAGGGTAAATATTCTGAATTTGGATGGTTCTTTGAAACCGAATTTAACCGGAAATATCAAAATTAAAGACTTTGAAAAAGATCCTGCTTTGATCTTGCCAATGTCTTTAATTCAAGAAGATAGAGAGGGAAATAATTATGTATTTGTATTGATGCCTACAGATGAAAAAAATGTATATCAAGTGAAAAAAAGAATTTTGGAATTGGGTCAAGAATACAAAGACCGGGTCATGATAAAATCCGGATTAAAAACAAGCGATATAATTGCTTTGCATGGAGCAAGGGGCTTAAGCGATGGAGACAAAGTTAAAATCCATAAACTAATACAATCCGAAACAAATGAAAAAGAATCAATAAAAACCTATAAAAAAACAAGTCCCGTTTATCATATAGTAAAAAAAGGAGAAACGCTTTATAGGATACATAAAAAATATGGCACTTCTATTGCTGATTTGAGAAAATGGAATTATTTGAAATCCAATCAATTGAAAAAAGGACAAAAATTAATTGTAAAAAATAATTAATGACGATATTCATTTGAAGATGAAGCTTTTGTTTTTGGCATAATGCTTTGCTTTAAAAGAATCATAAAATTGTATATCCATGAAAAAAGCAAAACAAATATATAAAGAATTTTTACTATCTACGGCTGCATTAAAAAATTCCAATACAGTTAAGGTCATCATTGCACTACTGACTTTTGGAGGTTTATTTGCATATATCAATATGCCCCGAGAGGCATTTCCTGATGTTGCAGCACCAGAAGTTTTTGTCAGCACACCTTATCCGGGAAATTCTGCTGAAGATATAGAGAGTTTGATAACCAATCCATTGGAAAAAGAATTTAAAAAAATATCCGGTATTGATGAAATCAAGTCCACTTCACAAGCAGGATTTTCCAGTATAGATGTGAAATTTACCTTTGATGTAGATCCCGATAAAGCCCTATCGGATATCAAAGACAAAATTGATGATGCTATGGGAAAACCCGAATGGCCCAAAGATTTGCCACAAAATCCAAAAGCAAAAAAATTGGATTTTTCGGAAATGAAACCCATAATGAATATCAATATCGCTGGGGATTTTCCTCAAGATGAATTAAAAAAATATGCAGAATATTTACAGGATAAAATCGAGCAACTGCCACAAATTTCGGCAGCAGATATCCGTGGAGCGCAAGACAAGGAAGTAGAAGTAGCCGTGGATTTGAACCAAATGCTGGCTAGAAATATCAGTTTTAGTAATATTGAACAATCTATCAGAAATGAAAATTTGACCATTTCTGCAGGTGAAATAAAAGAAGGGGGCATTAGAAGAAATGTTCGGGTAATAGGAGAGTTTAAAGATCCAAAAAAAATTGAGAATATTATCATCCGAAAAGCTAAAGATAAAGTTACTTATTTACATGACATCGCTCAAATAAAATATCACCCTCAAGAAGCACAGAGTTATGCGCGCGAATTTGGTAAACCCGTTGTCATGCTGGATGTTAAAAAACGTAGAGGTGCTAATCAGATACAAGCATCCGATGAAATCAAAAAAATTATCAAAGAAACCAAAGAGAAAGTATTTCCCAAAAATCTAAATGTAACAATAACTAACGATTTATCCGACAGAACACGCACCCAGGTTTCCGATTTGGAAAACAGTATCATTCTGGGAATGATTTTGGTAGTGGGGATATTGATGTTTTTTATGGGATTTCGTAATGCTTTGTTTGTCGGAATAGCTATCCCACTTTCCATGTTGATGTCCTTTTTGCTATTAAGCTCAATGGGAGTTACCCTCAATACCATGGTATTATTTGCTTTGGTTCTGGCACTGGGAATGCTTGTAGATAACGGAATTGTAATCGTAGAAAATATTTACCGTTACCGTGAACAGGGTTACAAAGCTTTTGAAGCTGCAAAATATGCTGTAGGAGAAGTAGCTTGGCCTATTATTGCCTCAACAGCTACTACTTTGGCTGCGTTTATTCCGTTGGCTTTTTGGCCCGGAATTATCGGGGAGTTTATGAAATATCTACCCATTACTTTGATTATAGTTCTATCATCATCGCTATTTGTTGCTTTGGTTATCAATCCGGTATTGACCGTAGATTATATGAGCTTGGAAGAAAAAAGATTGCCCAAACCAAAAATCTTCAAGAGTTTTGCTGTTTATTTTTTATTGGGAATAATTACTTTTATTATCAAATTTATTTTGATAAAACAAGGAAAACTCAAATATACAGGAGTTGCCAATGCCGTTGGATTGATGTTTATTTTATTGGCTTTTTGGCAGCTTTTATATCATTTTGTTTTGGTAGATGCTTTTGTTCGTTTTCAAAATAAATTTTTACCTTGGTTGGAAGAAAAATACAAAAATTTATTAAATTTTGCTTTGAAAGGAAAAAACGCTTATTTGTTTTTTGTAGGGACTGTCTTGCTGTTGATTTTCTCCATTTTATTACTTAAAATATTTCCTCCCAAAAAAAGTTTTTTTCCCAATACACAACCCAATCAAATCTATGTTTATATAGAACATCCTATTGGAACGGATATAACAGTGGTAAATGATTTTACAAAAAAATTAACCGATAAAATCAGAAAATATTTCAAAGAACATCATTATGATTTTTTGGTCAATTCCATTGTAGAACAAGTAGGCGAAGGAACAGGCGACCCCCGTTTGGGAGAATTTGGAGGTAAAACGCCAAACAAAGCCAAAATTATCATTGACTTGGTAGATTTTAAATATCGTAAAGGAGTGGATGCCTCCAATATATTGAACGACATACGTGAGTTGACTAAAGGTTATGCAGGAATAAATATTTCTGCCGATAAAGATCAACACAAACCACCGACCGGTGCTCCGATAGATTTGGAACTTTATGGAGATGACTATGATCAATTATTAAGCACGGCTTTCAAAGTAAAAAAATATTTGGATGGTGCCTATATCCCCGGAATTGAAAATTTGAAAATAAATGTTGATAAAAATAAACCTGAACTTCCTGTTTACGTTGATAGAGAAAAGGCAGGAAGATTAGGCATCAAAACAGGACAAATCGGGATGGCTCTGCGAACTGCAGTTTATGGCAAAGAAGTAGATCGGTTCAAGGATGGTGATGACGATTATCCCATCAATGTTCGATTGGATAAAAAATATCGGTATGATAGACAAAACATTATGAATCAACATATTGTATACCGAGACCGACAAACCGGGAAAATTGTTTCAGTGCCTATTTCGGCTGTTGCACAGATGAAATCCAAATCTACATTTAGTGCCATTAAACGTAAGAACCTCAAAAGAACCATTGCCATTACCTCCAATGTTTTGGAAGGTTATAATGCTAATGAAATTGTAGAAAAATTGGATAAAAAAATGAAAAAAATTAAACTTCCTTCCAATATTTCTTATGCATTTCAAGGAGAACAAAAAGAAATGAAAAAAAACTTGGGATTTTTGATTAAAGCTTTGATGATAGCTGTTTTCCTTATTTTCTTGATTTTGGTAACACAATTTAATTCTATGACTACCCCTTTTATCATCTTGATGACTGTAATTCTGAGTATGATTGGGGTATTGTTCGGATTAATCATTATGCATCAGGATTTTATAGTGGTGATGACAATGATTGGGATAATTTCATTAGCGGGAATTGTGGTAAATAATGCCATTGTATTGTTGGATTATACCAATCTAACGATTCAAAGAAAACGTTTGGAAGCCGGTTTGACCGATGAAGAAAAAACGCCGAAAGAACTGATCAAAGAAAGTTTGGTGGAAGCCGGAAAAACCCGTTTACGACCGGTGCTACTCACTGCCATAACAACAGTTTTAGGTTTGATACCTTTGGCCATAGGTTTGAATATTGACTTTATCGGTTTATTTACGCATTTTGATCCGGAAATTTATCTCGGGGGAGAAAATGTTGCTTTTTGGGGTCCTATTGCAAAAGCAGTTATCAATGGTTTGACCTTTGCAACCTTTTTGACCTTGGTAATTGTTCCGGTAATGTTTTATATCCAATACGGCATAAAAGAAAAATTGGGATGGAAATAAGCAAAAGAAGCAAATGTTAAATTCAACCTTCAAGGTCTATATAAGCATCTTGAAGGTTTTTTTCTCATAAAATTTCTTCGGAATCTTTATATCAAATCAATTTTATAATTTATCAAATGAAAATATGTTTTCATTTAAATTGTGATGGTCAGAAGAAAGAATGCTTTTAGTTTTGTGGTGTTAATCATAAAAAACAAAAAAATGAAAACAAGATTGGTTACATTATTAATTACTTTATTTGTAATACAATTTACATTTGCACAAGTAAAAGTTGGTGTAAAACTAGGAGTCTTGGCAACGGATGTCAATGTAAAAGCTTCAACGAATTTGCAAGATTTGGAAATTCCTACTTCAAGAACCATAAATTTTAGTGCAGGAGCTACTTTGGAATATGAACTTATGGAAGATATTTTAGGAATTAGAACGGCTATTGAATATGCACAAAAAGGATATAATGTGGACTTGAATAAGTTCAAACAAATGTATAACGATATACAAGAAATCAAAGGAGATTGGCGGGTTGC
>Ga0256841_1001196_pt1 | contig 23367 bp, 11 predicted proteins | sample 356308metaG_FD_185971 | JGI IMG/M metagenome (GOLD analysis project Ga0256841, IMG submission 185971) | Hydrothermal vent microbial communities from Mid Atlantic Ridge, Atlantic Ocean - 356-308 | ecosystem: Environmental > Aquatic > Marine > Hydrothermal vents | place: Atlantic Ocean: Mid...
CTTTTTTTATTGATTGAGCATTTCCAACTATCAACGCAGTACTTGTCATGTGGTTCTCTCGTCTCATCTGGCAAAGATCTTCAGCTACTTCAATTACGTCCCGTATTACTGCTTCATTTATTCCCTTTTCTTTTCCCAACGAAACAATTGCATCACATGCACCACTCTCATCCGATGCTAGCCAGATCCCTCTCGGTTCAGGCGCTCTGGAAGAAAAAGCAGTGTCAATTGTGCTTGGCTCGGGGAACAGGTCAAGATAGTTGAGTACTTCGCTTACATTGGAGAAAAAAAGTAAAGATATATCGCTTGCACCCGAAACTTCATCAGGGTCAAAATCCTTGATATTTTCTTTCGGCAAGATCACTTCTCTTATCTTGGTATAGCGTCGGACTATCTCGAGTTTTTGCCTGACTTTACCAACCCTGGCCAAAGCACAAGTCTTTAAAACCTTACCTGAATAGCAACGCCTTTTGTCTTCCTCTCGATTCCTTACAGCAAGCAATATGGAAATTATGATAGGAAGAGCCAAACTTCCGGCTTCTTCAAAATAGCCTTCGTGCTCTACCTGTTCCACGTCAACTATGACAGTCCTCTTGGTTACACCGAAGCTTCTAAGTACAGGATCGTACAGGAAAAGCTCGTTTAACTGACGTGCCAGAGTGCCGAATGGAGAAGTAATGGTTGTTTCAACCTCCCCTATCTTGTAACCGATTCTTTCAATGACATTGATGCTAAGAGACCCTTTTTCGACCTCATCGGCACTCACCCTTGCGGAACACCTGATTAATGTCCCTTTTCCTGTTACTGGGTCAATAGCCACACCGTAGGAGATACCTATCCTCGTTTCCACAACTTCTGCTGCTGCAAGGGCGCAGGGGTGGCTTTCATCTTTAAAATGAGTATCCAACTTCTTGTTTGTTCTCTTAAAAAGAGCATCCAACAGCTCAGGATCAGGTGCTTGTCGAACTCTTCTCCTGCACCACCTCAGGTGGCTCTCAAGAGCGTCCAGGAATTTCTCCTGGCAAGGAAGACAGTCTTCAGCATGCTCAAGGAAACTCTCTAACGTTTCCAAAAAAGAATCCGTTAGTAGCGGATCACTTTCGTAATGCCAGATGAAGCCTTCATCATCCAAAAACACTCGATAAACATCCGTGTACCACTCCTTAGGAAAAGACTCCACAAGGTAATCGAAAAACGATTCTTCAGGATATGCAAAGCATTTGACACGGCGATCTCCGGGAAGAGATTTCTCATACATATTCGAAATAGCCATTTTTACAAGCTCTTTAAGTTTATCTAAGTTTTGGTTTCCTTTTTTCATCAATTCACTTTTCTATGACGTCAAAATCGTTAATTTATTTCAAACTTGTTATCTCGGAAGCAATCTTTTTAGCTCATTTCTGGCTCTACAAATAAGTACGTTTATTCGCTTCGGGTTATCCCGGTGCATCCCCACGAACCTGGCTATTTCTTCTGAGGTTGGCCTTATGTACCTCTTTTTTCTTGCCTGTTCCCTCGCAAGAGCAGCTTCCTCGGTTCTCTCCAAACTCTTCAGCCTGACAAGTTCCTCTCTATTAATCACCGGATTTTTTTCAACACGGGCAATTTCCCTTTTTATTGCTGAAAGCTTCGCATGTCTGTTAATGAGACGTTGCTCGTGGTTAATACGGGCTAGATATCTTTCGTGGAGCTTCCCAAGCAAGTTCCGAGCCTCTTCTTTGACTTCCTCAACAGTTACTCCTCTATTTTTCGCAATATTATTTATAGCATCTTCGGACAACGGAACGTCATAAATTGTCACTACTTCCATGATAAGCCTGTAAGGTTGTCTTAAGCCACGAATTGCTTCAATCATTTCCTCTTCTGTAATTCCATTCACTTCCTCGTGTGCAGAATTCTTAAATTCTTTGCTACAAAAAACATCTGCTACCGTAAGATTTTCATCTTCAACAATCGGAGCATCCAGAGATTCCATTGTGTCTTCCGCCCTTTGGCGCACGATATTTTTAACCCTCTTCTGCTCCCTTCGCCATTCCGATACAGCGTTCCGGGCCAATACATATAGAAGTTTTACAGGATCGTCCATTTTGGAAGCATTAAGCAAAAGCTTATCTACCACACGGTCAAATATGTTACAAATTACTTCCCTATCTTGTGCTTCCCTGTAAAGTAGCCAGCCTTGAAGAACCTTCGTGATATATCTGTATATTCTGGGAGTATAATTTTGGAAAAAAATTTCCCATGCTTCCCTATTACTGCTTTTACAGCCGTCCACCATTTCTTGGTAAGTCATTTTGTGGCTGGCTTTTTCTTTCGGTAAGTCCATGGTTTCCAGGTATTAGAGGTAAAAAACTGGGAAAAATCAGGACTAGCCGAGTAAGTTACTTAAACACGCGGCATTATCCCCCATCTTGCTCACCGAGATCCTTTTAGCATATTTAAACTAAAAAGTGAATTGGAAACATAACATGGATTTCTCAAATCGTATTTACAAATAGGGCACTTTCTAGAATATTGTGTCAAACAAAAAGCTAAAGCAAAGTCATCGCTATCGCAGCGAATCAATCTCCAATACGTTGAGATCCCAAAGAGATTGCTTCGTTGCCTGTCTTTGGCAGTCCCCCCGCAATGACATAATGCTGCAAATGTTTATTAGAAATCGAGCCGCTCGTTCGGATGATCTTGAAATTAAAAGAGCATGGATGTATGTTAAGTGAACGAGCAACAGACGATAATAGAGTACTACAATCGTCCTACAAGAGCCAAGAGGGAAACCAGTGCCACCAAGGATAATTTATGATTATAGGGAATATGGTTTCACCGTCCGCTCATCTAACGATCTAAGCCCCTGCGAGATATGCCTTGATGTAGGAAATGCTTTTGTAGAGGGAGTGGTTGATCACCATCATTTGAGACCCCATATTAAGAGACAAGCGGCCAATATCTTTGGCAGCACTACAAATATGTTAAAGACCCTTCTCTTGCTTAAGGATTCAGATCCCGAGCCATGGCATTCTGCCGCCGATACTAAAAGACGAATAGATTCGTTTATAGATACCGACAGAGAGATTACTATTATCCTCCACCGGGAACCTGACCTGGACTCGCTTTTTTCGGCGTACGTACTCGAAAAGTACCTAAGCATGAGTCAGGCTGATTTTAAACAACAGGTGGTTGAGAGGCTACTTGGCGATAAAAATTTGATGGATGTTATAAACCAGGCAGATGAAGGAAGGTATGACCATGAACATTTTGGAAACGACTATAACATTTATTACGTGCTTGCATATCTGGGCTACTTGCTAGGGAAGGGGGGAAGCGGCAATGAAAAGGGGGTATGGGAAGAAGTTAGGGATACTTTTTTTCGATTTTTGAATGGATTTCTGGAAACAGAGAACTACGCTTTCCCGGAGTACGCAAAAAAGTATGTCGAAAGAGACAGTACGGGACTTAAAGAAGTTGTTGAATTCGTCCGCAATGTTTACGACAGGTCAATTTCCGATACTCCACCTCATTATCGAGGTATTTTTTTCCGCGAAGCAGGAGGGAGATTCGAGATTTCTTGGAGGAAGTTTTTGGTTATCCATATAGACGAGAAGATAGGTGTCTTATTTAATGTGATCAAGGCAAGAAAAAGGAAAGAAAGTGACAGGATATGGATAATTCATTATCCTCCCAAGACTAACGAGAAGATTACCCGTCATAGGTACGTAGTATCTGTGGATGGAAATGATCGCTGGGGACTCTTTTCCTACGGTTGGCACCTCGAAGCCTTAGAAAAATATCTCAGGAATAAGCTAGCTGGAATTTTCCCTCTTTACCCCGCTCGCACCGGTCCCCCTCGGCCTGGCTATCACGGTCCGGATCCGTGGTACGACGGCAGAGGGCACAATTACACCATCGTTGATTCGCCAAACGTGGGCACCATATTAGGTGAAATAGTAGCCAGGCAACACGAGCTATTTAAAAGAGCCGGTGGTGGCAGCCAGGAACATAATGTGGAATTGGACAAGTCGTTTTTACCAGGTTTTAAAAAAGGTCTTAATTTTCTCGACTTTCTTTCTGTCAGCCATCCCCTGTGGCCAAAAAGTGTGGTTGGGGCACTAGCTGACTATGCCGAAGCAGTATTAGAAAACCACCAGGAAAATGAGCCTCACGCAGGCTCACTAAGAATGCTGGTGGAGTCAATCCGAGAATACCTGATTTTTTTGGACAAATTGCGCAGCGATTTTTCTTCTCCAATTTCATCTGCGGAGTTGAGATCTGTATACAAAAGGCTAACAGAGATAGAAACATCTTCTCTATTGAATGTATGGAGTAGCGGGAATAGGAGCGTCAGTTAGAAAATTGGTGCCCATTAAAATGGGCATACAGTACATTCCTCTCCGAGACTAGCTTTGAATGAAAATGTGCGTAACCGGTGGAAATCATAATGTTCTAAAACATTATGTAGAGTTTGTGTGTCTTTTTCATTTTTTAGGCCACCACAGAGTGCTCCGAGAAAGATATATTTTTCGCCAAGCACGTGCTACTGACTGGCGAAAATGGCCATACACGATCGAGGCAAACATTGGACAAAGTAAAAATAACCGGTTTTCACACTCGTTGTGAGCTCAAATGCCATGGGGGAGTAAATGAGATCGCGAGGTGTATGCCTTCCTACATTTGATAGTGAAACGTTATCTGAGAATGTAAGAAAAGCTCTTTCGAGGTGTCTTGTTACAAATTCGAGCATCATTTTATTCGAGCAAGCGTTCGACCTTATAAGGATCCTGAAGGATTACGATAGGAACCAGGTTTCAACAAGTGCCGTTCCTGTTCAGAAAAACGATAAGAATAATCTCAGCCGATTCCTGGACTTTTGCTCCGAAATGGAGGGCCATTTGCCAAGACTTAACCTCATTTGGCTTGTGGAGCTTCACCTTGAGCGATACTCCCCCGGAAATCATCTATTCGGGGGTTGTCCGGCACTTTACGATTTTGGAGAAAACATGGAGTTGCTTAGACGACTAGCTCCATCGCTATTTGAATCTACGGCAAATTCGTGCCAGATCATCGAAGATGTTAGGGCCATCGTAAAAACTAGGGAAGTTGATCTCATGGGGGAACTGGGATTAGATCACCCGCTTTTCTTAAGGGTAAGAGAATTGCAAAAATGCCTCAGGTTTTTTGAAGAACTTTACAAATTTGCAGATTTATACATTACCTCCCAACATGCAAGCTACCTCCTGCCTGACGGGGGAGCTCAACTGGTTATGGAAAGCATAATTGCCTGGTACAAGATTGTACTATCGCTTAGCTGTGCCTACGATCGACATTGCAAAAGATGTGATAAGTGCAGCGTGGTCAGCGAAATCCAGGGTGGTCCCGAAATAGATAAAATAGTTGCCCACGAAGATTTTGAGGGTCTCCCCGGTGTAATACAAGTAGCTTTGAAGCATGTTCAGGAACTCTGTAAATGTTTACTTTCTTTTAAAAGGGCCCTTGATAGCCCGATTTCCACGATTAGCCTTAAGATTAACAAGGTCCTTGAGGTTGCCTCGGATCTAGAAAGAGTTCTGAAGGGTGGTTTTCAGAGTTCTTTGTCTGAATGGTGGGTAGGTTGTATCGAGCCTGGTGTGGGAGATTTGAGGCGTTATTTTAAGGCGATGAAGAAAGCTCTTGACGATATGGATGAGGCTTTTAGACAGCTCGATAGTGAGTCGTTACGGGATAGGGGTATGGAAATTCTATGGTCGATTACCCTCGAAGAAATACATGACCGCCAGGAACCGATACTCCATCTATTTAGTCAATTCTCTTCAAGTAAGAAAGATGGTGGTAAAATTGCGGCAGATGAATCCTTTGATGAAGAGATATTGAGAAAGGTCAGGAAAAGCCTTGCGAGGCAACCAGATCAATCACGAGGAAATGAAAAAGATAGCCTCAGCCTCGGTGACGAGGAAAAGCACTATTGTTTGAAAAAACTTTACGATCATTTTTGCGACAAGTACATGGGTATTCCGTACGACTTAAAGAAAAAGCTTTTCTGTGAAACCGTTAGAACACTTCAGGATCGGCTATCGGTTGCTTGTTCCGCAAGCCTTTTGGATGCCTACCTCCCTAGAAGATTTTTTCGTTTCGGATGGTTTTCTTACTACTCCGTTATGCCGTTGATACTTCTTACTCTTGCCATATTATTTTCCGGATGGGGGTTATTCCTGGGTCTTTTTTCATTGTGCATGGTTATTATTTTTGCTGGCTTTCTTCTCGTTCCTGAAACAGGCGTGGAAAAGTATTTTTCTGACAAAGAAAATACAATGGCACTTATTTTCGGGCAGTGGCTTCCGGGTTTTGTTGTGCCCATGGTATTATCACTCAGCCCTTTTGTACTTTCAGACGAATTGAAGGCCTTCGTTTATACTCAGATTAAAGGTCCGATACTCTTTCTCCTATGGATTGCGGTGTTTCTCTTGTTTTCTCTCTTTGCTATCTGGAAGTTACAGAGCCCCTTGCAAAGTGGAAAATGTAAAAACACTGTCAGAATACTAGGTATCTTGTGGCCGCAGGCTCTTTTTTTCAGCTTTTTCATGCCGATTATTCTGCAGAATCCACTGAATGGAAGCAAGGAGACCTGTATCACTTTTTTCAGGCTTGGAAGCGGAGTTATTAAGATCCCCAGGGTAATTTCTATCAATGCCTGGAAAGTGTCATTTTTTGCCTACCCGGCACCGTCACTTATTTTTTCTGTATTGTGTCTTTTTGTTGCCGTTTTCCTGGAAGGTTTTTACAGGAAAAGATAAATCAAACTGCTGTTAGCGAACAATGCCGTTACAGCATTGGATGTAACAGATAAAACTCAAGCCCCCAAGCTAGTCACTTTATTTTTTTCGGTACCCTAGATATCTAGGTTTTCATTTTCTCGATAACCTGGAAGATAATTTTCCACTGTTTCTTATACTTTTCCGGTATATATGAATGTCTGACTGCAAGTCCGGCAAGATCGTGAAGCTCGTTGAAGGACTGGCTTGTTAGTTTTCCGTCTGTTAGGGATTCCCGGGCATCGTAGAGAGTCATCTCAAACAGGTTATGAAGCACTTCTGGGATGTTTGTTTCCTTTAATACCTGGAAAGTGTTAAAATATAGACTGAAAAGTTGATCTCTTATCCAGAACCTTCCGGCCGCAATAATCCTCCGCCGTATCTCAATAGCCCGGTTATAGTCTTCAATTGCAGAATCAAGTTCCTGGCGGTAGAAAAAGGCACCCCCTCGGTTCATGTATGCACCTGCAAGGTTCTTCTCATCAAGCAGCTTCCCCTCGTCTCTCAGACGCTCCTGTATTGTTATACGGTTTGTATACAGATTAATGGCCCTGCTAACCTTGTGGACACTTACGGTACTTATTTGTAGTTTGCTACCAATATTGAACAGGTGACGCGCCACTTCATTAACCATTATTTTCCCCACGAGCTCCTTTACCTGGATAAACTCCAAGTAAAGCAGGAGATGAGAAGCGAGATAAACTACCCCTGGCCACGTATGCTCTTCCTTGATAGCAGACAACCTCTGGGTGAGTAATCGAGTTAAGAAGCCTTCCAGGTCCTTGCGTCACCTCTCCTTTTTCATCTCCTTAAATTCATCATGAGCAATGCTCAAAAGATTCTCTCGCACATTCCTTTCAACTCTTACCATCTTTTTTACGTCCCTGAGGTGCCCCAAAAAAACGGAAGTTGATTCTCTTTTCCCCCGTCAAGAATAACAGTTCTTCTGGGGTTATCGCTTCGGGGGCAGTTACCAGGGCCAGGAGAATGGCTTTAAGACCATGGAGATATTTTTCAGGATAGATTTTCTCCAGAACCCGGAGGTATTCATCGTATAGGCTTTTTGCAGGGGGCAGTTTCGGGACTTCGTCTGCATTCAGGTTTCCCTCTAAGGCCAGATCCTTGATGTGCGAGACATATATGAACCGGTTTTCACCCTTGGTGAGAATCTTCTCTATAAGGTCTTTTGAGACAGGTCCATTCGGGAAGACTGTCTTGAGTTCTTTTTTTAGGTAGGCTTCTAGGAGACCCCTGTTCGGTTGTTCCTCAGGGAGCACCTCAAGAGAGGACACTACCGAAAGATTCCGGACTCGTTCGTTCAATGCCTGGAGAGTCTCTCTATGGAGCCGGGCAGAGAGGAGAATATAAGCGCCTTCAGTCAGATCCTCAGACCGGGGTATAAAGTCGAGGATGTTAGTTTCGCTAAGTGAACCGGTTGGGATCTCATCCAGTGCATCGATGCATACCAATACTCCTTCAAGCCCTAGATGCTCTTGCATGGCCGAGACATAAAAAGTGAGGCACTCCAAGAAAGCTTCTGATGGTCTCTGATCTTCTCTCTGGGGAGACAGAGATGGCGGGGTTGTTTCCAGGGGCAGCAACAGGTTCCCTTCTGGGTTTCGCCTAATACGGTCGTTCAGTTCTGAGAGAAACGGAGACATCTTAAAGCAATATACACCGTCTAAGTAATAGCAGGCCACCTGATAGTTGTCCCGAAGCGCAAGCTTGTACAAGCCAAAGGGATCAAGAACCTTTACAAATATCGTTTTGCCCATCCCAGCTCCCATGCGGATCAGTAAAACCCCTTCTCGATTTTCCTCGTGGCATCATTTAGCCAGTCTAGAAGGTCAGGCCTCCGTCAAAGTCGTGTAAGTACGGGATTTTACGATGCCTAATTTTGGGAGCAAATTTTTGGTGCTAAGAACTAGCTTAGTAAAATCACAGATCATTCTCGATTTTTGATTTCTGACTATGACGGAACCCTGCAGAGCCCTGTTGAAAGGTTGACAACCTGGGTAATTTACTGTAGATTACAGATACTTTAGGAATTAGTGCAAAAGGAAAGCTGGTTCAAGGGATTACCCATCTCGAATCAATACCCCCCCACTGGGTTTGTACAACGTAGCGAGGTATATTATGTCACACCTCCCCGGAAAGGTATTTAGCCTAATCCTTGTACTATTTCTCCATCTTCCGCTTGCCCATTCCCGTACAATAGCCCTCGTGTACGATGATTCCGGCAGTATGGCAAACCATGCTCGTTGGTGCTATGCAAACTACGCCTTGCAGGCCCTGGTTGGTTTAATGACAGACAAGGATACTCTCTTTGTAACACGGATGAGCAGACCAACCAGAGCTGACAAGGTTAGCAGCTACAACATTTATAGGTACATATCTAAATTACACAGAGAACATCACCCCAGTGATCAAACCCCAACCCCCTACGAGGCGATTGAAACGGCAATGAAAGCCATCAGGTCAGTGGGAGGCACTGACAATTGGCTGCTTGTTATCACTGATGGGAATTTTTCACACAGGCCATCTGATGATGTTATCAGGGGTGACATAATTGATTTCCTTGAAAAAACAGGTACAAGGACCATTTTTTTGCTAATTGGAGAAAACGATACCGAAGTGAATAACCTTGCAACCCAGCCCGGGGTTTCTTTATGGCAGCTTTTTGGCCAGGCCGTAGTATTCAAGTCTCTCGGGCGTGACCAGATAATAGAGAAAATGAGGCACATTTGTGCCATGGTTACATCAAGAACCGGAGCAAGAAAAGGACCCAAAATTGTTAGCTGGAATAACAAAAGCGTAACAATTTTTACCCCTTTCCCCCTCTACAGGTTGACAGTGCTTGAACAGGACACTTCGAAAAATGCTCTTGCCTCTGTTAAAACTGCGAATACGGCCAAATTGAGACTTTATCCAGGAAATCCGATAAATATCTCTACTCCAAAGAAGGCGCCGCGAGGTACGGTGCTTTACGGAAAAATAATTCATATCACCTGCCCAGAAAATGACCGTATTATCCCGGCTGGAAACATTATCATCGATTTTGATAAGCCGGTGGCCCCGGATAAAGTGAGATTCCTTCCCCAGGTAGCGGCTAAGCTGGAAGTCTATGTTAGAAGAGAAAAAGATGGAAAACTCTACCCGGCCGGAGGCACTTACACTGTTTGTAAGGGTAGAGAGCTAGAAATTATAGCGAGGCTGAAGGCCGAAAATGGGGATAATTTGCTCGCGAGTATAAAAAAACATCCCGATGTTCTGAAATCTATCAATGTCTTTTGCGTCTTAGGAAATCAAAGGCTCCGGTTAACACTGGATAGCTCAGGAGATTCGTTTGCTACCAAGTTTCCGGTAGGATCAAACTATGCAAAGGCGTCGGTGGTTGCAAAGTTTCCGGGTTATTTTTATTACAAGTCGAACATCTTTACCGTTAAGGGCCTGGAATGTGGTGAGATGAAGGTAAGAGTAATGCAAGAAGGTACTGAAATAGAACCGTATGGCGGCGTATATCCTGTTTGTAGTGATAAGAAGACCAAGCTAGAAGTCATTATAGTTGCATCAGACGGAAGTAACCTTCTTCAAAGCCTCAGCGAACATGCCGCAATAAATAACAATAGCATTGTTTTGGAGAGAAACGGGCATGTTAAAAGTAACTTCTCATACGATTTTAAAAAAGGACTTGTTTTTACGGAAATAAACGTGCGTCCGGAAAAGGAAAAATTCACGCTCGCTGCGAAAATCACTAATTATAAGATCCCTTCGAAAGATGTAACTCTTGACGGAACATTTTGTGCGCACTTGAATGTAGCGTTTAAGAGAGCCGACGGGAAAATTGTAAAACCTCCAACCGGCAGTTACCGGTTCTGTCTGGGGGTCAGGACCAAAGTGGAAGCGCGATTGCTTACAACGGATAACAAGAACTTCCTTGAAAAACTTGCACAACTGGGCATAAAGCCTTCTATGGTTAATATAAGTGTCGAAAACAACAAAACCGGAATCTCTGCTCCCCTTGCATTACGTGCCGGCACTTCAGTTTTTTCAGGCCCGCTTCCCCTGAAAGAAGGTGAGCAACAAATTCAGGTTAAAGCAACCATTGCCAGTTTACCCCCGGTAGATCCGGTGTCGATTTTGGTAAATGGAGTCACATGTAAAATTGGAATTCTGCCAATAAAACCATGGTCATCAAAGGTTAGCAAGCTAAAGTCAGCTCCTTCAATTGATGTTGTTCCTACCTTTGGTGGAATGCCCGTATCCCCAGAGTATTTTTTGTCATGGTCTCTAAAGGCTTCATCTGAATCCAGGATAAAGCTTAAAGTGGGTAAAAATGGAGGTAAGTGGTCTCTGAAAGTCCTTCCGTACTATCTTACAGGAATTACGTCTACGGGGAAAATACCTGTAGTATTAACTGTTTATTCACCTCAAGGGATTGCCCGAAAGAGAATTCTCCTCGCCATAGAAAATGTTAGTTGGTGGGAAAAGTGGAAAGTTTTCATAATTTCTCTAAGCGTTTTCTTGGTGTTATGCTGGTGGATTGTTGGAATTGTTAAAAAACCGCGCTTCACAAAAAGTAGTTATGTAGAATACGAGAAAAGCGGTCGAAGAGGAAAGAGGAAAAACACGTATATCTTGGCAAGTTCCCCGCTTAACAGGTGGTTTGTTCCTTATGTGCCAGAAAAAAGGACCATAGAGGGTATAACATTTGTGGCGAGTAATAATCGTAACCATATACTTCTGTCCAGAAAGAGCCAGAAAGAAAACATGAGTATTAATGGGATAGACCCTATAGACCCACCAGGAGAGAGAGACGTCATTATTGGGGTTAACGATACACTGCAGATCACCGAGGCTAGGGGAGACACCCTAGTACAATTAACCTATAAGAATTAGAAAGGAGTAAACTATGCAACAGGTACCAACACTCCTTATTGGTCTGGGGGGGATAGGCTCAACAGTTGTAGACCAAATTTCTGGATGGCTAACTCCAGATAAACGTGCCAAGATTTCTCTTCACGCCTTCGACACTAACGTGAATGATATAGGCAAACTAAAGCACTTAAAAGGACGAATCACCCAGACAAGCGCCAAGCTAACGGTTGAAGGATACCTACATCAATCGGATTCTTCGGTAAAAGAATGGTTCCCTTTTGAGTGCAGGGTCTTGTTGCCCAAGACGCTCACCGATGGGGCAGGACAAATCAGGGTTGTTTCTAGGCTCGCATATAGAGCAGCCTTAGAATGGGGAAAAATAAAAGACTTTGAAGTCCAGGTTACCAGGATGTTTCGAGAAAGTGGAGAGAAGTTTGATTCAGGTATTCGCGTGATGATTGTAAGCTCCCTGGTTGGCGGTACAGGGTCAGGCATTTTTCTCCAGGTAGCAATGTACGTAAGAGAACTCTTTGAGAGAAATTTTAGTCGTGAAGACGTGCTTATCCGAGGAGCCTTCCTGCTGCCTGACTGCTTTATTAAAACAGGCTGGCTCGACAAGGAGGAGCATGACAACGTAAGGGCAAATGCTTACGCGGCGTTGAAAGAGCTAGATGCCATTCTCCGTATTTCTTCCGGGTATGAGCAAAACCTGGCCACAATAGAACTTGAATATCGGCCGGGTCAGCGTGATCTCCATGGACAGGTCAACTACGCAATCACAGAAAAGCAGCGGCCTTTTGACTATTTGTTCCTCTACGATTTTGAAAATACCGATGGGAACAATCTTGCCCATTTTGATAATTACTTGAATCAGGTCTCCAAAACGATATTTCTACAGCTCTTCTCGCCAATGTCTCCCGAGCACTTTTCGGTAGAGGATAACCAAATCCTGAACCTTATACGGAATCAAGGAAGAAGCCGATACGGCGGAGCCGGGGTTGCTTCGGTGGTTTACCCCTTTGATGATATTGTTAATTATTGTGCCCTTAGATGGAGCACTGAAAGCCTCACGGATAGCTGGCTAAAACTCGATGAGGAATATCAAGAGGAGATAAGGTCTTACGAGCGTGATCTGAATGATGGGCTTGTGAGGTCAAGGCCTAAATTGCCTGAACGTTACGTTTGGATCCTAGAGAATTTCGCAAAGGAAACTGCTGCAAACCCCTTTTTTAAAGAGATATACCGCTCCACTAGGATAATAAACAGGGAAGAAAATTATGACAGAGGTAAAGCTACCCTTTTCCTGGAGGCTGTAGATCGCGAAATTGAGCGTATTGTTAATGCTGACAAGGGAATACAAGAGATAGAAAATGAATGCATTGTAGATGAAGGATTGCTGGGTAATAAAGACCATGCTCTGTCAGAAGTATCCAGGGTAGAAGATAGCCTCTTCTATCTACAACAAAAAGTTATAAACGCGGTGACTGAGTATAGTAACTTCTTGATAAATCAAGTAGTTTTAAGGGATTGTGATGTGCCTGGAAACGTTGGAAAGCACGACTACAGGTTAAACACCTGGATACTGGCAAAACCTGATCCAATGCATCCGGTAGCCGTGAGATATTTCTTATACCAGCTCTATCTGAAAATAAATGAAGAATTACAAACTTTGAGAGCTCAAAATCACAAGTTGCTGAATAATATAGAAAATTACCAGAAAGCCTACGATTTGCCCGAAACAGAGGATATAGAAACGGCAGAGGACAGGGTAAGAATGGCTCTGGAACAGGGTTTTTTTAAATCGCTTTTTCATAATCAGTTCAAGGAATTTAAGAAGCTCTATGAAGAAAAGTCTAGGAGACAATTAAACAACCTGAAAAGGTACAAGATCAGCAAACTTAAAGAGCTAGTCTATGGCGGGGTCCTTGATTCGGTGAACGAGATGCTTGAAGATTGGGAAAGATATTTCAGGCACCTGAGAGATGTCAAAAATACGCTCGCTAACGAAATGAACATTATAGCCAGAAAACACGAAGATTATTCGGATCCAACTGTTATTTATGTTCTTGGAAGAAAAGAAGATAAAGAAAGAATATGGAATGAAATTAGAATTAATCTCGCTCGTAATACCCTGCCGGAAGAGATTGTAAAAAGGATCTACTTGGGGCACTACAAGCGTTTTTGCAGGAGACGCCACAGGGAGTATGTGACCACAGAGAAGATGGAAGAAGTGGAAAAAATTTTCCGAGAAGACGTGGTGTCGTGGTGTGCTCGAGAACTCAGAGAAGAAACAAAACTAAACAGGAATGTATTTAGCGCCCTCAAGATGGAAGCTCAGTACAAAGAAGAGGATAACATAGGCGAATATATTAAAAACAAAATAGACCAGATAAATATAACTGCAAAACCTTTTGTGCCCGAGATACTAGGGGCAAGGTGGATAAGTTTTTGGGGAATACACCCTGATAGCATTAGGGAACTTACCGACGAGGAAACCCACACCTTTTTTGGTGGAGAGTTGATTGAGGACGATGCGTTCTCACCTTATGAAGTTATTCGATATCGTTCACAATACGGGATGACTGTTTTTGATTTCCCGAAATTCTCAGCCGGTGACTCTTCTCGGGGCATCTCAGCAGGAGAATATTACAAATCTTACATGGAGCGTATAAGAGACTTAGACACCAACCCTGATACCATAACTCCGCATCTGGATAAACGTTGGCACAAGGAAGCTTATTTACCGGATCTCAATCCAAAGAAAACTGCTGAGAGAAAACAAGAAATAGACAGGGCATTTATCCTAGGTTTGATTTTAGACTACTTAAAGATCGCCCAAGGAGATCAGTTGCGCTACTGGGTATTCCAGGGTGATGACAGGGTGTCGCCAATAATAAAGGACAGCAGAAAAGTCAAGCCCAAGTTACATATGGTTCACAAAGCGTTGTATTATAACCCTGGGATTGTAGATCAAATCCTTGGTATGTATGAAAACCAGAAAGAAAAAGACAAAAATACTTATGGCGACAGCATAGGGGAGCACAAGTTTTACAAGGGCTGTCAAAATATAAAGCTCGGTAGCAAACCAGAAAATATCCTTAATTTATTGCTGCGGTATCCCGATGAAGACCCGGGTATTGATAACATCTACAATGATTCCTATAACTTGCTTGATTTGTTGCTTGATGAGATATGCGATTACTACATTTTTGTGTTTGGCAAACAAAGGGAAAATACGGCAAAAAAGGCTTTCCGTGAGCTTGTCAATGATCTTATACAAGCCTCTGAAACCTATAATAATGCGGATCCAACAAGTGAGCAATATATCCAATGGAAAAATATAATATTCCAAAATTAGGCAGATAATTAGTCATGGTTTTAATGGGCTGGTGGATTTTAAAATGATTCCTCATTTGGTAATAGACACAGGGAGTGGCATTAATGATTTTAGTACTTTCGGGATCTTTTTTTATGAACTTTCAGCCGAAGGTAAGTTTCACTTTCTCAATACCGCGCATTCCACACAAAACAAAGGTGATCTTGCCCATTTAAGAAAGCTGATCTTTAGATACCTGTTAAAAGAGAATTTCCGCAGCTACTCCCTTATCTTCTTGATAAGTTTGTATGAAGAAGACCCAGGTGCTCACCCTTTAAACGGATGCCTTGTTGAGCAATTCCATCTGCTGAAAAACGAGATATTACACCATCTTAAGGATAGCAACGTCCCACCTGTGACCATCTGGATTATTGTTTTGGGTAAACTGAGTAGAGACCCTGCGACTGGCAAGCCAGCCGAGCAAGGAGCAAAGTCACGATGGGAGTTTGACTCAAGGGGATACGTTTCAGAAAAAGTCCCAGGGGTATTCGATGAATCTGAGATTGAGAGCCTTTCATCCGGAAGCAATCTGGTCGATGAACTGATAGACAAAAAAATAAAAGAGATCAAAAATCTTGAAAATGTGATCCCTTCTTTCCTGAACGAAAAAAAGTTGACGGAAGTGGGGCAGAAAATAAAGGAAACACTGAATAACCACACGGGTAATTACTCTGGCTCTCCTACTGATCTTATAAAAAGTTTATTAAAAAATGAATTTAGCATACTTGGCCGCCAGTTTACGGACTTCAAAATCTTACGCTTTGAGATGAGTGGCGGACCCTTAGGAAGACTTGATGAAGGTCTGGTAAAACTGGCGAACTTAATTTTACTCATCATGTCCGAAAAGGCCGACAACACCTTTAACACAACCGGACAAAAAATATGGTTGATTGAAGGAATAGATATTAGCCCGGAAAGGCTTGGGGCACTGATAACTTATTACCTAGAATCGCTGACCCGGCTTAAAAACAAACTTGATGCCCACACAAATGCACCTTTTGAGACCACCATAGAAATAGTTTCGGACAACTTGTGCAATTGCCAGGCAGAACTCGATTCTTTTGAAGTTAAAAAACTCGATTTTACCGTACTCCTCAATCGAGAAGAACCCGAAAGGTGGAAAGAAAAAATTAGTGAATGGCAAGAAAAACTTGACAAGCAAGATGAGTCTGCGAGGCAGCAGATACAAGGATGTTATGAGCATACGAGACGTAACTCATCTCGTTGCGAAAAAAAGGAAACAGATCTTGGGGCATTTATCCGTTCTACTGAAACAAAGCTCCAGAAAAACCGGATAGAGTTGTTAAAGACGCTGAGTTCAGCGAGCGGACCTGATCCGGAAAAATGGAGAAAAAACAGAGAATTTTATGAAAAGAGTGTTGGTGAAGCACTTAATTCTAGACCAACTTGGCTGGTTCTTTTTCTCTCTGTTGTTTTAAGCATCGTAGTAATTGCCAGGACTTGGCTTTATCCCATTAACTATTCAGGTAACACATTCTACTATTCTGGTTTTGTTGTTCTAGGCTTGCTACCCGTATTGGCCCTGCTTACATCCCTGAGATCGATCACCAACCATATTGAGGAGCTTATGGGAAATGTAACAAGAGAAATCCACAAGTTTTCTAAGGACATAGTAGGTTTTTTTACCAACAGAATAGATCTTGTAAAAAGAGTATGCAAAAACGGAATATTATACGACAACCTTCAACGTGCCAAGCTCAAAGAGAAAGAAATGAGATTAAACAACCGTTTAGCTCTTTATCACATGGCATGCATAGAAGAACATATTGAACTCGCAAAAACTATTAAAGGATGTTTTGCCGAGGATATGGACAATTTCGCCTTGGGAAATAGTGAATTTGCAGATGATGAAAAATTTGATCTATCCAGGCCGATAAACACAAACCCATTTTACGCGTTGAATAACAAACATAGAGTTTCCAAACTCAAAGGAATACCAAATAATACAATTTTAAATCCTCCAGGCAGGATTGATTATCCTGATTACCTTTATGTTTTGGACAATATTAGAGTCGTATAAGATAGACTATAGTACCAAGCTAGGGGGTGCAGGCAGTAACCGGCTCCGCAATTTTATTTCCGACAAAATTTTGCAGAAGAGAGATGAAAATTAAATGCTTCTTGGTAATACTGCTGTTTTACTTGGTGGCAGCCCTCTTTTTGAGAGCGCTGAACTTCTCACGGGAACATCGCCACAGGCAAATTTGGTTCTTAATTGCCTCTCTTTTGTTTTTTATTTTAATAACCGAGGTAGCTCAAGGGTTTCAAAACGCTGTCATCGGTTGTGATAATGCGCTTTTGGAGCACATAAAAAAACTCTTTTTTAAAAATAGCTCCGTTCCGTATCACGCCCAGAGATCCCATTTCCTTGTTTTTGGCAACCTTTTAATACTTTGGCTTTTTTGCCTTGTGAAGTTCCTTATAGCCTCGGCCATAAGGCTCTCAGACTTCGTACGTTATATCATTTACAGAATAAAAAGAGGGAAAGTGAGCAGTAACTTTTATCCGCCAGGTCAGATTCCTTCCACATTGTCCTTCGCTTATGAATATAGTCTCCCCAGAGGTGTATTATTAAAAAAAGGCTGGGTCTATCCAGGGATGTTTACCCGGCATATGGCTTTAATGCTTTTCTTTGTCATTACTATGGCTATTTTTAGTGAGATAGTACATGCTATCCCCGTTTCCTTCCCTGAAATCCTCGCCTGTGCTTTTATATTCTTTCTGGAAATGGGCTGGTACCTGGACGGAGATCGTCCCTTGAAAAGGGCGGGTGATATAACTGGTAAGGGAATTGAATCCGAGATTTTCCCCGAATATGAGAGATTGTGGAAAGAATACCAGGAAATCTGGCCTAATAGATACCTATTTGCCTCGACATGGGAAAGACCTCTGAAAAAAGGCAGCGAGTTTTACTTTAAAGGGGCTGCAGGAACTAAGATTGAGCAAGAGCTTAGCGTTGTGTGGGAAAGCCTCAAGTCAGAAGGGTACAATCTGGACAGGGGCCACGCCCATATCTTAAAAGCGCTTTGGGAGGGAAAAGATATCATTATCAACGAAGCAATAATTGACGACATATCCCCGGTCCTTTTTGCGTTAATGAGAAAGATACTCATTGATGGAGATAGGATACTTTTACTTACAGGTGAGCAAACAAAATTTAACGAGGAAGTAAAGAAAGAAGTTTTTCAATGGCTGCAAGAGGGCATAGGAGCACTTAAGACGGAACTTCCATACTGGACAATTTCCGATCTCAGGGAGTTCAAGGATACGAGTATTAAACCAGACATACTGGTTGTTTCCACATCGGAAATAGACTCACCTGAAATATACAAGAAAGAATGGTTTAAAAATCTTAAGTTGCTCGTTATCCCTGAAGCTACTGCTACTGTACCCAAGGATATTCTACCGGTAAAAGCCTTTGCGGCAACAATCAAAATGCTTTCTGAAAACGATGTTCAAATTGTTGTGATGGATACGAGTTGCGATAACCTCGAACCTGCAATGAGAAAAAACATACCAATAAATCCCCAAGAATTTACTATGCGAGGGTGCCGTGCAAAAAGAATATTTTCGATCGCATGGAAACTCGAGGGTTCGGAGTTGTTTCAGGAGACGATTATGAGTGGCGAAACCGGGGAATATCTTGGTGCAGAACCCATTTTATCTCTTCTTGCGTTGAAGGAAAACGTAGACGCCATTACCCTGTTGGGCGGCAGTAACACCCCACTCAAGGAACATGTTGAAGAGGTCGCAAAGCACCTCGACTGTTTGAATGGAGATCTAGTACCTTCTGAGAAGATTGATGCAGACGTTCATAGTAGATTTAGGCGGCTTAATACTTCGTGGCTTGCTAGAAGGGAAGAAAACAATTTTATCTTTATCAGGGATGATTCTCATAACCTGGCATCTACCATTGTTTGTTCCTTGTCCCTTGGCAAGAAGAATTTATTCGTGCACTCTGTGTCGCCTTCTTACATGCTTAGGGACTATTTTGCAGACAATATTGAATATTTTGTTAAAAGTCCCCTGTTTCAAATCGCCCCCTGTGTGTCGAGAATGCCTGTTTCCGTTGCTTACCCGCTGTTGTTCAGGATGGTTCTTTTCAAGCTCCCTGAAGAAGAGATTCTAAATGAGATACGAGACATCTTTCCCACTGAGACTTTTGTTGAGGAAAGTCTTCCGAAGCTATTCTTAGAGGTTTTCGGTATAGATATAATCAAGGAAGGATATCTCGAGATAGAATCTAGGTGTGAGCTTCAGAATAATAAGCTTGTAGAGAAAAAGTATTTCGGGCTTTCGAAAAGAATCAAGGAAAATGCCAGGCTTAAGTGGTTGAGGTTTTATAAAATAAGTGATGATTCCCAGAATCTTCTGGCACTCATAAGATATGATCACCTATACCAAACCTATCTCCCCGACCAAATACATTCTTTTAATGGGAAACCTTACCAGATTAGAGCCATTGATGAAGAAATGGAAACCGTCAGAGTCACCTTCCAGAACCCTGATTGTGAAAACATATTCAGGACCAAGAATCTTGTTTCTCTCAAGGAACTAAAAGAAATTAGGTTTCCCGATGTTCAATACATTGATGTCACTCGTCATGACTGGAGAATCCGGCTTGAATTGTGCGAGGCAGATTTCGTTATAAGTACCTCAGGCTACTATTCTTTTCCAAAAGGGGTTGATCTATCGGAAGATGCGAGTGAATTTAACCGGTTTCAAGATCCTATCACAAGGGAGTACGAACCAGGCAGGGCTCTCATTTTTACTGTTGCTACAAAGGATAAAAACGCCAATGGTTTCCAATGCGACAATATTTCACTCACCATGACCCTTCTTTTGAACGAGATGTGGTGTAGCGTTTTCCCGGAAACATATCGATTTCTAATTGCGTGTTGCCCGTACAAGATAACAGGTTTAAACCACGATCAGAATCCTATATCAAGTATTATCCCTGTATTTGATTACGATGATAAGTATGTTCCTGGAGAAAGTTTTGAGGGCTACAAGAGTATGGTTACCGTCTATCTCTTTGAGGACTCGCACCTCGACATGGGATTATTGCAAGCCTTTTTCGAAAATTGGCATCAGTTTATGGAACTGTTAGATGATTACCTTGCTTGGTTAACTGAAGACATCCCCGGGGTATCCGGAACTAGCAGGAAAAATATCGATGATAAGTGCAGGTACTTAAAATTTGGTTTTCCCTCTATGCTCTCATTTATTGACCTAGAGAATACGAAAAAAGTTCTGGAAGGTATTCTGATGGGTGAAAACAGGCTCAGCAGGAACAGGAAATCCTTTTCGCCCACAGAACGAGAAGTTCCGACATCACCTGAAAAAGGAACCATGAGGCAGTGTGATTTTTGCGGTAGGTACATCAAGGAGACCGAGCTGGAACGCCTGGAAGACGGTCGGGAGAGATGTTCAGATTGTAGAAGAAAAGCTATTAATACGTTGTCAGAATTAAAAGAAGTGTTAACCGAAGCTAAAGAGTTCATGGAAGCCAACTACAAAGTAAAAATCGTACCGCACGTTAACGTGCGTTTTGCTACCGCTGCTGAAATACAAAAAGAAAGAGGGATAATATTTACTCCGACACCCGAATTTGACCCTCGAGCCATCGGTCTTGCTGTACGAAGGGGAAACAATGAATACGAAATTCTGGTTGAAAACGGACAACCTTACCACATGACCATAGAAGTAATAGTTCACGAACTTACTCACATCTGGCAGTTCGTTAACCTTGACGTAAACAAAATGCTGGCGGACTACGACAAGGTACTGATAGAGGGTCATGCGATGTGGGCGGGAATTACTTGCCTGGAAATAAGGCACATGGCCCCGTCATACGTTGAGAGCCAAAAACAGAGAGACGACGAATACGGAAAAGGTTACTGGACGATCTGTGAATTAATCGAAAAGACTCCCAACGAGAGGTCTCCCTTCAGAATTCTAAGACAACTTTACCCGAAAGAAGGAAAATAATGCTTCCAATGAAATATTATTTGAAATTTCTCGTCTTTTATGGTCAAGGGGATTGTAGGGACAAGTGGGTAGTGGACATACCTATTTTTATCCCCCCTTAAATCCCCCTTGGCTTAGGTGAAGACAAATCGTAAAATGTTGTTTTCAGGGAGGGAAGGAATGGGGAAAAAAGGTATAATTGCACTGATTCTTCTTGTAAGTGCCTCTGCTGCCTACTATTATTTCTTTGTTGACACCCTCACGGTTTCTGAGATTGTTGGCGAGACCAATGACCCTACCGTGGACATCTTTGTAAACCTCTTCGATTTCGATACCGGACTCACCCGATGGGACCTCTATAACCTCGCAAGAAAAAGTGATTACTGGGATAGGCGAATAAACGAAGTAGAATCGATCCCGGATCCATATCTTCGGGATAGAGAAAGGCAAAAACTGGTGGCAGAGATGATGCGAGATCCGGCTTTTAAGAAGATTAGCCGTAAGCTGTTCGGATTCGGTGGGAAGGGAGCTTACCTGTTTTTGAAGGCTGTTTACGGTTTCGAGGCCAGTTAGACCCGAACCAGTAACAATTAAAACTAAACCAAAACAACGGAGTCCCAGACATGGCTAAAGACAAGTACCTTTTTTTACTCGATGTCGACAATATCCAGGGATACATTTTCGATACCAATAGACTTAAAACCATAATAGGAGCAAGCTGGGTAATTGACCATGTAAATGCGTCACCGCATGGAGATACTTTTCAGCTCCTTAAAAATTACGGTCTTGGGACCGATGAAGATAAAATAAAGGGAAATGACAACTTCATCATCTACTCTTCGGGTGGAAATACCAAGATTATTTTCAGAGACCTCAAAGAGGCAGAAGAATTCGAAAAGAAAATCATCGCTGCCTACAGTAACTGTGACATATCAGTGACCACGCACATTCAACGATTTGGTAGTGATGTGGAAGACGTGATAAAAGATGTTCTTTTCCCAGCAGAAAAGATAATCGCACAAAAAAAGTTCAATAAACGTTATTCGCTCAACATCCCCGCTTCACCCTATTTTAAAATCTGTGAACTTTGCGGAAGGAGATACGCCCAGAGGATTATCTCCTTTGCCGATGGAAAGAATGCTGTTTCTTGCGGAATTTGCAAGAAAAAGTTTGATAAAGGCAAAGAAAAACCAAGGTTATTTCCGGAATATAGTTTTCCAACCAATATCGAAAAAGAAATGAAACCCAAAAACGGGATGCTTGCCACCGTAGTGATGGACGGAAACAATATGGGAGACAAGATAAGAGCACTGAATGATTTCTCCCAGTTGAAAAAGTTCTCGTCGGAGATGGAATCACTCATTCAAAAATCCTTTGAAAGCTGTTTTGAAAAATATTTTAAAGAAGAGAAAGATAGCAAGTCATTTAAATCGATTAGACCCCTAATCGTTGGAGGCGATGATATATGTTTCCTGGTAGACGGATACCGGGTTTTTGACTTTGTCTCCTGCCTCATTGAAAAAATAAACAGAGCTTCCAAAGAAAACAATGGGAATATTTTCGGTACCGAGGGAATAACCTTTTCCGCGGGAATTCTTATAGCAAAGCACAACTACCCCTTTAACTTTGCCTACCGCATAGCCCATTCGCTGCTAAAATCAGCAAAGGTTTACTCGCGGGAACAAGGCAGTTGTTCTTCCCTAGATTTCCATATTTTACTTTCATCATCCGGTGACGAAATACAAAAGATCCGGGAAAAAGAATACTGCTACGATGATACGAACTACCTGACCAGAAAACCTTACTCACTCGAAGAGTTCCAAAACATTAAGAAAGATTCTAAGACCCTGGGAGATTTTCTCGCAAGGAATAAAAGAAAAGCCATCAGGGAAGTTCTTCGAATAGGCCGGCGAGAAAGTGCGGTTGAATTGCTCAAGCCGGCAATGCGAATGGAAAAAAACGACAGAGCCAAATACGTCAAGCTACTAAATAAATATATGTGGAATAAATCTTCCACGGATAACTGCTGGTATACAGGTCTCCTGGACCTGTCTGAACTTTCTGATTTTGCTAACAGCTAACCGAGGGTAATGTTATGGATAACATCATGGTAGAAATCAAATTCCGATCGGGGTTTGCCATTCATAGTGGCTACGGACTTGCAGGAGTTCTGGATAACACCATCATGAGGGATGTAAGAGGGCTTCCGTATATCCCTGCATCTACAATAAAGGGAAACGTACGAGAGGCCTGCAATGAAGTCTCTCTCCTGCTGGGGAAAAAATGTTTCTCAAGAGTAGTCGACGAGATAAAAAGCATTCT
>Ga0256841_1001197_pt1 | contig 23362 bp, 26 predicted proteins | sample 356308metaG_FD_185971 | JGI IMG/M metagenome (GOLD analysis project Ga0256841, IMG submission 185971) | Hydrothermal vent microbial communities from Mid Atlantic Ridge, Atlantic Ocean - 356-308 | ecosystem: Environmental > Aquatic > Marine > Hydrothermal vents | place: Atlantic Ocean: Mid...
GCTGTTGCGGTAACGTATGGTAAATTGATTTCGGTTTGGGTACTTGATGACAATTCGATTTTTGCTTTTTCGGCAGCTTCTTTTAAACGTTGTAATGCCATTGGGTCATCACGTAAGTCTAAATTTTCTTCTTTCTTAAATTCATCGGCTAGCCAATCGATAATTACTTGGTCAAAATCATCACCTCCTAAATGTGTGTCTCCATTGGTAGACAATACTTCAAATACGCCATCGCCAATTTCGAGGATAGAAATATCAAAAGTACCTCCACCCAAATCGTATACTGCAATTTTTTTATCGGCACCGGTTTTATCCAATCCGTAAGCCAACGCAGCGGCAGTTGGTTCATTGATAATTCTACTCACTTTTAATCCGGCAATTTCGCCGGCTTCTTTTGTTGCTTGGCGTTGCGAATCGTTAAAATAAGCAGGTACGGTAATTACCGCTTCTTTTACTTCGGTGCCCAAATAATCTTCGGCAGTTTTTTTCATTTTTTGTAAGATCATCGCAGAAATTTCTTGCGGAGTATACAAACGGCCGTCAATATCTACTCTTGGGGTATCATTATCACCTTTCACAACTTTATAAGGTACACGTTCTGCTTCTTTTTTAGACTCAGAATATTTATTACCCATAAAACGTTTAATTGAATATATGGTCTTTGTGGGATTGGTAACAGCTTGACGTTTGGCAGGGTCACCTACTTTACGTTCGCCACCTTCAACAAAAGCTACGATAGAAGGCGTTGTTCTTTTGCCCTCTGCATTAGGAATTACTACCGGTTCATTACCTTCCATTACAGCAACGCATGAATTGGTTGTTCCTAAATCTATTCCTATAATTTTACTCATAATATCTATTTTAAATTTTTTTCGGTTTTATTTTCTTTTTTTACTCTGCTAGTAATTAGTCAATCATTATGCCAATAGAACTATTTAATGATTTTGGCAGGGATACCATTTTTAAAATGACATTATGGCAGAAAAATGTTTGGTGACGCTGTTTTATGGAAGGCAGATGACACTAATTTTTTATGATGAATACGGCTATTTTATCAGCAAAAACCTGTTTTATCAGCGACCTGCGTTCTTTTCCACTTCCAAAAGAAACCTATTTTGTTACACTATTTATCTGGTAAATACCAATTGTGTATCTGTAGAGAGGTTTGCATCAAAGCCATATCCTTCGGTAGTAAACCCTTTGATATCTTCAACGGTACTGATGTCATTGTCTATAATGTAACGAACCATCATACCTCGCGCTTTTTTGGCAAAAAAGGCAATCATTTTAAGCGTTCCGTTTTTATAGTCTTTAAATACGGGGGTAATCACCGGTACTTTTAACAACGTTGGTTTTAGCACTTTAAAATATTCATTACTCGCCAAATTAATAAAAGGCTCTCCTTCTGACAGCTCTGCATTCAAGACCTCGGTAATGGCAATATCCCAAAATTGATATAGGTTGTTTTTGCTGCCTATTTTTAGTTTGGTGCCCATTTCCAACCGATAAGGCTGCATCAAATCTAACGGTTTCAACATTCCGTATTGGCCTGACAAAATGCGCAATTTATCTTGCAATTGGCTTAATTTAGCTAAGGGTAAGCTATATGCATCTAACCCTTCGTATACGGTTCCTTTAAATGCATAAATAGCCTGACGGGCATTGGCAGTAGTAAAAGGCAACTGCCATTGCTGGTTGCGTTCGTAACCGAGTTGCCCTAAATTATCTGAAATATGCATTAATTTAGACAATTGTTTGGCGCTTTTCTTTTTAAGGATACCTGTTATTTTTTCGGCCTGTTTTAAAAAAACGGCTTGTGTATGTTCGGTTGTTGGCAATTCAGATTGGTAGTCTAATGATTTTGCTGGCGATATTACTATTTTCATTATAGTTACTTAATGGTTTATTGGCAAATTTGTTTAACTGTTGTAAAAGTACAATTCAAAAATGAATCTTCAAATGGTTCTTATAAGTAAAAATTTATGGTGGGATAGATAATTTTGATGTTACGACTCGATGTGAAAACAGATTATTTAATTTGGTTTGTCTCTAAGTTCATTTTCGGTGTATCTTTACTTACAAACAGATAAAGCCCACTTAAAATGACACGTTTCTTCAAGAAATCTTTAAAGAAGGAAATAGCCGACTTAAGCGGTCAAATCTTAACCGAGATTCTTGCTAATAAAAAGTTGATGTCAGCCATGGAATCTTGTGGAATTAAAGATGGAGAAGAAATAATCTTAGAATTTTTAACACACCGCGAAATAGGCCTTGCTTATGAACATCTTGAATATGTAATTTCTGAAAGCAGGATTGAATTAACAACTGAACACCTTACCCGATTGAAGTACATCGAACAAAAACTAAAAAAATTAAAAGTAATTTAAATATATAATCAAACGCTGCGAAAAAATCATCACTAATTTTCAATAGCCAATAATATAAACGTACCAAATTAAGAAATTATAAAAATGCAGGATAACACAAAACTCATTAAAAATCTTCATTTAGTAATATCCTCTTTTGTAATTATAATAATGGGATTGCTATACGGAATAAATCCACATAAAATAGTACCACTCCTATTTGATTTCAACGTAGAGAGTGTTGATTTGAACAACATTTTCAGGGCAATTATGGGCTTATATATTGGAATGGCAATCTATTGGATTATTGGAATTATTAAACCGAGCCAATGGAGAAATGCAACGTTAGTAAACATAATTTTTATGGGAGGTCTGGCATTCGGCAGAATTATAAGTTTTGTAATTGATGGCATATCCATTCCTTATTCAAAAGGTTTGGCCATAGAATTGTTTTTTATGATTTGGGGAATGTATAACTTAAATAAAAAATAGAAAAAAGATATTATTCTATGAATGTCGATTTAATAGGTTTGCTTCTAAATCTAATTTCAACTACCATCGTTGTTTATCAGTTCGTGAAGATTAGTAAAATAATTCTTTGCATTAACAATACATAAAAATTTAGAAAATATTTTGTGTTTAGAAAATAAATACTACTTTTGTAGACTGACTGGTCTAATAGTAATTTTATGAAAGCAGAAACAGTAGAAAATATTTTGGAAATAGGAACTGATTTAATTCTAAAAAATGGCTACCATAGCCTAGGCATCAATAAAATTTTAGAAGTAGCCAATATTCCCAAAGGCTCTTTCTACTATTATTTTAAAAGTAAAGAAGATTTTGGCTTGCAGGTAATTCAATACTATTCAAAAAACGCCTTATCCATACTTAAAAAGTATTTGGCAGACGATACCAAAGTACACAAACAACGAATTATTTCATTCTTTGAAGATATGCAAAAGGTATATACAGCTAAGAATTTTAAGGAAGGTTGTTTGCTTGGCAATTGTAGTATCGAGCTGTCTGATTTTTCTGAATCGTTTAGTCATTCAGTGGCAAACGAATTGACCAAGTGGCAAGAAGTTTTCGAAAACTGTATCTTAAAAGGACAAGATGAAGGAAATATTAAGAAAGATGAATCGGCTAAAATACTTAGTGACTTTGTCCTTACCATGTGGGAAGGGGCGTTATTGCGAATGAAATCGGCTAAAAATACCGATTCTATCAAAATCTTTATACGTTACTTGAAGAAGTATATACTTTAATTTTTTTTATCCTATTACTAATAGACTGGTCTAATTATTAATAGCAATTAAAAATTTAACAACATGAAAACATCAAAAAACAAAACAGTAGTAATTACCGGGAGTAGCAGCGGTTTTGGCTATTTAACAGCTTTAACATTAGCGCGAAAAGGATTTAACGTTTGGGCAACAATGCGAAACAGCGAAACCAACAATGCTCCAAAAAAAGAAGAATTATTAAAAATCGCCAAACAAGAAAACCTGTCTATTTCTGTGACCGATATGGATGTGAACAGTAATCAATCGGTTATTAAGGCCATACAATCAATCGTAGATGTTGAGGGTACCATTGACTATTTGATAAACAATGCAGGGTATATGTTTGTTGGAATCACAGAAGCCTACAGCATTCAACAAGCAAAAGAACAATTTGAAACAAATTTCTTCGGAATTTTACGCACTACAAATGCCGTGCTGCCGTTTATGCGAAAACAAAGAGAAGGACTCATAGTAAATGTAACTTCATTAGCAGGAAGATTAACGTTTCCGTATTTCGGAATTTATTGTGCAAGCAAACACGCTGTGGAAGCCTATTCGCAAGCCCTGCGATACGAGTTGGCTCCTTTTGGGGTTGAAGTAAGTATTGTTGAGCCGGGGCCATTCGGAACCAACTTGTTATTTACCGGCCCTAAGGAAGAAAATCAAGAAGTTTTCAATGCTTATGGTGACCATAAAGATGTTCCGCATACAATGTTGAAAAATTTTGAAGGTTTTTATGCAACTGACGAAGCCCCCAACCCACAATTAGTAGCCGATAAAATTGCATCACTTGTAGAAGCAGAAAAAGGAACTCGTACAGACAGGGTAGTTGCGGGCATTGATTACGGTGTTATAGCGTATAATAACAAAGTTTTTTCGATACAAGAATCGCTAGTAAAAGACGCTTTGCAAATGGAACATCTCTTAACAATTCAAAAATAATTATATGACAATAAACAACTCAAAGGTGCTAATTACCGGCGGAAGCTCAGGTATTGGCAAGGAAACAGCAAGAAAATTTATAGCACAAGGTGCTACCGTTGTAATTACAGGAAGAGATTATCAAAAATTACAAGAAGTTGCAACAGAATTGGGAGCTATCCCATTTCTATTTGATATCAGCGATTTAAAATCAATTCCTGAAAAAGCAAAAGAAGCCATTGGTCTATTAGGTGGCAAAGTAGATGTATTGATTAATAATGCAGGCATTGGCGTGTTCCCCCTATTGGGTGAAATTACCGAACAACATTTATTGGATGTCTACAATACGAATGTCTTTGGCCTAATTTTACTAACACAAGAAATAGTGCCTGTTTTTAAAAGGCAACATTATGGCAATATCATAAACATTGGCTCTACAGCAAGTTTAAAAGGATTTGCGAGAGGGAGTGTTTATGCTACATCAAAATTTGCGGTTCGGGGCTTGACACAATCTTGGCAAGCAGAATTACGAAAAGACAATATTCGTGTATCACTGGTAAATCCGAGTGAAGTAACTACAGCCTTTGCAGATGCAACAAGAAAAGAACGCGTCGAAGAATCAAACAAATTAGGAGCTGAAAATATTGCCCATACCATTATTTCCATTGTAGAAATGCGCGATAAAGGATTTGTACCCGAAGTAACTGTTTGGGCAACAAATCCGTTTTAAGATTGCCGCTACCACAAAAAACAATACACAATTTAAAAAATGCAAGCAACGGCAATCAAAGAAATGCAAGTAAAGAAAACTGTATTCAAGGCATTTCTCAAAGGTTATAATAAGCATAGGCCTAGTATGTTAAAACCTATTAGGCCTATAAACGTCACGTTTCACCAACAGACGAAGATAAAAAAGCATTCACTTCAATTATAATGACTACTACTATTAAAAAACAGCAGCACACTTAATTTTTAATCAAAATCAGAAAACTTGTCGGGTAAAATCTTGAACTAGTTCAAGAGAATTTCATAAACCAGTTCATTTTTAACCATTCGATTTTCAGTCAGCTTTGTATTGTCAATATTGACATAATTTAAGACAAAGTAAAATGAGTGAAAAAACACAAATTCCTTCCTATTTTGAAGGGTTAAAAGAATTAAGAGCTAATCTAAGTAATATGCTTCCCGCCGAAGCTTTACAGGTTTTTGACAAAGATGCAAAAGCATTACAAAAAAAGCATGTTTCTATTTTAAAGTTAAACAAAGGAGATAAAGCTCCTGACTTTTCACTTTCTAATGCGACAGGAGAAACCATCAAACTTTCTGACTTATTAGAAAACGGTAAAGTAGTGTTAACTTTTTACAGAGGAACTTGGTGTCCGTATTGTAATTTACAACTCAATCAATATCAGCAAGCATTATCTGAAATACAAGATGCCGGTGCTCAATTGGTTGCCATTTCCCCTCAAACTCCAAACGAATCGTTGAATATTAAAGAGAAAAATGAGTTGCAATTTGAAGTATTGAGTGACAATGGAAATATTGTTGCACGCCAATACACCACTGTTTTTAAAAATGCTGACACCCCTATCAATACAATGGCAGCTTTAGGTTTTGATTTTGACGCACATTACTCTGACGATTCTAAAGAAATCCCTATTCCTGCTGTTTTTATAATTAGTCAAGACAGAATAATATCTTTTGCAAGTACAGAAGGGGGTGATTATAGAAATAGAGTTGAAGTTTCAACAATAATTAACACCTTGAAAAATAGTTAATTACAAAAACAGGCAGGAGGTATTAACATATATTTCCTGCTATTAATTTAATAACATATTAAAATTTAAAATTATGAAATTATTAAAAATATTTATTCTATTTATAACAGTAGCCATCTATCAGACAAACAGTTTTGCTCAAACCGTAAAATGGGGTTATGACGCATCTCACGCAAAAGTTTCTTTTTCCATTTCACATTTTGGAATTTCTGAAACAGAGGGTAAATTTACCAAATTTGATGGAATTGTACTTTCTGACAAACCTGATTTTTCTGATGCAAAATTCAACTTTACTATTGATGTAAGTAGCATTAATACTGAAGATGCGAAAAGAGATAAACACTTAAAGTCTGCTGATTTCTTTGATATTGAGAAATATCCTTCTATTACTTTTAAAAGTAAAACCTTCAAATCGGTTGGTAAAAACAAGTATAAACTTACCGGACTTCTTACAATGCACGGTGTAACCAAACCAATCACTTTAGATGTCATTTACAAAGGAACGGTAATTGACCCGTATAAAAATACAAAAGCGGGATTTAAAATTAGCGGAGTGTTAGATCGAACTGCATTCGGATTAGTTTGGAATGGAAATCTAAGTACCGGAGAGTTATTAGTTGGTAATGAAGTTACTCTTGATATCAATATAGAGTTAATCAAAAAATAACAAATGAGTAGTATAGAATATATAAGATTTAAAATTGAAGAAAAGAACTGTAATATCTTCATCCAAACAATTAATCAGGCTTGTAAAATTATTGCTGATTATCCCGATTGTTTAAATTATGAAGTTGCTCGTTGCGAAGAAAATACCTTATTATTTATTTGGCGAATAGAATGGACATCCACTAACGCACACTTAAATGGCTTTAGAAAACATAAAACATTTAAACCGTTTTTTAAATTAATGCAACCTTTTTTAAATTCAATTTCAGAAATGAATCATTATAAAAAAGTCGTAGAAAAACAGTAAAAAATGAAAAAAAATTGGTTTACAACTAGCATTTCAAGTATTAGTAAAACACTTACTTACCCAATCTATTGTGCAAATGGGCAATTTTGAAACAAAAAATAAATCGACTTTAATAAAAACTATTCAGTAAAAAGATTTACAATATTGAACTCGTTTAAACTTTTTGGATTGAAGCGAAAATTAGGAGTTTTTTAGCTAATTGAAAAAGTTTAAACGAGTTCATTGTTAGAATATTACAAAAAAAAGCTCAGTAGGTTTTAAAAAAAACCTACTGAGCCTATAAAAAAGGACTAAGTTCTATTTACCACAGCAAAAAATAGCAACTACTCTCCTGCAAGGCCTCGAAGGCCTTGTAGGTATTAAAATTAAGACCTACAAGGTTTGATAAACCTTGCAGGAGAATTTTATGGTAAAAACAGGATGCTATCATAGTTCCCATTTTTTATTTTAGAATGATATTTAATAATTTAGTTATTATGCTGTTCTAATTAGAACTTAGCTTAAAAAAGTAACATTTTTACTTTGCTTGCTATAAACGCTTCTTAATTCAACTTCCTTCACTTATCGTCCGATTAAATTTTATTAAAACGGTACTTTATCTCAACATTGTGCTACATTGCAAAAGAGCAACAATCGGATTGAATGAGAAAGAATATATATTGATTTTTGCAACATGGAAAATACGTTTCACTTTGATATCATTGCAAAAGCAATCTGTTTTATTAAAGGCCAGTACCTTAAACAACCAACATTAGAAGAAATTGCCAACCATGTTTATTTGAGCAAATTCCATTTTCAGCGCATATTTAAAAAATGGGTTGGTATTTCTCCTAAAGATTACTTACAATTTATAACCCTTGAAAAAGCAAAAGAATCTTTACGAAAAGGGCAATCTACTTTAGAAGTATCTTATAATGTAGGCTTATCCGGAAATAGTAGGTTACACGATTTATTTGTAAAAATTGAGTCTTGTACTCCCGGCCAATTCAAAAAAAGAGGTAAGGGATTAACCATTTATTATGGAGAAATTGAAACGCCATTTGGAAATACTATAATTGCCGAAACCAAAAGGGGAATTTGCAGTATTTTTTTTGATAATCAGACCATTGAAAGTTTTAAAACTGAATATAACCAAGCGTTTTTTTTCAATAAATTATCAAGAAACGGTAAATTACTACAAAAATATTTTGAAAACTGGAAAATTCCAACAAGCCCAATTAGCCTTGACTTAATTGGAACACCTTTTCAAATTCAAGTATGGAAAGCTTTACTTAAAATCCCATCATCCCATCTTCTTACTTATCAAGACATCGCTAAAATGATACATAACCCCAAAGCTGTAAGGGCCGTTGGAACAGCAATAGGGAAAAATCCTATAGCCTACTTAATTCCTTGCCACAGAGTAATAAAAAGTGATGGAAAAATAGGGAATTACAGGTGGAACCCTGAAAGAAAAATCGCTATAAACAGTTATGAGTCTATAAAACTAAAATAATGACGAGAACCGCTCTGGAAATGTTAAAAAGTGTATCCGGTATTAAAACTTCTATTGATAAAAAAGATGTACTTTTTTTAAAATCAACTAGAAATAACAATCAAAAAGGTAATGAAAACAAAATTATCAAAAATAAACATGCTACTTTCTAAACTGTCTTAAACTTTAAATATGAATACAAACTTTAAAATATCAGCAATTGAAAACAAGTATAATCATTTATTTGGCCTAAATGAAAAAGAACTCAATTCAAAAGGCATAATAAAAATAATAGTAGATAAAAAACCGGGGTTTCCGTGTAGGGTAACACTGGAGGATGCAGAAATAGGTGAAGAAGTTCTTCTATTACCATATAAACACCATAAAACTGAGTCGCCTTATCAAGCAAGTGGGCCAATTTATATAAGAAAAAATACGACAATGGTTAATTTAGAAATTAATGAAATTCCGAAAATGCTATTTAAAAGATTGCAGTCTTTAAGGGTTTATGATAAAACGGAATGATGATTGAAGCAAAAACACTAGAAGGAAAAGATATTAGAAACGAAATAAAAGTTATTTTTAGTAATGAAATGGCAAGTTATATTCAAATCCACAATGCAAATCCGGGTTGCTACAATTGCCAAGTAAATAGAGTGTAGGCAAGGCCTAATAGGTGGGTTTTAAGACTAAAGGCATATTACAAAAATCACCCTTGTTGATGTATCGTATACTTCCTCCATTTTTCCAATGCCAATTGCATATCTTCGGGTAATTCTGAATCAAATTCCATCCATTTTTTTGTTACCGGATGCTCAAAGCCTAGGGTCTTGGCATGCAATGCCTGCCGTGGCAATACCTTAAAACAGTTCTCTACAAATTGCTTGTATTTGGTAAACGTAGTGCCTTTTAAAATACGTTCGCCGCCATAGCGTTCGTCATTAAACAACGGATGGCCTATATATTTAAAATGTGCCCGTATCTGATGTGTCCTGCCCGTTTCCAGCTTACACGCTACCAACGTTACATAGCTAAAACGCTCTACTACTTTATAATGGGTTACCGCATGTTTGCCGTATTCGCCATCGGCAAAAACATCCATCTGCAGCCTGTTTTTAAAACTTCTGCCGATATGGCCGGTAATGGTACCTTCTTCATCCGATAAATTCCCCCAAACCAAGGCTAAGTACCTGCGTTCTGTAGTACGGTCAAAAAACTGATTTGCCAAATGTGCCATGGCCATTTCTGTTTTTGCTACGACCATCAACCCACTGGTATCTTTATCAATTCTGTGTACCAGTCCGGGGCGTTCATTAGAATTTTTAGGTAAATTTTCGATGTGGTAGATGAGTCCGTTTACCAACGTACCACTATAATTTCCGTGACCGGGATGTACCACCATCCCTGCAGGCTTGTTCACCACCAGAACCGCGTCGTCTTCATAGACAATATCAAGCGGAATATTTTCTGCCACCAATAAATTTTCATGTGGCGGATGTGCCAATACCACTCGCACCACATCATTGGGTTTTACTTTGAGATTGGCTTTTACAACGGTATCATTTACCAATACATTTCCTGCTTTGATGGCTTGCTGAATCTTATTACGGGTAGCATTTTCAATAAAATTCAATAAAAATTTATCAACTCGCAACGGTTCTTGGCCTTCGCCGGCAGTAAACTTATAGTGTTCGTATAAATTTTCTTGTTCTCTATGGGAAGCCCTTTCATCCATTGCTTACTCTAAAGTATCCGTTAATTTCCTCCGGCTTTACCGTCACCCATTACTAAATCGATTTCAGAATTTTTAGGTATCATATCCCCCGGTTTCACTTCTTTTCCTTTAAATTTCATTTTCCGTACCACATCTCGCCCCAAATCAGGAATATAATAATATTCACCAATTCTAAAACCTACCGATTTTAAATGGGTTTCTACTTGGCGTTTGGTTTTATTCAGTACATTAGGAATGGCTACTTTCCGGTAACCCGAAGGGTTTAAAGTCAAATAAATTTTTCTGTTTTCTTTTACAAAATCACCGGCTTCCGGGTCTTGACTGATGACCGATTTTGGTGGAAAATTAGGATTAAAACTTGTCGAATCAATTATTTTAAACTTCAAATCTAAATTCTCCAATGTTCTTTTAGTATCATTCAACGACATTTTTGCCAAATCGGGTACTTTAATCTTTTGGTCGTGGTGGGTAATGTAGCCCAATAAAAATTTGAGTAAAAAAACACCAATAACAACACTTACCAGTATCGTAATAATGGTTCTGATAAAAATTTTACTCTTAAAATATTCTATTAATAACATAAACAGTTGTTTTTTGACTGTTGCAAACTTACACAAAAAGTATGTTTTTCAATAATTTAAGGTGAGTTTTAAAAATTCATTTCTTTTAAAAAACCAAGATAAGGAATAAGATGTGAAGCAATTTTTTTTATCTTTGTTCCTAAAAGGTTTTCAGAGTTTTCCTTATATTTCACAAAATTTTCTTACATTATCTCGATAGTGCTTCAAAAATTTTGATTCACCTAAGAAAAACTCTGAAAATTTTAATGTGAATGCATTTTTAAAATTCACCTTAAAAGAATATTACTTTATAAAACCCGAAATATTTTGATATTTTTGTTTGTGCCAATGATAACTAAATGAAAAAAAATATTGCCATTATTATGGGAGGGTATTCCTCGGAAGTTGAAATTTCGCTAAAAAGCGGAGCTGTTGCTTATCAGTATCTAAACCGGAATTTGTACGTGCCCTATAAAGTGCATATTCTAAAGGAAAAATGGGTCGTTGTAGACGATGATGGCCATGAATTTGCCATTAACAAGCACGATTTTTCGGCTATCGTACACGGAAAACACATTACGTTTGATTGTGTGTTTAATGCCATTCATGGCCACCCGGGTGAAGACGGCACTATCTTGGCCTATTTTGAATTACTGGGAATCAAACATACCTCTGCCCCCTTTTACCAAATGGCATTGACTTTTAACAAACGGGATACTTTGAGTGTGGTAAAAGCTTACGGAGTCAAAGTAGCTACTTCTGTTTACTTCAATAAAAGCGATGTGTATGATCTTGATAAAATCATCAGCAAAGTAGGCTTGCCCTGTTTTGTAAAACCCAATAATGCAGGGTCGAGTTTCGGAATTTCTAAAGTCTCACAAAAAGAACAACTCATACCCGCTATTGAAAAAGCATTTGCCGAAGATGATGAATTGTTAATAGAAGCCTTTCTCAATGGTACCGAAGTTTCTATCGGAGTGATAGCGTATCAAGGTGCTGTCAAGGTATTGCCGGCAACAGAAATAATTTCGGGCAATGACTTTTTTGACTACGAAGCAAAATACGAAGGGAAATCTAAAGAAGTAACCCCTGCCCGTATTTCAGCAAAACAATTAGAAAACTTAGAAAGGGTTGCCAAGCAAGTATATAAAATACTGAATATGAAAGGGTTTTCGCGTTCTGAATATATTTTTATCGGTGATGAGCCCTATTTTTTAGAGATGAACACTGTACCCGGCTTAACAGCAGAGAGTTTGTTGCCTCAACAGGCAAAAAAAGCAGGAATTAGTTTAGAAAACTTATTTGGAAATGCTATTGAATCTTCCCTTAATCCCCCCAAAGGCAAGAGATAAAAAAGCGTTTAGTGAAATTTTTCTATTTTTATAAACGAATAACCCTTACACAGCACAAAAGTGAGTTTGTGAATTCACAATTTGATTCAGCTAAACAAATGAACTCATAAACGATTAAACAGCTAATACAATGAGAAGAGCATTATTTCCGGGGTCTTTTGACCCGTTAACCTTAGGCCACTATGACATCATTAATAGAGGCGTTCACCTATTTGATGAAATTATTGTTGCCATTGGTATCAATGCCGAAAAAAAATATATGTTTAGCCTCGAAGAGCGTATGCAGTTTGTCAAAGAAGCATTTAAAAGCCAACCGAGAGTAAAAGTAAGCACATATGAAGGAATGACGGTTGATTATTGTAAAGAAATTGATGCCGGATTTATTTTGCGGGGGCTGCGAAATCCGGCCGATTTTGAATTTGAAAAAGCCATTGCCCATACCAACAGAAAACTTACCGGCATAGAAACCGTCTTTTTATTAACGGCTTCTAAAACGTCATTCATCAGTTCTTCAATAGTGCGTGATGTTATTAGAAACAATGGTAATTACAGCATTTTGGTACCAGATAGCGTGAGGGTTCGGTAATTGCCAAAACTACCTATATAGAAATTCGCCTGAAAATAGCCCCAAATATTGTGTTCTACAAATGGATGACTTCATCATAAGCATCGGCTACGGCTTCCATGACGGCTTCACTCATGGTAGGATGCGGATGGATGGCTTTTAACACTTCATGCCCGGTAGTTTCAAGTTTTCTGCCCAACACGGCTTCTGCTATCATATCGGTAACACCGGCACCTATCATGTGGCACCCGAGCCATTCGCCATATTTGGCATCAAAAATTACTTTTACAAATCCGTCTTTGGTACCTGCAGCGCTGGCTTTACCGGAGGCTGAAAACGGAAATTTTCCTATTTTCAATTCGTATCCTGCTTCTTTGGCTTGGGCTTCTGTCATCCCTACACTGGCAATTTCGGGTGATGCATAAGTACAGCCGGGAATATTGCCGTAATCTATCGCTTCGGGATTCAATCCGGCAATTTTTTCTACACAGGTAATACCTTCCGCAGAAGCGACATGAGCCAATGCAGGGCCGTCAACTACATCGCCAATGGCATAATATCCGGGAATATTGGTTTGATAAAATTTATTGACTACTATTTTGTCTCTATCGGTAACAATGCCAACGTCTTCTAATCCGATATTTTCAATATTGGTTTTGATGCCTACCGCTGATAAAATAACATCAGCTTCTAATACCACTTCGCCTTTTTTGGTGGTAACGGTTGCTTTGACGCCTTTGCCCGACGTATCTACAGAAGTAACACTTGAATTGGTCATTACTTTGATACCCGACTTTTTAAACGAGCGCTCTAATTGTTTAGACACTTCTATATCTTCTAAAGGCACTAAATTCGGCAAAAACTCTACGATGGTAACTTCGGTGCCTATGGCATTATAAAAATAGGCAAATTCTACCCCAATGGCTCCTGAGCCAACCACAATCATTTTTTTAGGTTGTTTTGATAAGGTCATGGCCTCGCGATAACCGATTACTTTTTTACCGTCTATGGGTAAAAACGGCAATTCGCGCGAACGGGCACCGGTGGCAATAATAATATGGCTGGCACTGTATTCAGTTGTTTTCTTATCGGTATCGGTTACTTCAACTTTCTTGCCCGGTTTCACTTTTCCTATTCCGTTAAGAACATCAATCTTATTCTTTTTCATTAAAAACTGTACACCTTTGCTCATTCCGTCAGCTACGTTGCGGCTACGTTGAATTACGGCACTAAAATCTTTATCAATTTCTTTGGCTTTTAATCCGTATGCATCTACGTGTTTTAAGTACTCATATACTTGTGCGCTTTTTAATAGTGCTTTGGTAGGGATACAGCCCCAATTTAAGCAAATACCTCCTAGGCTTTCTCTTTCAACTACAGCTACTTTAAATCCTAATTGCGATGCCCTAATAGCTGTTACATAGCCTCCCGGGCCACTGCCTATGATGATGATGTCGTATTTCATGGTGTTTATTCGTTTTGTACCCAAGTACCTTTTTAGGCGTTTTTCAAAAAAAGAAAAACAGTATGGGTTTTTATATTATTTATATCTTTTATCAGACTGCAAATCTAATCAAATTTTATAGCTTTTACAGGACTAATTTTACTTACAATATACGATGGTATGAGCAACATGCAAATGCACAATACCAAGGTACCGATATTTAACAGCAAAATATATTGTACATCAATGTATACCGGAGCTTTGGTAACATAATAATTTTCAGGGTCAAGGGTCACCACGCCAAAATATTGTTGGATTAGCAGCAAGCCGATACCGATAACATTGCCCCAAAACAGTCCGATAGCAATCAGATAAGCGGCATTGTACAAAAACATTTTCCGGATGCTCCAATTAGAACTTCCTAAGGCTTTTAAAATACCTATCATTTGGGTTCTTTCTAAAATTAATACCAAGAGTGCGGTAATCATATTAATGCCGGCAATTAAAATCATCATACTGATAATGACGATGATATTGGTATCTAATATTTGTAGCCAATCGAAAATTGCCGGAAATTTTTCTGAAATGGTTTGTGCATTTAAGGTAGACCCTACTGCTTTATAAATTTCATCGCCCTTTTCTTCGAGTTGGTCAAAATCATCCAACAGTACTTCAAAACCGCCAATTTCATCTGGTTTCCATTTATTGAGGCGTTGAATGTCTTTGATATCGCCCAACACATAATTTTCATCAAAGTCTTTAAAGCCCGAACTGTAAATTCCCGCTATTTTTAAATTCCTTACATTCGGTGCTTTCGAGGCGTTGTCTTTCATAAAAAACAGGTTAAAAGAATCGCCAACTTTTAAGTTGAGGCGGTCAGCCACCAACTTTGAAATCAGTACTAATTTCGACCTTTTTTCTGACAGGCTTAACAAATTGCCCTCTACCAAATACGACTTAAAAAACGACCAATCGTAATTACTGTCAACCCCTTTAAAAATAACACCTTCAAAATCTGTTTTGGTTCTAATGATTCCGGCTTTGGTAGCAAAAGTTTGTATGTTTTTGATACCATCAACATTGGTAAAACTCGGGTAAAATTCTTGTGCTATTGAGATGGGAGTTATGGTTATTTGTGAGTTGTTATCTTCGTAATTTGTAATTTGAATATGGCCGTTAAAACCCGAAATTTTCTCCTTAATTTTATACTGAAGGCCTAATACCGAAGAAATTGTAATCATCATAATGACAATACCCAATGCAATTGCGGTAATGGCAATTTTTATTATTGGTGACGATATACTACCTTTATACTGTTTAGCAGCAATAATCCGTTTAGCTAAGAATAACTCGTAATTCAATATTTAATGGTCTATATGATGATGTTCAAAAATACATATTTCTTTTGGGTTTTTATTTTACTTTTTGCATTGATTTCATGCAAGCAGGCTAGATCTTCAACAAAAAATACTGGAATTACAAAAACCGTCTCTTCTTCTTTGCAAGACAATATACAAAACGCAACCGGCGATACGGCTATAACCATATCAAAACCATCTGATTACCTTCAATTATTAGATAAAAAATCGGTAGCCGTAGTTGCCAACCAAACAAGTGTTGTTGAGAATTTACACCATCGATACACGCATTTGGTAGACACATTACTTTCATTGCATATTGACATTCAAAAAGTTTTTTCTCCCGAACATGGGTTTCGCGGAAAAGCCGATGCCGGCGAACACATTACCGATGCAACAGATACTAAAACCGGATTGCCCCTTATTTCGCTATATGGCAGTAACAGAAAACCCACTGCGAAGCAATTAAAAGGTATTGACATTGTCTTGTTTGATATTCAAGATGTAGGCGTACGTTTTTATACTTATATTTCTACCTTGCATTATATTATGGAGGCTTGTGCCGAAAATAACATTCCGTTACTTGTAATTGACAGGCCCAACCCAAATGCACATTATGTTGACGGTCCTGTGTTAGAAATCAAAAACAAAAGTTTTGTAGGAATGCATCCGGTACCCTTAGTATACGGAATGACTATTGGCGAGTATGCCCAAATGATTAATGGCGAAAAATGGTTGAAGGATGGTGTGCAATGCCACCTCACTGTGATGCCTCTAAAAAACTATACTCATAGTACTTCTTATAGTTTGCCTATAAGGCCTTCACCAAATTTACCCAATGACCAAGCTATTAACTTGTATCCTAGTTTGGGATTGTTTGAAGGCACCACCATCAATGCCGGCCGTGGTACCGAAATGCAATTTCAGGTATACGGAGCACCTTTTTTTCCGAAAAGTGATTTTTCATATACACCGCAGCCGAATTTCGGGTCAAAATATCCAAAACACCAAGGAAAATTGTGCTATGGAGTAGATTTAAGAAAGGTTAAAAAATTGAATATGGTTGATTTAGAATGGATTGTAGATGCCTACCATAAAACTCCAAAAGAGGAACCTTTTTTCGGTGAAACTTTTACCGCCCATGCGGGTATCGACAACATTAGAAAACAATTGGAAAGCGGAATGAGTGCCGAAGCCATTAGAAAAACGTGGCAAAAAGAGTTAGAGGCTTTTAAAAAAATTAGAAGCCGCTATTTGATTTATGATTGACTTATTTTAATACTGACACGCCTTAAAATTATTTTAAAACGCGTCTAAGCAGCTTAGCAAGTATAACGCTTTACTACTTTTTGAAGTTTAAATGACGGATACTAATTTATCTTCTTAGTGACATTATATCAATCAATATCTTATTTCAGTGGCAATTTTTTCTTTAAGGCCTCAATAATATTAAATACGGCCGGGCAAACGGCCGTATTTTTCAATGTCAGTTGTGTTAACTGAATAAATTTCTTTCTATTGGTATGCGGGTATTCACTACAGGCTTTTGGCCTCACATCATAAATAAAACAACTATTGTCGGTGGTGTCTAAAAAAGTACATGGGGCTTGTTGCAGTACCATAAAATCATCTTCATCACGTTGTAGATAGGTAGTGACAAATTGGTATTCTTTCATTCGTAAGTGCTTGGCAATACGGGCAATATCCTTGTCTGTAAAAATGGGGCTGGTAGTCTTACAACAATTGGCACATGTTAAACAATCTGTTTTTGAAAATACTTCTTCGTGTAACTGCTGCATTAAAACATCTAAGCGTTTTGGATGCTTTTTTCTCAATTTAGCAAAATATTTACCGGTTTCTAATTTTTTATCACTAGAAAGTTCTGACAGGTTTTCTAAGGTTGCTCTCATTGACTATTAATCAAACCAAAAGGTTAAAGTTTTGATATTGGCCAAATCAGGAATTTGTGCCAAGCTAATTTTTTGGATACCAAAATCTTTGATACCCAATTCTTTTTTATCAATAGTAATGGTAGCATCTAATTCATCAACAAAGAGTACGGCTGTGGTAAAGGTAGACTCTACTTTATTTACTGAATAATTATCAATAATATCTTTAAATGTTGACGACAGGCCTAAACCTTTATCGGTTTTGTATTTTTTGTCAAACACTTGAATACTTTCAATGGTTGAAGTAGAGTCGTGTTGTTCTTTAGGAATAATAGTAAGTACATGGCCACCTTCTTTTGTATATACCAAATACTCGTCAAAAGTTGAATCGGCAAAATCTCCTTCGCCCAAATGTGTTACGAGCGAATCTTTCTCAAAAATTACCTTTAACTCATGAATTTGTGTTACCGATGTTAATTTTCCGACATGATTTCTCGCCAACAGATAGTGGTTTTCTTTCTTACATTGCACCAATGCTATTGACAATACTAGTAATAGTATACTTTTTTTCATAATGGTTATTCTTTATAAGCCTCTATTGTATTAAATAGATAAGATAAATCTCTCAAACGGGTTGAATTTCTTGTTGCCGTTGATGTTAATGATACTATAGCTGATTTTGGATACTTCGGATATCAAACCTATGCATAACGATGGCATCTAAAATATCATTATAAATAGCATCACAGTATTCTATTATTTCATCACCTTTTTCAATACACCCAATACGCCTCTAATAAAAGTGGCGCTAGTAACTACTTTTAAAATAGGGTTCATTCGGGTACTTCTTCTGCTCGATGTCCTCCTCGATTTTTTAGCTGCTTCCTTTCTTTTCTTCTCTTCGACTTCTAACTTAGTAGCCCTTTCTATTTTATCATTTAATAGCTCATAAGCACTTTCCCTATCAACTTCTTCGTTGTATTTTTTAGCTAATTTAGAATTTGAGATGAGGGTTGACAGTTCACTATTGGTCAACACATCCATCCTACTCATCGGCGCCCGCAACATTGTTCTTGCCAGTGGTGTAGGGATTCCTTTTTCGTTTAAACACGATACCAATGCCTCTCCAATACCGAGTTGTGTTAACACTTCTGCCGTATCATAATATTCAGAATCGGGATAATTCTCGGCAGTTAGTTTGATAGCTTTTCTATCATTGGCTGTAAAAGCACGTAGGGCATGTTGAATTTTTAAGCCTAATTGCGACAACACATCTGAAGGGACATCTTTCGGGTTTTGTGTAACAAAATAAATTCCTATTCCCTTTGATCGAATAAGTTTTACAATACTCTCAATTTGATTGAGCAAAGCCTTAGAGGCTTCATTAAAGATTAAATGTGCTTCGTCAATAAACAAAATCAATTCAGGCCTACCTGAATCTCCTTGCTCAGGAAAAGTAGTATAAATTTCTGCCAACAACTGTAGCATAAACGTTGAAAATAATTTCGGTTTATCTTGAATATCGGTTAAGCGCAGTACCGAAATAATGCCTCTACCGTTTTCGTCGATTCGTGTTAAGTCTTCTACTTCAAAAGAACGTTCGCCAAAAAATAACTCCCCTCCTTGTTGTTCAATTTCTACTACTTTACGAAGGATAGCTCCTGTAGAAGATGTTGATATCCTGCCATACTCTGCCTCTAATTCATCTTTTCCCTCACGGGTAGCATATTGCAATACCTTTTTAAAGTCTTTTAAGTCTAATAATGGCAATTTTTTATCATCACAGTACTTAAACAAAATGGCTACAATACCACTTTGCGTTTCAGACAAATCCAAAATTCTCGACAATAAAACGGGGCCAAATTCAGAAACAGTAGCTCTCAAACGTGTACCGTCTTGTTCTGATATTGTTAAGATTTCTACCGGAAAACCTTTGGCTTCAAAGGGCAATCCTATTTTTTGGTGGCGTTCATCGATTTTCGGGTGTCCCGGACTTGGTTGTGCCAATCCGCTCAAGTCGCCTTTTACGTCCATTAATAAGACCGGAATTCCCTTATCGGAAAGGTTTTCTGCCAATACTTGTAATGTTTTTGTTTTACCCGTACCGGTGGCTCCGGCAATTAATCCGTGCCTGTTTAAAGTCTTCAATGGTATTTTTATAAAGGCTTCTTTGATAGTTTCTTCACCTAACATGGCGGCACCTAAAGTTATAAAATCTCCTTTGGTTTTGTACCCTTCATTTATATAATTAAAAAACGTTTCTTTCTTACTCATTGGTAATTACTATTTTATTTGAGTGCATAAAATTAAGATTAAATACGGCAACTAAAAAATATATAGAATTAAACCTGTGTTAATCTTGAAATTATTATTGAACTCATTTGATTGCCGTTTATTTATGTCGCTTTTACTTTATATCTTTGGCGGATGATAGATATAAAAACACAAGGCTTAATTGAGGATGGCAAAATGCTTCCGCTAATGGAGGCATTTTATACCATTCAAGGGGAAGGGTTCCATACGGGTAAAGCCGCTTATTTTATAAGAATTGGCGGTTGTGATGTTGGTTGCCATTGGTGTGATGTTAAAGAGAGTTGGGATGCCGAATTACATCCGGCTACAAATACAGATACGATTATAGAAAATGCCAAAAAATACAGCAATACCGTTGTTATTACCGGTGGCGAACCACTTCTTTGGAACCTGAATTACCTTACCCAACACTTACAAAACAATCATATACAAACGCATATTGAAACTTCAGGTGCTTATACACTTTCGGGTAGTTGGAATTGGATATGCCTATCTCCTAAGAAAACGAAACTTCCGTTAGAAGAAATTTACGCAAAAGCAAACGAGCTGAAAATAATTATTTATAACAAAAACGATTTTAAATTTGCTGAAGAACAGGCTTTAAAAGTTACGAACGATTGTGTGCTCTTTTTGCAACCCGAATGGAGTAACCGCGAAAAAATGACACCCTTGATAGTGGCGTATGTAATGCAACACCCCAACTGGAAAATTTCGTTGCAAACGCATAAATATTTGAATATTCCTTAAACCCGAATTATTCATTAGCTTCTTTGATTCTACGGAGTGCCATATTATATACTCTTTCAAATTGCTCTTTTAAGCCCATATCGCTATTGTCAAATTCGATGGCGCCATCGGCTTTTTTTAGCGGAGAATCTGCTCTGGTAGAGTCAATTAAGTCTCTTTGTTGAACATTTTGTAAAATTTCTTCATAGGTAACATCTTCTCCTTTGTCTAATAACTCTTTATAACGCCTAACAGCCCTTTTCTTAGGTGAGGCCGTCATAAATAATTTTAATTCAGCATTCGGAAAAACTACCGTGCCGATATCCCTTCCGTCCATCACCAACCCCTTTTTAAGCCCCATTTTTTGCTGTTGCTCCACCAGTTTTTTTCTCACGGCAGAAACGGTCGAAATTTTACTGACTAATTTTGAGACTTCTAAGGTTCTTATTTCCTTTTCAACATTTTTTCCATTCAAATACATCTCAGAAAAATGTAACCTATCATTGTATTTAAATTTTAAATCTATCTCATCAAGGCTTTCTATTAACTTTTTTTTGTCTAACAGTTTTTCAGTAATAAAACCCCGTTGTATTGCAAATAAGGTAACTGCCCTGTACATAGCACCGGTATCTACATAAAGATATCCTAATTGTTTAGCTAATTGTTTTGCAATAGTACTTTTTCCTGTTGATGAAAATCCGTCTATGGCAATGATAATTTGTTGGTTGGTTTTCAATGGTATTTTTTTTAGTAAGTTTCTTTTGATAAATCTATATTTAGTGTAAATGTATTGGTATTTGATGCCGGATGAAATTTTGAAAACGCATAATTCAGTTTTAGTTTCCCCATTTTCAATCCAAATCCGGCTGTTAAACCGGCAAAGGTTCTGCTTTCAGTCAAGCGTAATTCCCTTCCGCGCCTAAAATTATACCCCAACCGCAAGTTAAATCCTTTGTCAGGGAAAAATTCTGCTCCTACTACGATATGCCTAAATGCATTTCCTACAAAAGAAATAGTATTATTTGAAGTGTCACCTCCAATAGTAGTTTGGCTATCAGAAGGGTTTTTCTTAGAAATATTCCACCGTTGCAAATTGTTAAGGGTTATATGCCATTGTAGTGGTACATTCTCTAATTTATAGGAAGCTCCAACGGCAATCTCTAATGGCAGGGGTTCTCTAATCTCGTCAAAAACAGAAATTTGATACCCTGCATTTCTTATAACAGCAGTAAAAATATATGGTTTTGTATCGTTAAAGTAGGTAAGCCCTACATCTAGTGCAGCGCCACTCGACGTGAAATTTTCGATACTTGAACTTATGAGTTTAATAGTAATACCGGCATAAAAATCGCTTCTGGCAATTTGGCGGGCATATCCAATTGAAAATGCCAAATCTCTAGCCTTAAAAGTACCCGTTTCAACACCATTTTCATCGGCAGCTATGAATTTGCCAAAATCTACGTAGGTAATTCCGGCATGTAATGTACCAAACCTTCTATTGATTAAATGTGCGAATGAAACAGAGCCATAGCTAATATCGGCTAAAAAATCAACATAACTGGCAGATAATTGATTATCCATTTCTTTATTAATGGTTGACGGGTTCCATAAGGGTTGGTTAATATCGTCATATAGGGTCAGGGCTTCTCCTCCCAACGCAGCCTGACGTGCAGAGGTGCTCACATTTAAAAAATTAAATATCCGTTCGCCACCAACTTGTGAAAAAGATAGTGTTGAAGTGAATATTATGACTATTAATAATGTATTTCTCATTTAGAACACAAAGAAACTAGAAATTATAAATTAAAACGTAATAATTCTCGTATAATTTTACAATCACTCCTAAACAAAAAAACACCTATCAAAAAAAGATAAGTGTTTTTTAAAACAAAGGCAACGACATACTCTCCCACCGGTAGGCAGTACCATCTGCGCTGATAGGCTTAACTTCTCTGTTCGGAATGGGAAGAGGTGAGCCCTATCGCTATAATCACCTTAAAAAGTTCAGCAAACCCCGAGTACTCGGGGCCAACTGTAAAAGATTGACACATTAAAACAATGATATTATTTTATCCTGAATTTATTTCAGAAACTGATAAAAAAGACAGATAGATACTGAAACGAGTTCAGTATTAAAAAAAAAAAGAGTTTCTCCCCTCTCAGTCTCCCCAAAGGGGAGATGCCTTCCTGTTACCGGATTGCCCTCCCCCATTGGGGGAGCCGGAGGGGAACACGTACATAAGCCTATGGGTTATTAGTACTACTCGGCTATGACATTACTGCCTTTACACCTATAGCCTATCAACGTGGTAATCTCCCACGACCCTTTAAAGAAATCTCATCTTGTGGTGGGTTTCGCGCTTATATGCTTTCAGCGCTTATCCCTTCCCGACGTAGCTACTCAGCAGTGCTCCTGGCGGAACAACTGATACACCAGAGGTCAGTCCAATTCGGTCCTCTCGTACTAGAATCAGATCCACGCAAATTTCTAACGCCCGCTACAGATAGAGACCGAACTGTCTCACGACGTTCTGAACCCAGCTCGCGTGCCACTTTAATGGGCGAACAGCCCAACCCTTGGGACCTTCTCCAGCCCCAGGATGTGACGAGCCGACATCGAGGTGC
>Ga0256841_1001198_pt1 | contig 23351 bp, 13 predicted proteins | sample 356308metaG_FD_185971 | JGI IMG/M metagenome (GOLD analysis project Ga0256841, IMG submission 185971) | Hydrothermal vent microbial communities from Mid Atlantic Ridge, Atlantic Ocean - 356-308 | ecosystem: Environmental > Aquatic > Marine > Hydrothermal vents | place: Atlantic Ocean: Mid...
CCGTTCGTCGCCCTGCGCCATGACGTCGAGCAGGCGCTCGCCCGTGTCGGCGGCGCGCAGCAGGCGGGCGCCGTCGGCACCGGCCTGTCGCCACTGGCGGCGCGCCGCGTCGGGCCTGTCCAGGGCCCAGGCGCGGTAGCCCCGCCACAGGGCGCGCCGGCCGGGGTCGTCGACGTCGGCGAGCAGGGCGTCGAACAGCGGCCAGGCGCGCAGCCGCACCGCCTCGGCCAGCAGCCGCGGGACCGGGCGCTGGCCGCGTGGCAGCAGCAGGCCCGCGGCCAGGGCCTCGCGGTCGCGGCCCGAGTCTGCCAGCGCCCGCACCAGCCGGGCCGTCAGATCCGGCGTCGGCGCGCGCGCCAGGGCGCTGGCCAGCAGGCCCTGCCAGGCGATCCGGTCGCCGGTCTGCCGATACAGGGCCTCGGCCTGTTGCAGGCGCAGCTCGTGCAGCGCGTCCGGCGTGTCGGTGAAGTAGGCATGGCGCAGCAGGCGCTCCGCCAGCCGGTATTCGCCCAGTCGGGTCAGGGCGCGCAGGCTGCCGCTCAGGGCCACCTGGCGGTGGCGCGGCTCGCGGCTGTCGGCCAGTTGCCGCCATTGCTCCAGCGCCGCCAGCCACTGGCCGTCGTGTTCCAGGTCGCGGGCCGCGGCCAGCACCCGGTTCAGCTCGGTGGTGGTGACGGCGCGCCGCGGCGGCGCGGCGCCAGCGGCGATGGCGGCGCGGTAGGCCTCGCGCCGGCTGCGCAGCCAACGCAGCAGCGGCACCCAGTGTTCGACGAGGGCGCGCGCGGCGGCGCGGCCGCGTTCCGACAGGGCGATGCCGGGCAGCAGGGCGGCCGGCAGCGGCGCTTCCGGGTCCAGCGCGGTGGCGGTGTCGCGCAGGCAGGCGCGCCACAGGGGCTGCAGCGCGCCTTCGGCGCGCAGCACGTCGAGCAGGCCGAGGTAGCTGGCGTCCGACAGCCGCCACGGGCGCGCCACACGCTGCTGCAGCGCCACCGACAGGGTGTGCGGGTCGTGGTCACCGCGTTGCAGGCGCACCCGCTGCACGTCGCGCGGCAGGCGCAGTTCGATGGCCAGGGCCGGGCGGATCTGTCGCACCCGCGACTGCCAGGGTGCGTTCCGGGTGGCGTCGCGGGCCCGGGCCGCCAGTGCCGCGGCTGCACCGACGGCGCGCGGCAGCCCGGCGGCGTCGGCTTCGACGCGCAGCTCGATGGGCGGCCGGTCGTCGAAGCGCAGTTGCAGGCGTGCGTCCGCCGGCGCGTCCAGCACCAGCACCCGCAGCAGGCTGTCGGCGGGGCGCGCGGGCAGCTCGAAGGCCAGCCGGCCGCCGTCGCCCAGCCCGGCGAACCAGCCGTGCGGCGTGGCAGCGGCCAGCCCCTCTTGTTCGCCGCGCGCCAGCAGGTAGCGGTCGGCGTCGTCCTGTGGCAGCCGCAGGCCGGTGAGGGCGACCCTGACCGGCCGTGCCTTGGCCGCCGCCGGCAGCAGGTCGTCATAATAGGTGTGGCGCCGCAGCAGTTCACGCGCCGCCCGTTGCAGGGCGGGCAGGTCGGTGCGGTCGCGGGCGCCCTCCAGCAGGGCCATGGCGCCGACCAGGCCGCCGCCGCGGCGGCGGTTTTCGGCGACCGTGCGCAGGGCGGTCCGGTACAGGTCGACCAGCGGGTCGGTCGGCGGCGTTGCACTGGCTGGTGCGTTGAGGGCCGGCAGCAGGTAGTCGTCGGCGGTCGAGGTCAGCAGCCGCACCAGCAGGGGCTCGCTGAACCCGAGCTGCAGCCGGTGGCGGCCGGCCGGCAGGTCGAGGTGGTCGTTGCGCGGGTTGCTGGCCAGCACGGCGACGCCGTCCACGCGCAGGCGGGTGCGGCGCGCCGCCGCCGTGCTGGCGTCGATGGTCTTCAGTTCGCCGTCGTCCAGCCGGTAATGGATGCGGTAGTGGCGCGGGCCGCCGCTGCCGTCTTCGAGCAGCAGGATCTGCTGCAGCCGCAGCCGCCCCGGCCCCCGCACGTCCAGCTCCAGCCGCTCGCCGGCGGCGAGGCGGCGAAAGCGCTGGCTGCCGGGTTCGCCGACGCGCTGCACCTGCACCGTCTCGCCACCGCTGTCGGCGCGGTAACGGTAGCGTTCGACGGGACCGGCCGTCACCGGCCGCGACACGAACAGGGCCAGTTCCGTCGCGTCGCCGGCCTGCCCGCCGAGCCGCACCTGCGCCAGCGTCGGCGCCAGGGCGTCGGCCTCCAGCAGCAGGTCGCCGTCCGGCAGCCGCCGGGCGGAGCGGCGCAGGTACAGGCCGCCGTCGGTGGAGATCTCGAAGCGCAGCGCCGTCGGCAGCGGGTCGTCACCCACCGGTCGCAGCCGCAGCCGCGCACCGGGCGGCAGCAGCACCTCCGTCCACTCGCCCGGCGCCAGGCGCACCGTGTGCAGGCCGATGTCGTGACGATAGCGCGGCACGACGGCGCCCGGCCGTGCGCTGGTCCGTTCCACGTTGTCCCAGCGCAGCGATACGCCGAGGGCCTGGCGGGCGGCGGCCTCGCGCAGGTCCGGCGCGCCGGCGTGGGCCGGCAGCGTCAGCAGCAGCAGGATGGCGAGCCAGTGTTTCATGACGCCTCTCCGCACCGGCCCGGCAGGGCGTCGGCGAAGCGCGTGCGCGCCGCGGCGTCGTCGCGCAGCCGCTGGCGCAGTTCGGCGCTCAGTTCGATATGCACGAAATCGCGGCGGCCGGCGGCTCGCAGCACCTGTGCCTCGCGGTTGGTGAGGGCGCCGAGTTCGCGTATGTCGAGCGGGTAGACGCGGGTGTCCACGCCGAGGGCGTGGCGCAGCCGCGCGGCCAGTTGCAACACTCGCGGGCCGGGTCGCCGCGTGCCGTTGCTCAATATGATGTGCGCCCGGCGGCCGCTGCCCTTGCGGGCGGCGCGCGCGAAGCCGTGCAGCTGGATGAGCGGGCCGGTGTCGGCGTGCGCCGCCAGCGCCCGCGTCAGGGCGGTGAAATAGCTCTCCGGCAGGTGGGCGAGGTCGGCGTCGTGGCGTCCGTGCGCGTCCTCGCTGAAACGCGGCACCGTGTTCCAGGCCACCACCCGGAAACGCGCCTGGCGCGCCAGGGCCAGGGCGATGCGCCCGGTGTGCAGGTCCTTGAAGGCGTGCGGCGCCTGCAGCGCCGCGCGGCCGCTCGCGTCCGGGCAGAACAGGTAGAAGCCACGGCCCTCGCGGCGGGCGGCCGCCTCGTACAGCACCCGGCAGTCGACCCCGTCGAGCACCAGGGACCGGCGCCGCCAGCCCAGCGAGCGCCAGGCCGCGAGCAGGTCCGGTGCCGGGTCGCCGGCCAGTTCGCGCGTGAACAGGGCCGTGGCGCGTTCGAGCTCGGCCGTGGGTGGAGCGCGATAGCGCCCGTCGCGTGCGGCCTTCCACAGGGCGTCGAGCGTGGCGGCGCGCGACCCGCTGGTCACCAGCAGCAGGCCGGCCGCCAGTAGCACGCGCAGGCCGGGGTTGTCAGTCGCCATCGTCAACTCCCTCTGCGGATCCGGCGCGCTGGCGGAACAGGCGGCGTCGTTCGTGCAGGCCCGGCGTCAGCCGGTACAGGCTGAGGTAGGCATGGCTGTCGGCGTCTTCCAGCCATACGCTGATGCGGTATTCGCCGGGCGCCAGGTCGGCGCGCAAGGGGATGTGGAAGCGCTGGCCCTTGTCGACCGTCTCGCCGCGCGAACCGAGCACCGCCACCTCGGCGCCGTGATCGGGGTGCACCAGGAATTCGCGGTCGGTCAGCGACCAGCCGTCCGAGCCGATGACGCCGCGCCGGCGCGGGCCCTCGATGCGCACCCGCAGGCGCACCGGCGTGTCCCGCCGCCAGGGCAGTTGGAGGTGGCCGGTGAGCATCTCGTCGCGCTGCTGCTTGCGGTAGACGAAGTGCTGCGGGCGGTGGCCGATGCGCACCGCCAGGCGGCGCACCCGGGTCGGACCGTCACCGCGCAGGCGGTTCATGAACCAGCGGACCGGTTGCGCCGCCTCGATGCGCAGGCGATGGGTACCGGCTGGCAGGCCGGGCAGGTGCAGCTCGCCGCGGCGGCCGCGCAGGGTGCGTTCGAGCAGCACCCGGCCATCGAGCCGCAGGCGCACCGGCAGCGGCCCGGCGTCGTCGCGCAGCCAGGCCAGCCGCGCGCGCACGTCGCGGCGGCCGGGCCCGGCGACCAGCGTGACCGGCGCTTCATCGTTGCCGAGTTCGTGGTACACAGCGCCCAGCGCGTCGTCCGGCAGCGGCAGTTGCGGGTCGCGCGGGTTGAGCAGGTAGCGGGCGCGCCAGTTGCCGCGGGGGTGGAATTCCTCCCACAGGTAGCGGCCCGCCAGCAGTTCCGGGTCGTCGTCGGGGGGGCGGCGCTGCCACACCAGGCGAGCCAGGCGCAGGTTGCGGATCAGGCGGTCTTCGTCCGCCGGCGCGATGCCGTACCAGCCGGGCAGGCGCCGGCCATCGGGGTCGTAGCTGTAGTAGTCGTAGGGCAGCGTCAGCCGTGTCACCAGGTCGGGCGGTACGCTGTAGCCGGACACCAGGCCCGGCGCCGACAGCTCCACCCGCACCCGGTCGACGCCCGGCGCGACGTGCAGGTAGCAGTGCAGGGCGTCCGACACCAGGCCGAAGGGCGGGGTCTCGTCGTACAGGCGGTCGTACAGCGAAGCAGCCGCCTGGCCCTGGCAGCGGCCTTCCCGGGTGCTGTTGCCGTCGCCGTCGAGCAGCCGGTAACGGAGGTCGAGGGGGACGCTGCCGGAACTCGCCAGCAGGGCGCGGAAGTCGATGCGCAACGGCGTGCGGCGGCCTTCCAGGTGGGTGACCGGGTAGTCGACCCATTGCCCGGGGCTGCTGCGCCAGGCGCGCAGGAAGGCGGTGTCGGGGGTGATGTCGAGGCGGGTGCCGTCCGGCTGCACCAGTTCCGCGCGCAGGATGACGGCGCGGTCGCTGGCGATGTCGAGCAGGCCGGCGCCGGGCAGCGCCAGGCCGCGGCCCGCCTCGACGTCGTCCAGGGCGATGCGCCGCTCGAAGCGCGAGCGGTCGCTCTCGCCGCGCCAGCGCAGTGCCAGGGTGCCGCCGCGGCCGGCGTCGATGCGGTACACGCCCAGGCGCAGCTCGCCGCCCGGCAGCGGCACCGGCACGGTGCCGTTGTGGCCGGGTTCGACCAGCAGGCCTTCCGGCAGCACCGGCTCGCCGGGCTGCACGCTGTCGCCCCCGTCCAGCATGTACAGCACGCGACGGATGTCGTCGTCGCCGGTGATGCCGTGCGGCGCCAGCGGTACCCAGCGGTAGCGCAGCAGGGCCAGTTGCTCGCGCGGGGTCAGCCATTCCTTGCCGTACACGTTGCCGCGACTCAAGCGTTCCTTCTTGCTTTCGTCGATGCGGTTCCAGCGGTGCACGAGCTTGCGGTCGGGGATGCGTTCGCGCTGGTAGAAACGCACCATCACGCCACGTACCGGCGGCGTCGCCCGGTACAGGCGCAGCTGGATGCGGGTGGCGCCGGGGAATTCGCGCGCCCGCAGCAGCATGACGCGACCGTCGGCGGGCACTTCGTCACCGTCCAGGTAGAAGGCCGGCGGTTCGCCCGGCTGCCCGTCGTCGCCGGCAACGCGGCTGATGCGGGTGCGGTGGTGGTAGCGGTGGGTCTCCAGCACCGTGCCGTCGGCGTCCAGCAGGCGGTATTCGATGGCGTAGCGCCAGGGTGCCAGCCGCTCGTCGGCATCGGCCGGAACGTCGGCGTTGCTCAACACCCGGTAGAAGGGCTCGCCGGTGGCGGGCAGCTCGAAATCCAGCCAGGCGTCGGGCCGCAGGCGGTAGACGATGGCGGCCGTGGCCTGTTCCAGGCGTGCGTCCAGCGGCCGGCTGGCCCGGTGTTCCGGCAGTTCCAGCCCGGGCAGGCGCTGGGCCAGCGGCAGCGCCATGCCCAGCAGCACCAGCAGCGCGAACAGGCGGCCCAGCAGTCTCACGGCCGGCCTCCGAACAACAGGCGGCCGGCGCGCGCCGACAGGAAGGAGGCGACGTCGGCCTGCGGCAACGGCGATGCGCTGCTGCGGATCTCCATGGCCGGCCAGCGTGGGTTGAGGTTGCCGACCAGGAACACGCCGCGCCGGTCCGCCACGGTCAGAAAGGCCTGGCGGGTATCCAGGTCGATCAGGCGTTGCAGGTGCCACTGCGGCCAGCGCCGCTGGATGCGGCGCAGGGCGACGATGTCATGGTTGTCCTGATAGCGCCGCAGCGCGGCCAGCAGGGCATCCGGGATGTCGCGCCGCGCCGCCGCCCGGCCGCTGAGGTAGCCGGCCAGGTCGGCGCGCAGGGTCGGAATGCCGAGGGCGCGGAACTGCTTCTCCTGCAGGCGGTTGTCGGTCTGCTGGCGGTAGCTGTCGCGGGACAGGGGCGACAGCCACAGGATCAGGAAATGCTTGTCCGGCAGCTTGGCCGCATACAGCGACTGCGGCAGGCCGCCGACCTCGTAGCCGGCGGTGGCGGGGGAGCCGTCCACCAGCTGGTAGCGGAGGCGGTCCTCGTCCAGGGTGTGCAGCAGCCGCCGTCCGAGTGCCGGCACCTGGCGCTCGTAGATGATGCCGTCGCTGAAGGCCAGCAGCACATCGCTGCCACTCTGCTCGCCGGCCGGGCGCAGGCCGAAGGCGCGGCAGTGCACCACCAGCTCCTCCTGGTCCGCCGGCGTGTCGCGCAGGATCACTTGCGACACCAGGTTGAACAGGCTGGGAATGTTCTCCAGCCGCACCGTGTCGGCGCTGCCGTCGCGGTTGGCGAAGGGATGGGCGCCGGCCACCACCAGGCCGCGCGCGTGCAGGCGTTCGAACAGCGATACGGCGTATTCGAAGCTGTTCTGTTCGTACAACGGCCGCGGTACCTGCACCAGGTACGGTTCGGCGTCGCCGTAGCGCAGCACGATGGTGCCCCAGTAGCGGCGCCGGCGTATGTCCTCGCGCTCTTCCAGGATCAGGTACTCCTGGCCGCTGCGCTGGTGGCGGTACTTGATCAGCCGGTAGTCGATGGCGCGCGCGGCGGCGGCCAGCCGGTTCAGCTCCGCCCGGCGTTCGCGCTCGTCCATGTCGCCGAGACGGGCGATATGCGCCAGCATGGGCGTGATGATCTCCTCGTCGAAGTACAGCAGTTCCTCCGGCGAGGGCGGCTTGTAGGCGTCCGTGCCGCGGCGTGCCAGCCGGCCCTTCTTCTCCAGCAGCCATTGCTGCAGGTAGCCGTCGATGCGCTGCACGTTGACCTCGGTCTCGAAGCCCTCCTCCTCGCCCAGCGACTGCGCCATCAGGTGGCGCTGGTCGGTCTGGTTCAGGAACAGTTCGGCGAAGCCCTGGTGTTCCAGGTCGCGCAGGTAGTTGTCCTCCGGCGGCTGGCGCCAGTCGATCTGCATGCGGCCGATGCTGCGTTCCAGGAAGCGGAGGTCCAGGCCGGCCGGCAGCGTGCCCTTCACCCACAGCGAGGAGGGCGGCTCCCCGGCGGCATCTGCGCCTGCCGGCAGCGGCCCGCCGCCGGCGTAGCCGCGTACCTGCAGGACGGCGCCGCGGCTGAATACGCGCTGGAAGACGGCGAAGAAGGTCTGCTGGCTGTGCAGCACGTCGCTGACGCCGCCACGGCCGGCGTCGCGGTAGGCGCCGGCGATGGCCAGCGCCTGCGCCCCGAAGCGGGTGAACAGCCAGGCGCCGGCGTCCAGCGCCCAGCGCTCCTCGGCCGGCGCCGGCACTTCCAGCAGCAGTGCGTTGTCCGGATGCAGGTCGACCAGGTAGACACCGCGCCCCTGGCTGCGGTCCTTCTCCCGCAGGTACAGGTAGTGTGCCTGCACCACCTGCAGGTCGTAGCCGGCTCGCTGCAGGGCGTATTCAGCCTCGGCCAGGTGCACGGCCTGGCGGCCGTCGCGGTAGCGGCGCAGCAGCTTGAGGCCGGATTCGAAGGCGCGTAGTTCGGCCAGCGCCGGCCGCACCACGGTCTCCGGGTCGCGGCGCTGGTAGATGGCGACCTTCTCGCGCCGCAGCAGCGGAATCAGCTGGCCGTCTTCGGCGATGGCCGGCGCCGCGGCGCTGGTGGCGCTGCGGGCGCCGAACAGGCTGCCCGGTGTGGGCAGCCACACCAGCGCGTAGCCGATGACGGTGGCGATCAGCACCGACACCAGGGAGGTCTGCAGGGTGGAACGCGTCAGCATGCCGACGATCATCTTGTCGTGCATCTTGATCGCCATCAGGCTGGACAGCAGGTAGCCGAAGGCGAAGGCATCCGACACCTTGACGTCCGGCCACCAGGTGGCCAGCACCAGGCTCAGCAGCCACTTGTAGGCGAAGCCGACGTTGAAGAACAGCAGCAGCTTGCGGGCGCCCTCGATGTTGGCGTGGGCGAAGCGCGGCAGCTGCATGACCAGGCTGGACAGGCCGAGGATGATGAAGGCCTCGACGAAGGTGATGACGATCTTGACCGGCTCGTACCACTGCAGCGCGAGCAGGGCGGGTATGAGGATGCCGTTGTACTCCCACCCGTAGTACAGGTTCATGCGCGAGGCGACGAAGGCGGTGGCGATGATGACGATGTAGGCCTTGGGACTGGCGAGGATGGAGCTGGCCAGGTCCTCGTAGACATACTGGATGTTGCCGAGGCTGAAGTTGGTGAGCTCCATCAGGCCGTAGCGCACGATGACGTAGCTGACGCCGACGGTGACCAGCAGCGTCTTCATGCCGCGCAGGAAGCCGGGTTTCCAGAACTGGTTGGCAATCAGCGCGATGATGATGAGGCCAAAGCTGTGCAGGTCGTTGACGTAGTCGAAGTCGAGCTGCCAGTTGCGGTTCAGCCATTCGCCCAGGAAGGGAAATACCAGGCCGTCGAACAGCAGCCGCACCATGACGCTTGTAAGCACGAGGGCGAAGAAGCGGTCGCGCCCGAACAGGCTGCTCCAGCGGCCCCGGTGCAGCCGCGACTCCGAGAACAGCCACACCAGGAAATAGGTCACCGAAGCCTCGATGACGATGGCCAGCACCGCCCAGGGCTTGAGCAGCAGCAGGGGCACCAGGTAGCCGGGCACCACCAGCCCGGCCAGCACCCAGCCGAAGCGCAGGTTGAAGAAGGCGACCACGAACACGCCCACCCAGACGCTGGTGATGACGGAGGCGGACAGTCCGCCGGGCGGGAACAGGGGCAGGGGAAAGAGGTCCATCAGCCGGCCAGGGTCTGTTGCAGCAGTTCCAGCAGTTGGGGTGCCGTGACCGGCTTGCGCGCCACGCGGTCGGCGCCCGCCTCCAGTATGCGGCGTTCGTCATCGCCGGACGCGTTCAGCGAGGCGGTCAGCACCAGCACCGGCACCTCCAGGCCGCGCACCTCGCGCAGCTCGTGCAGGAAGCGCAGGCCGTCCATGACCGGCATGAGCAGATCCAGCACGATGGCGTCGACCGGCTGCCCGTCCAGCCGCCGCAGGGCCTCGCTGCCGTCGCCGGCCTGCACCACTTCGTAGCCGCCCCTCTCCAGTATGGTGGCGAGCAGCCGCCGCACCATGGCGTCGTCCTCGGCCACCAGCACGCGGGTGTTCGGGGTCGCCGTGCTCATCACAGGAACCCCTTGAGGCAGACGTCGAAGCGCATGCCCCGGCCGAGTTCGGTGTCGGCGTGGAATTCGCCGCCCCAGCTGCGGACGTGGCGGGCGGCGGCGCGCAGGCTTCGGAAGCTGTCCACCGATACGGTGAGGTCGCCGTGCAGGTATTCGTCCAGTCGTTCCGGCGGCAGGCCGAAGCCGGAGTTGGCGAAGCGGTAGCAGACCTGGTCATTGCGGGTGCAGACGTCGACGCGGATGGCGCTGCCGGAGCCGGCGTCGTCGATGAGCACGCGCAAGACACCGTTGAACACCTCGACCAGCTGCTGCGGCGCGGCCATCACGAAGCTCAGCAGCTCGGGCAGGTCGGTCTGCAGTTCCACGCCGGCCTTGCGTGCTGCCTCCGCCATGTCCTGCAGGCTCGATGCCAGGGGTTTCAGGGCGTCGGTGGGCCAGCATTCCAGGGCCGCTTCCTCGAAAGTGAAATGCAGGTATTTCTGCGTCTCCTCGAACAGCCGGGTGGCGTGCGATGCCTTGTCGTGGACGATGTCGCTGATCCAGGCCTCGCCGTCCCGGGGCAGCAGGTCGGTCGCCAGCACCAGCGCTTCCAGGTCGTCGCGCAGGCGTACGTTGAGCTGATCGATGAGGTCGACCTGCAGATCGTTCAGGGCCTTGAAGGTGCTGATGTCGTTCAGTTCGATGAGGATGCCGCCGAGCTGGAAGGGTGCCAGATCGCCATCCGAGTCGAGCCGGTTGCGGGCCTGGTGGACCAGCGGCCGCAGGGTCAGCATGTAGGTGCAGCGTTCGCTGTCCAGGGCCGGCGCCGGCAGGGTGATGACCTTGCGGTCGACCACGATGTAGTGCATGTACTTGCGCACCGTGCTGATGTCGCGGCCGCTGATGGCCGCAATCATGTCGATGGCGGTCATGTCGAAGAACCGCAGGCCGGCCTCCTTCATGAGGGTTTCCATCTGGCGGTTGACCTGTAACACCCGTCCGAACAGGTCGTAGAGGATGGCGGCGCTGCCCATGCCGTCGAACACCCGTTCCAGCACCGACAGGCGCCGGTCCAGCAGGGCCAGGGAGCGTCGGAAGCTGCGGTGGGTATCGTCCCAGCCCTCCACGCGCAGGTAGCGATCCAGCGGGTTCCGTTCGCGGCGCTGCTCTTCCTGCCAGCGCTGGCGGTGGTAGAGCATCTCGGCGATCTGGGCCGCGAAGTCGCCGGCCAGGCCGATGAAGTTTTCCTCGTGGGTGATCTTTTCCGGGTAGATGCCGAAGGCCCAGAAGCCGAGTACTTCGCCGGCGAAGGTCAGCGGCACCAGGTACTGGACTTCCTCGTCGTCCACGCGTTCGAGGTAATCGCGCTCGACGCGGATGGGGCCGTTGGTGGCGATGGCGGTGCTGTAGGGCGTGCGGTGATAGTCGCGGCGCATTTCGTGGATGTCTTCCATGGCGCAGTTGAGCGCGTACACCTCGCGCACGCGGTGATCGCCCTTCACCTTCTCCAGGAAGATGAGCCGGTGCAGATCCAGGGTCTGGTTGAGCAGGTTGGCGATGTAGATCCAGGGTTCTTCGGAGGCGAAGAAGCTGGCCGGGATGACGCGTTCGCGCAGCCGCGTCTGGGTGTCGAGCAGGGTGCGGCGTATGAGCCGCTCCTCGCGCGAGGCCTTGCGGATGAACACGGCGCCGAAGGTCAGCGCCTGCATCAGCGCCATGCCGGCCACCGGCAGCCAGTAGCCGGCGAAGCCCAGCAGCAGCCAGGCGACGGCGACGTAGGCCAGGATCACGGCCAGCGTCAGCCAGGCGGCCGTCTTCACCGGCAGCGACTGGTACAGGTAGAGGAATCCCGCCACCAGCACCAGGTACAGCAGCAGCCGCACCGGCGTGGACGCTTCGCGGATGGCGTCGCCGGCCAGCAGCGTGTCCAGCGCCTGGGCGCTGTACTGCAGCAGCGACACGCTGTGCAGGGCGCCGGTGGCCGGGGTATGCAGGCCCGTCTCGTGCACGTTCTCGGCAAAACCGATAATGACGATGCGATCGCTGACCAGGGAACGCACCAGGTTGCCGGCCAGCGCCCAGTCCAGGTCGACGATGGGCACGTTGCGGCCGCCGTCGAGGAAGTTCACCAGGAAGGGGCGGCCGTCGGAGCCGCCGTCGGCCACGTCGCCGGCCAGCCGCGCCGGCAGGGTGGCCAGGGTCTGGCCCGGTACGCTGATGCTCAACTGCTGGCGGCGGCGGATGCCGAGCTCGTCCGGCGGCATGATCTGGACGGCGGCCAGGGCGCCGGCCTGCTGCAGGCCGGAGTCCCAGGGCGACAGTCCGTCGATGGCGCCCGTCATGGCGTTGCGCGCCGGCTCGCGGGCGAACACCATGCCGGGGTGGTCGCGAACCACCTTCAGCAGGTCCGGCGGCACCGGTTCGGGGGTGAAGGCGAAGGCGACGCGCCGGGCGCCGAGGGCATAGAGGCGGTTCACCAGGCCCGCCCAGCGCGCCGGGTCCGGGGTGGCGGTGTGGCTCTGGATCAGCAGGATGCGCGAGGGGGCGTCGCGGCCGGCCGGCGCGTGCCGCACCAGGGCATCGTAGAGCCAGCCCGTGTACAGCTGGAAGGTGCCGGTACTGCCCAGCCCGGTTACCAGCGCTACCAGGGCGAGCAGCAGCAGCGGCGCCGAATAGCGGTGGGGGTGCCCGAACGGACCGGTCCGGGTTGCCGGAGAGCTGACGGAGGTGGCGCTGTCCATAAGCCGCTTTTTTCTAAATCCCTATGTAAATCAACGAGCAACACCACGCCCGCCGGTGTGCCGCGGCTCGTGTCTCGGTGCCGGGTCATGGCCCGCACCCCGGCGCAGGCTCTGTACTCCTTTTGTTAGCGACTGTTTTAACGGGAATTTTAGCTTTTTCGACAGGGTGGTGGACGGCTGTCCAGGCGGCCGTTGCGGCGCCTCCCTGCGCCGGAATCCCTGCCCTTTCCGGGCCGCGGGAGTATCATCGGCGGCACACCCCGGCAGGGGCATCGCCGCAACGCAGACGCATCAGGGAGCAGGCCATGACTGGATACATTCGCTGGTTCGAGGAACTGGGCATCGGGGACGTGCCGCTGGTGGGCGGCAAGAACGCGTCACTGGGAGAGATGTACCGCGAACTGACGCCGATGGGCGTCAAGGTGCCGAACGGGTTTGCCGTCACCGCCGAGGCCTACCGCGACCTGCTGACGGCGGCCGGCGCCTGGGACGAGCTCAGGGCGGCGCTGGACGGACTGGACCCGGCCGACGTCGACGACCTGGCGCGCCGTGGCGCCCGCGCCCGCGCCATCGTCTACGGCGCGCCGCTGCCGGACGCCATGCAGCAACAGATCCTCGACGCCTACCACCGGCTGCAGGCGCAGTACGGCGAGGACATGAGCGTCGCGGTGCGCTCCTCGGCCACCGCCGAGGACCTGCCCAACGCCAGCTTCGCCGGCCAGCAGGAGACCTACCTGAACATCAGCGGCGACGCCCACCTGCTGGACGCCTGCCGGCGCTGCTTCGCCAGCCTGTTCACCGACCGCGCCATCCACTACCGGATCGACAACGGCTTCGACCATTTCAAGGTGGGGCTGTCCATCGGCATCATGAAAATGGTGCGCTCCGACCTGGCCGCCAGCGGTGTCATGTTCTCGCTCGACACCGAGACCGGCTTCCGCGACGTGGTGTTCATCACCGGCGCCTGGGGCCTGGGCGAGAACGTGGTGCAGGGCGCGGTGGAGCCGGACGAGTTCTATGTCCACAAGCCAACCTTCGAGCAGGGCCACCGCGCCGTGCTGCGCCGGCATCTGGGCAGCAAGAAGATCAAGATGGTCTACGCCACCGGCGGCGGCCGCGAGATGACCCGCAACGTGCCGGTGCCGGAACCGGACCGCATGCGCTACTGCATCAGCGACGAGGACGTCTTCACCCTGGCCGACTATGCCATCAAGGTGGAGCGCCACTACAGCGAGAAGGCCGGCCAGGACCGGCCCATGGACATGGAGTGGGCCAAGGACGGCCTCGATGGCGAACTCTACATGGTGCAGGCGCGCCCCGAGACGGTGGAGTCGCAGAAGCAGGGCAACGTGCTGCAGCAGTACCACCTCCGGGAAGAGGGCGAGATCCTGGCTCGCGGCTATGCCATCGGCACGCGCATCGCCGTCGGCCGCGCGCGCCACATCGCCGACGTGGCGCACCTCAACGAGTTCCAGCACGGCGAGGTGCTGGTGGCCGACACCACCACCCCGGACTGGGAGCCGGTGATGAAGACCGCCGCCGCCATCGTCACCAACCGCGGCGGGCGCACCTGCCACGCCGCCATCGTGGCGCGCGAGCTCGGCATACCGGCGGTGGTCGGCTGTGACAACGCCACCGAGACCGTCCCCGCGGGCGAGATGGTCACCGTGTCCTGCGCCGCCGGCGACGAGGGCCGGGTGTACCGCGGGGCGCTGCAATACGAGGTGATCGAGACCGATCTGTCCGACCTGCCGCGGCCGAAGACGAAGATCATGATCAACCTCGGCAACCCGGACCTGGCTTTCGCGACCTCCTTCCTGCCCAACGACGGCGTCGGCCTGGCGCGGCTGGAATTCATCATCAACGAATACATCAAGGCCCATCCCATGGCGCTGCTGCACCCGGACAAGGTGCGCGACCCGGCCACCCGCCAGGTGCTGGAGACCCTGATCACCGGTTACGGGGACGGCGCCGACTATTTCGTCAGGCGGTTGTCGGAAGGCGTCGGCACCATCGCCGCGGCCTTCTGGCCCCGGCCGGTGGTGGTGCGCATGTCGGACTTCAAGAGCAACGAGTACGCCAGCCTGCTGGGCGGCGTCGACTTCGAACCGCAGGAGGCCAACCCCATGATCGGCTTCCGCGGCGCGGCCCGTTACACCCACCCGGCCTACGCCGACGGCTTCGGGCTGGAATGCGCGGCCATGAAACGGGTACGCGACGACATGGGGCTCACCAACGTGAAGCTCATGATTCCTTTCTGCCGGCGCGTCGACGAGGGCAGGCGGGTGCTGGAGGCGATGGCCCGGCACGGCCTGGCGCGCGGCGACAACGGCCTGGAGGTCTACGTCATGTGCGAGATCCCCAACAACGTCGTCCTCATCGACGACTTCGCCAGGCTGTTCGACGGCTTCTCCATCGGTTCCAACGACCTCACCCAGCTGACCCTGGGCGTGGACCGCGACTCCGAGATCGTGTCCTTCGACTTCGACGAGCGCGACCCCGGCGTCAAGGAGATGATCCGCCTGGCGGTGGAAGGCGCGCGCCGTAACGGCCGTCACTCCGGCCTGTGCGGCCAGGCGCCGTCGGACTACCCGGAGATGGCCGAGTACCTGGTGGAGATCGGCATCGATTCCATGAGCCTCAACCCGGACACCGTGCTGGCCACCACCCGCCACGTGCTGGAGGTGGAAGCCAGGCTGCAGGCGCAGGGCAAGAAGGCGTCCTAGCCGGACGCCAGCCGGTGGGCGCGGCGGGTGGTCTCCGGCAGGCGGTAGCGGGTGGTGCAGCGCAGCACGTAGTCGATGGCGGTCTCCAGACTCACGCGGTGGCCGATGGAGACGTACACCGGCCTCACGCCGGCGCGGGTGCGCAGCACGGCGCCAATGATTTCGTCACCGTCCAGCAGCGGCGCCCAGGCACCCTTTTCCGGCGGCGGTTCGGCGTGGGTGCCGGTCAGGCGGGACTTGGCCACGCCGATGCTGGGCAGGTCGGTGAGCACCCCCAGGTGGCAGGCGATGCCGAAGCGGCGCGGGTGGGCCAGACCCTGGCCGTCGCACAGCAGCAGGTCGGGCGGCGTGTCGAGGCGGTCCAGGGCGTCCAGCACGGCCGGCAGTTCGCGGAAGGACAGGTAGCCCGGCACGTAGGGGAAGCGGGTCGGACGGCGCGCGATGGCCTGGTCGCGCGGTTCGAGGGAGGGAAAGTCGAGCACCGCGATGGCCGCCCGGGTGACGCTGCCGCCCTGCTCGAAACCGACGTCCACCCCGGCCACCCGGCGCACCGGGCCGAGCGCGTCCCGGCGCACCACCCGCTCGCGCAAGCGCTCCTGCACGGCACGGGCGGCTGCCACGTCGGTGGGCCAGTCGGGCTGCACGGCGGACGCTTTCATGGCCGCAGTTTCCCACAACGGCGGCGCTTTTTCCCTCGTTGGCCTACTGTTTTCGGCCGCGGATCTTTGCTACAATCCTATCGCTTTCTGGGAGGGTCGGGCCGCGACTGGCTGGATCCGGGTTTGAGAAGTGGGCCTTGGGCCCATTTTTTGTTTGTGCTGGAACGGGATGTCACGGGAACCGGCCGAGTTGCGCAACCTGATCGAACCGGCGGTGACGGCGCTGGGTTACGAGCTGGTCGGCGTCGAGTACAGCAGTGGCGGCCGCGGCGGCCTGCTGCGCGTGTACATCGACCGGCCCGGGGGCATCACCCTGGACGACTGCCAGGCGGTGAGCCACCAGGTGAGCGGCGTGCTGGACGTGGAAGACCCGATCAGCGGCCAGTATTCGCTGGAAGTGTCATCGCCGGGGCTGGACCGGCCGCTGTTCCGGGAAGCCGATTTCGAGCGTTTCGCCGGCCACCGGGTGCGGCTGCAGATGAGCTCGCCGGTGGGCGGACGGCGCAGGTTCAAGGGCACGCTGCTGGGCCTGGAAGGCGGGCAGGTGCTGCTCAGGGTGGACGGCGAGGATCTGCGTCTGCCGCTGGAAAAGATAGACCAGGCGCGCCTGGTCCCGGAGTACTGAACAGGTCCCCGCGAGGGGAGAACAGGAAGATTGAAGCGATGAGTAAAGAGATTCTGCTGGTCGTCGACGCCGTCTCCAACGAGAAGGGCGTCGACAGGGAAGTGATCTTCGAGGCGATCGAAGCGGCGCTGGCGTCCGCCACCCGCAAGCGTCACCCCGAGGATATCGAGGTGCGCGTGGAGATCGACCGCGAGACCGGCGACTACAAGGCGTTCCGCCGCTGGCAGGTGGTGGAGCCCGCCCCCGAGGGCGAGCAGGCCGAAGAAGGCGAAGGCGCGGAAGACGAGGACGAACTCGTCTTCCGCCATCCCTCGCGCCAGATCCTTCTGGAAGAGGCGCGCAGGATCAAACCCGACATCCAGCTCGGCGACTACATCGAGGAGCCGATGGAGACCGTCGACTTCGGCCGCATCGGCGCCCAGACCGCCAAGCAGGTCATCGTGCAGAAGGTGCGCGAGGCCGAGCGCGCCATGGTGGTGGACGCCTACAAGGACCGGGTCGGCGAGCTGGTGACCGGCATCGTCAAGCGCGTCGAGCGCGGCAACGTCTACCTGGACCTGGGCGGCAACGCCGAGGCCATCATCTACCGCGAGGAGATGATCCCGCGCGAGGCCGTGCGTCCCGGCGACCGCCTGCGCGGCTGGCTGAAGGACGTGCGCTCCGAGCCGCGCGGCCCGCAGCTGTTCGTCAGCCGGGTGGCGCCCGAGTTTCTCATCGAACTGTTCAAGCTGGAGGTGCCGGAGGTCGGCCAGGGCCTGATCGAGATCCTGGGCGCCGCCCGCGACCCGGGCCTGCGCGCCAAGATCGCCGTCAAGAGCAACGACCCGCGCATCGACCCGGTCGGCGCCTGCGTCGGCATGCGCGGCTCGCGCGTGCAGACGGTGTCCACGGAGCTGGCCGGCGAGCGCGTCGACATCATCCTGTGGGACGAGAACCCGGCCCAGTTCGTGCTCAACGCCATGTCGCCGGCCGAGGTGGTGTCCATCGTGGTCGACGAGGAGAACCACAGCATGGACGTGGCGGTGACCAACGACCAGTTGTCGCAGGCCATCGGCCGTGGCGGCCAGAACGTGCGCCTGGCCAGCCAGCTCACCGGCTGGAACCTCAACGTCATGGATGTGGAGGAGGCCGAGCAGAAATCGGAAGAGGAAGCCCAGCGCCTGCAGAAGATGTTCATGGAAGACCTGGACGTGGACGAGGAAGTGGCGGCCATCCTGGTGCAGGAAGGTTTTTCCAGTGTCGAGGAGATCGCCTACGTGCCCAACAGCGAACTGCTGCAGATCGAGGAGTTCGAGGAGGCCATCGTCGAGGAACTGCGCGGCCGTGCCCGCGACGTGCTGCTGACCCGCGCCATCGCCCGGGAAGAGAAGCTGGGCGGCGCCCAGCCGGCCCGGGACCTGCTGGAGATGGAGGGCATGGACGAGACGCTTGCCTACGAGCTGGCGGGCCGCGGCATCGTCACCATGGAAGACCTGGCCGAGCAGGCGGTCGACGATCTGCTGGACATCGAGGGCATGGACGAGGAACGGGCAGGGCAGCTCATCATGACGGCGCGTGCGCCCTGGTTCGCGGAAGCCGAAGCGGAAACCGAAGCGGAAGCGAAACAGGAACAGGGCTGACCCGGGAGACGGTTTGGAATGACGGAAGTAACAGTACGACAGTTTGCAGACGTGGTCGGCCTGCCGGTCGAGCGGCTGCTGGCGCAGCTCGACGAAGCGGGCCTCGCCATCTCCAATGCGGATGACACCATCAGCGACAAGGAGAAGATGCAGCTCTTGAGCTACCTGCGCAAGGCGCACGGCAAGGGTGTCGAGGCGCCGGAAGCGGCGGCGCAGCCCAAGAAGATCACCCTCAAGCGCAAGACCCACACCGAGCTGCGCACCGGTTCGCGGGCCGGCGCCCAGGCGCGCACGGTCAGCGTGGAAGTGCGCAAGAAGCGCACCTACGTGAAGCGTGCCGAACTGGTGGCGGAGGAAAAGGAACGGCTGGAGAAGGAAGCCGAGGAGAAGGCACGCCTGCTGGCCGAACGCGAGGCCGAGCGCAAGGCCGAGCAGGAGGCGCTGAAGCGGGCCGAGGAAGCCGCCCGCAAGCGCCAGGAAGAAGAGGCGCGTCGCGCCGAGGAGACCGCCCGCGCCCGCGAGGAGCGCGAAGCCGCCGCCCGCGCCGAGGAAGAACGCAAAAAGGCCGAGGCCCAGGCGCGCGCCGAACAGGAGGCGCGCCAGCAGAAGGCCGGCGCCGAGCGCAAGAAGCGCCAGGCCGAAGAGGCCGGCAAGCGCACCAAGTACGGGCGCGCGGAACTGCACGTGGCCACCGACAAGAGCGGCAAGCGCAGGAAGAAGTCGCGCCGCAGCTCGGTGTCCATCCGCACCTCCGGCGAGCACGGCTTCGAGCGGCCGACCGCGCCCGTGATCCACGAGGTCGAGGTGCCGGAGGCCATCACCGTGGGAGAACTGGCGCAGAAAATGTCGGTGAAGGGGGCGGAGCTGATCAAGACGCTGATGAAGATGGGCGTCATGGCCACCATCAACCAGACCCTGGACCAGGACACCGCCATGCTGGTGGTGGAGGAACTGGGCCACGTGGCCAAGCCCGCCGCGGCCCAGGATGTGGAGGCCGAGCTGGAACAGCTGCAGGCGCAGGAAATCGAGGGCGAGCAGGTGTCGCGGCCGCCGGTGGTGACCATCATGGGCCACGTCGACCACGGCAAGACCTCCCTGCTCGACTACATTCGCCGTACCCGCGTGGCGGCGGGCGAGGCCGGTGGCATCACCCAGCACATCGGCGCCTATCACGTCGAGACGGACAAGGGCGTCGTCAGCTTCCTGGACACGCCCGGCCACGCGGCCTTCACCGCCATGCGCGCGCGCGGCGCCCAGGTGACCGACATCGTGGTGCTGGTGGTGGCGGCCGACGACGGCGTCAAACCGCAGACCATCGAGGCCATCCAGCACGCCAAGGCGGCCGGCGTGCCGCTGATCGTGGCCATCAACAAGATCGACAAGCCGGAAGCCGACCCGGAACGGGTCAAGACCGAGCTGTCGCAGCATGAGGTCATCCCGGAGGACTGGGGCGGCGACACCCAGTTCGTGAACGTGTCGGCCAAGACCGGTGAGGGTATCGACGAGCTGCTGGACGCCATCCTGCTGCAGTCCGAACTGCTGGAACTCAAGGCCGTCGAGGAAGGGCCGGCCCGCGGCGTGGTGATCGAGTCCAGCCTCGACAAGGGCCGCGGCCCGGTGGCCACGGTGCTGGTGCAGAACGGCACCCTGCGCAAGGGTGACATCCTCATCTGCGGCCAGGAGTACGGCCGCGTGCGCGCCATGTTCGACGAAGCCGGGCGCCCCATCGACTCGGCCGGCCCGTCCATGCCGGCGGTGGTGCTGGGCCTGTCCGGCACCCCCAACGCGGGCGAGGACGCGCTGGTCATCAACGACGAGCGCAAGGCGCGCGAGGTGGCCGAGTTCCGGCGCCAGAAGCAGCGCGAGATCAAGCTGGCGCGCCAGCAGCAGCAGCGCCTGGAAGACATGTTCTCGCAGATGGGCAAGGGCGAGAAGAGTACGCTCAACATCGTGCTCAAGGCCGACGTGCAGGGTAGCGTCGAGGCGCTGCGCGACGCGCTGACCAAGATCGGCACCGACGAAGTGTCGGTCAATATCGTGTCGGCGGGCGTCGGCGGCATCAACGAGACGGACGCCAACCTGGCGGTGGCCTCCAACGCCATCGTCATCGGCTTCAACGTGCGCGCCGACGCGGCCGCGCGCCGCATCATCGAGGAGCACGGCATCGACCTGCACTACTACAGCGTCATCTACGATGCCATCGACGACGTCAAGGCGGCCGTCAGCGGCATGCTGGCGCCGGAGATCAGCGAGGAGATCATCGGCCTGGCGGAAGTGCGCGACGTGTTCCGTTCTCCCAAGCTGGGCGCCATCGCCGGCTGCATGGTGGTGGACGGCGTGGTCAAGCGCAGCGCGCCCATCCGCGTGCTGCGCGACAACGTGGTCATCTTCGAGGGCGAGCTCGAATCGCTGCGCCGTTTCAAGGAAGACGTCAACGAAGTGCGCGCCGGCACCGAGTGCGGCATCGGCGTCAAGAGCTACAACGACGTCAAGCCGGGTGACCAGATCGAAGTCTTCGAACGCGTGGAGCGGGCGCGGACCGTGGAGTGAGCGTGTTTTTGCGTGAAGATGTGAAGTCAAGAACATGAATAACCGCCAGGACGCCAAGAACGCCAGGAAAAAATACCTGTTCCCTGATCCGTGCCCGCGCTTTGCGCGGGACACGGAAACGGGAATCTTGGCGTCTTGGCGGTTGGATCGTTTTTTCCCTTGGTCGTCTTGGCAGTGAGAACGATCGCAGTCACGCCTTTCGAGCCCAGCCAGACAGGTCCCAGCAGTCCATGCCCAGAGAGTTCCCACGAGCACGGCGTGTCGCCGAGCAACTCCAGCGCGAGTTGTCGGTACTGATTCGCGACGAATTGCGTGATCCGCGCCTCGGCATGGTCAGCATCTCGGGTGTCGAGGTGTCGAAGGACCTGGGGCACGCCAAGGTGTTCGTGACCACGCTGGACGGCGAGCAAGAGGCGCAGCAGTCGATCGAGGCGCTGACCAGCGCGGCCGGCTACCTGCGCCGCCTGCTGGGTCAGCGCATGGTGATGCGCGCCGTACCACAGTTGCGTTTCCGCTACGACCGCTCCCTGCAGAGGGGCGCGGAGTTGAGCGCCCTGATCGACAAGGCGGTGAAGGCGGATCGTGAAGACCAGGATGAATAGAGTGGCCGCCACAACGCAGACGCAACCGTTGGGGGCACCGTAGGGTGGGGTGAGCACAGCGAACCCCACCACCACGACCCGAAATCCGACCCAGATCCCAGGAAACACAACCCATGGCACGCAGGCGCACCAAAGGCAGGCCCGTCAACGGCATCCTCCTGCTCGACAAACCCTCCGGCATGACCTCCAACGAGGCCTTGCAGAAGGTCAAATGGCTGTATTTCGCCCGCAAGGCGGGCCATACCGGCAGCCTCGACCCGCTGGCCTCCGGCATGCTGCCCATCTGCCTGGGCGAGGCCACCAAGGTGTCGGGCTTCCTGCTCGACGCCGACAAGCGCTACCGGGTGCGCTGCAGGCTGGGCGAGCGCACCGCCACCGGCGACGCCGAGGGCGAGGTGCTGGAGACCCGGCCGGTGGGCGAACTGGACGCAGCCCGCGTGGAGTCCGTGCTGGAGAACTTCCGCGGCACCATCGAACAGGTGCCGCCCATGTACTCGGCGCTCAAGCACGAGGGCCAGCGCCTCTACAAGCTGGCCCGGCAGGGGGTCGAGGTGGAGCGCAAGCCGCGCCGGGTCGAGATCCACGAACTGGAACTGGAGGCGCTGCAAGGCGACCGGATGGACATCCGGGTGCATTGTTCCAAGGGCACCTATGTGCGCACCCTGGTGGAAGACATCGGCGAGGCACTCGGCTGCGGTGCCCACGTGGCCGGCTTGCGCCGCACGGCGGTGGGCCCCTACCAGGAAGACCAGATGGTCACCATGGAGCGCCTGGAGCAACTGCGGGAACAGGACAAGGCCGCCATGGACGACCTGCTGCTGCCGGTGGAGTCGGCGCTGGTGCAGTGGCCGGACGTGGAACTGACCCCGGACGCGGCCTTCTACCTGCAGCAGGGCCAGCCGGTGCTGGTGCCGCACGCGCCCACCGAGGGCTGGGTACGGCTCTACGAGCGCGGCCACCGCTTCATCGGCATGGGCCAGATCCTGGACGACGGCCGGGTGGCGCCCAAGCGGCTGATGAAGACGGCTTGAGGGGATGCCCCTGCGCCGGGATCGCGGGCAAGCGCGCTCCTACAGGGTCCCCCCGTTGTAGGAGCGGCCTTGGCCGCGATCCCGGCGGCCACCGGCCGATGCCCCCCGGCACCGGACCGTATCGCGGGCAAACCCGCTCCTACAGAGGTTCCTGCCACCCCTGTAGGAGCGGCCTTGGCCGCGATCCCGGCGGCCACCGGCCGATGCCCCCCGGCACCGGACCGTATCGCGGGCAAACCCGCTCCTACAGAGGTTCCTGCCACCCTTGTAGGAGCGGCCTTGGCCGCGATCCCGGCGGCCACTACCAGTAATCTATTGAGTAAACAAGACTTGGGCGGTAAAATACCCGGCTCAATTTCGGAACGATTTCGGGAGTTTTGATCGATGGCATTAAGCACTGAACAGAAGGATCAGATCGTCAAGGATTTCCAGCGCGCGCCGGGCGACACCGGCTCGCCGGAAGTGCAGGTGGCCCTGTTGTCCGCCAACATCCAGCATCTGACCGAACATTTCCAGACCCACAAGCACGACCATCACTCGCGCCAGGGCCTGCTGCGCATGGTGAGCAACCGCCGCAAGCTGCTCGACTACCTCAAGGGCAAGGACGTCGCCCGCTACCAGGAACTCATCAGTCGCCTGGGACTGCGTCGCTAGCCAGACATCTTCCATTCAACCGCTGTTTCTGCAGTCAAGGTAAGGTTCCGTGAATCCGATCAAGAAATCGTTCCAGTATGGCAATCACACCGTAACATTGGAGACGGGCGAGATCGCCCGCCAGGCCTCCGGCGCCGTCATGGTCAGCATGGGCGACACCGTGGTGCTGGTCACCTGCGTCGGCATGAAGAAGGCGATGGAGGGGCGCGACTTCTTCCCGCTCACCGTCGACTACCAGGAGCGCACCTACGCCGCCGGCAAGATCCCCGGCGGCTTCTTCCGCCGCGAGGGCCGGCCCAGCGAGAACGAGACCCTGGTGTCGCGCCTCATCGACCGCCCGCTGCGGCCGCTGTTCCCCAAGGGCTTCACCAACGAGGTGCAGGTGATCGCCACCGTCATGTCGCTGGACCCCGAAATCGATCCCGACATTCCGTCCCTGATCGGCGCCTCGGCGGCCGTGTCCATTTCCGGCCTGCCCTTCAACGGCCCCATCGGCGCCGCCCGCGTCGGCTACATCGATGGCGAATACGTGCTGAACCCGACCGCCAGCCAGCTCAAGGAATCGAAACTCGACCTGGTGGTGGCCGGCACCGGGACCGCCGTGCTGATGGTGGAATCCGAAGC
>Ga0256841_1001199_pt1 | contig 23347 bp, 20 predicted proteins | sample 356308metaG_FD_185971 | JGI IMG/M metagenome (GOLD analysis project Ga0256841, IMG submission 185971) | Hydrothermal vent microbial communities from Mid Atlantic Ridge, Atlantic Ocean - 356-308 | ecosystem: Environmental > Aquatic > Marine > Hydrothermal vents | place: Atlantic Ocean: Mid...
CCGTTGATATTTCGCGACAATCCCGCCAGCGGTGCAGGGTTTATAGGTCTACGCCCTAGTCCGAATTTCCGCGACAACCTCTGTTTCAAGGGGGGATTTGTGGCCTTTTTCAATATGGGAAAGACTGTTAATCTTGGCTGTGGGACAAGCCAAAGGAAGCTGATCGGATGCGTGCATTTACAATTGGACAAGCCGCCAAAGCCGTAGGGATTGGTGTGGAGACCATCCGGTTTTACGAACGCAAAGGACTCATTGCACAACCACTTCGGCCGGCGGGAGGCGGGCCTCGCGATTATGGCGGGGCCTGTGTGCAAAGGTTGCAGTTTATCCGTCAGGCGCAGGAAATCGGGTTTTCCCTGTCTGAAATATCCGAGTTGTTGTCGTTGAAATCCAATCCGAGCGCAGATTGTGCCGCCGTTCATGATCGGGCGAGGCAAAAAAGGCAGGATGTGGAGGCCAAACTGTCCCGGCTGTTGCAGATCCGTGATGCGCTTGATGTTTTGCTCGCGGATTGCCCCGGCAACGGCAATGTCGCATCCTGCACCATTCTCGATGTCATGGAGCAGGGCTACCAAAAGCATCCGACATCCTGAATCAGGTCCGTTATTTCTTGTCGCGCCTATTCAAGGCTTGACTCCGTACCATGGTACGGAATTTAGGATTGGCACCAGAGCAGATTCATTTTCAGGGGCGGGTGGTGTGATTACAATTCCATGCTAGATCAAATTCATCCGGACCAAGGGAAAGAGCGCGGCATTCCGTTTGCTGTAATTCCGGTTTCGAGACAGATTCCGCGCAGGCTGCGGCCCGGTACGTCTGGGGAGGGTGGCGATGCCTGATCCGGACCTGTCTGGCGAGACGCGGGCGCGTTTCTGGAAAATTGCCGGTGCGGGCGCCAGTTTTCAGGCCGGCTCGACGGCTGTGGATTCAGCGACCGTGGTTGCCAGTCTTGTCTATCAGTTGACGGGGAGCGCCCTTGCCGTAGGGGCGGCCAGTGCGGTGCTGAGGCTGGGCTGGCTTCTGCCGCAGTTCGCGGTTGGATATCTGGCGCAATCTGCCCGCAAAACCATGCCGTTTTACGTATTTGGTGCTTATGGGCGTGCCATTGTTGCCGGCCTGATCGGTATTCTGCTGTGGTTTGGTGATCAGGTGCCGCCTGTCTGGCTGGCGGCCGCTTTTTTGGCGTTGTGGACGTGCTATGCCTTTGTCAGCGGCGTTGTGGCGGTTCCGTATAATGACATTGTTGGCCGCTCCATTCCATCTAACGCACGCAGCCGGATGCTTGCCTACCGGTTTTTTGGCGGCGGGGTGCTGGCACTGGGCATTGCGGGGTTTGCCAGATCCATGCTGGAGAACGGGCCCCTGCTGCGCGGATACGCCATGATCTTCTGGCTGGCCTCTTTGCTGATGATCCTGTCCTCAACCCTGTTTGTGTCGGCGGGAGAGCCGGGACAGAGCAAGGTGGATGATAGAAGAAAAGGCGCTAATGGTTTGAAAAATTTTGTAAAAGGTGGGTTTGGCATCCTGAAGGATGATGCGCGGTTCCGCCTGTTTCTGTTTTCGCAATGGCTGGGGGGCGCGACCCTCATGGCTTTGCCGTTCTATATGGTTGCCGCATTGAAACGCGGCATTACAGCGGGTGATGTGGGGCTGTTGATGGGGGCGCAGACCATTGGGGCCCTGCTTTCAAACCCGATCTGGGGGCGGATAGGGGATGCGGCCGGAAAACTGCGCCTGATGCAGGTTGTCGGGGTGTTGCGGGTGTTGTTGCCCCTTGCCGTGCTGGTTTTGCTGGCAGGCGGGGCGGGCAGGCTGGCCTTTGCGGCTCTGTTTCTGGCCATTGGCGCAATGATGAATGGTGTCACCATCGGTTATCTCGGATTTCTTATGGAGATTTCCCCGGATGACAGGCGCCCGGCCTACTCGGCCTATTTCAATACACTGGCAGCCCCGGCCGCCCTGTTGCCGCTTCTCGGGGCGGGTTTTGTGAATCTGATCTCATTACCTGCTGTTTTCGTGGCCGCCATGGCTGCGGCGGTATGTCAGTTTGTTCTGCTTCTTCGCATCAGCAAGGAAATGGCATGACCCGGCAAATCGTGGTGTTTACGGTCAACGCAAAGGCCATTTACGACGGCAGACAAATTCCAATTTTGCAACACAGGTCTGGAAAAACAAATGGCTGAGGCTTCTCACGTTCACGAAAAATCACATGACCACAGTCATGATGCGCATGCTTCAGGCTGCTGCGCCGGCGGTGGCGCAATGTGTGGTGATATTGGTCCGGTTGGCGATGTTGAGGCGAAGGGGCGCAGTTTCAGGGTGAACGGGCTGGATTGTGCTGAAGAAGTCGCGATCCTGCAAAAGGTTCTGGGGCCAAAACTGGGGGGCGAGGAATATCTGGCCTTTGATGTGCTGAACGCGCGCATGACCATCCTGGATGGCGGGCAGGGGCTGGGTGATGACGATATCATAAAGCTTGTGGCAAGCACCGGGATGAGCGCGAAATCATGGAACGCAGAAACCGCCGAGGCGGATCATGTTGCCAATCTTGCGCGACAGAAACGTTTTACCTTTCTGAGCGGTGGCTTTTGGCTGGCGGGTATTGTTTATCACATCGCAGAAACCGGTCTGGGCGGTGCGTTCAGCCTGTTCGCCGACCACGGCGACAATCCGATGCCCGTGCCCGAGATTGTCCTGTTTGGCCTGGCCATCGTGTTCGGGGCATGGTTCGTGGCGCCCAAGGCCCTGTCCTCTGCCCGGCGGCTGTCGCCCGACATGAATCTGTTGATGGTCATAGCCGTGGTTGGCGCCATTTTCATTGGCCAGTATTTTGAGGCAGCGACCGTTGCCTTCTTCTTTTCCCTGTCTCTGACACTGGAAAGCTGGAGTGTTGGGCGGGCGCGCAATGCGGTGGCTGCCCTGCTGAATCTGGCGCCACCAACGGCAATTGTCATCCGTGAAGACGGGGCTGAGGCCGAAATCCCGGCGGCGGATGTGGCGATCGGAGACCGGTTTGTCGTGCGGGGCGGTGACAGAATTGCGCTGGATGGCAAGGTGGTTGGCGGAGCCGGGGCTGTCAATCAGGCTCCGATTACCGGGGAAAGTGCCCTGGTCGCAAAGGAAACCGGTGATGAGGTTTATGCCGGCACCATCAACGGCGAGGGAACCCTGACGATCGAGGCGACCAAAGCTGTCGGCGATACGGTTCTGGCCAGGATCATCCGTATGGTTGGCGATGCACATTCACGCCGCGCCCCGGTTGAGCAATGGGTGGCCAGATTTGCCCGCATTTACACCCCGGCCGTCATGGTCATGGCCATTCTGCTTGCAACTGTTCCGCCGGTGCTGGGGTTGGGCGAATGGAGTTTCTGGTTCTACAATGCCCTGGTTTTGCTGGTGATTGCCTGCCCCTGTGCCCTGGTGATTTCAACACCCGTATCCATTGTTGCGGCGCTGGCATCCTCGGCCCGTCAGGGGGTGCTGATCAAGGGAGGGGCTTATATCGAAGCTCCGTCACGGCTTACGGCGCTGGCAATGGATAAAACCGGGACAATTACCAAAGGCGCGCCAGAGGTGGTTGCCCTGCACGGGCTGAATGACACCGCACCAGCAGAACTGCTGAAGGTTGCGGCCGCGCTGGAGGCCCGCTCGTCGCACCCGCTGGCCGCGGCCATTCTGGAGCGGACGGCGCATGATGGTGTGGAAATCAGCGCAGCAGATGATGTGGCAATTGTACCTGGGCGCGGTGTCAGGGGCCGTATCAATGGGCGGGAAATGTGGCTGGGGTCCCCCAGATATGCTGCGGAACTGGGGCTGGGTGCGCAACTGCCGGCCGCGATCCTTCAGGAGATAGAGGCCCGCGGCGAAACCGTGGTTGTGATTGGCGGCAAGGGGGATTTGCTGGGCATGATTGCCCTGGCAGATGCCATCCGGCCTGATGCACGCGGTCTTGTGGCCGATCTGCATGCTCTGGGTGTGAAAAAACTGGTGATGCTGACCGGGGACAATGCGCGTGCGGCACGGGCCGTTGCCGATGCGGTCGGCATGGATGAGGTTCGGGCCGAGTTGTTGCCGCAGGACAAGGTTGCCGCGATTGAAGAGCTGACAGACAAGCATGATATCGTGGCGATGATCGGGGATGGAGTGAACGATGCCCCCGCCATGGCCCGGGCAAGTTTTGCGATTGCGATGGGGGCTGTCGGGTCGGATGCCGCCATTGAAACGGCGGATATTGCCCTGATGAGTGATGACATAGGCAAGCTGCCCTGGCTGATACGCCATTCGCGCCGGACAATGGCAATCATTCGCCAGAATATTGGTGTATCGCTGGCGGTGAAGGCATTGTTCGCCGTGCTGACATTGTTCGGCATGGCCAGCATGTGGGGAGCCATTGTGGCTGATGTTGGCGTTTCATTGCTGGTTGTTGCCAACGCATTGCGCCTGTTGCAGGCAAAGGGCGTCTGAGCGGTCTGCTCTCTGGCTCACGAACTGGTGATCAACATGCGGCTTGACCCTCCTGCGGGGAAGGGCTGCATATGCCTGTTATTCGTACTCTTTGAACGAAAGCATGAGGCAGAGTTGAAATGACCGGAAAACGAAAGACAGTGATCAGCAGACGCAGGGTTCTGGCAGGCGCGGCGGGGTTTATGGCGGCCCCGGCGACTGTTTTTGCCGCAACAGATGGTGCCGCAGGAGCCGGCGCGGGGGCCCGCAATAATATATCCTCTTTCAAGATACGGCGCTGGCAAGAGTATTTCAGCAATCTGAAAAACGGCGCCATTCTGGCCGACACCCAATCGAGGATGCTGATGTATTGGGCCGAGGACGGCGTGACCACACGCGTCTATCCGACAAGTGTCCCGCTGAGCGAAGAACTGACACGCCGCGGGCGGACAAGTATCGTGCGCAAGGTCGTCGGGCCATCCTGGCGTCCGACCGCGTCGATGAAAAAGCGCAACCCGGAATGGCCGGATTATGTCGGACCCGGACCGGACAACCCGCTTGGGACGCATGCGCTGTACCTGTCCTGGACCTATTACCGTATTCACGGAACCAACGACACGCGCAAGATCGGTCGCCAATCCAGCAATGGATGCATTGGGCTTTATAACGATCAGATCGCGGATTTGTTCGCGCTGGCCAAGGTTGGTACGCAGGTGGTGCTGATTTAGGACCTGTCGCCCCTGATCGGATTCGCCTCTGCTGCAAACAGAGGGCGTGCGGGCGCCCGGGCGAAGTGAATTCAATCAAACGCGACAGGCTCTTGGGTCAGGATCCATTCATCCCGCGCGCACAGTTTGGCAGATTTGCTCTCTGAACAGGCGCAGCGCCGCCGAATGGTATTTCTATTTCAAGGCGTTGCAACCTATTCAGGGGGGCAAATCCGCCAAACCAGTGGTGCGGGGGTTACAGGTCTACGCCCTGGTGGTTGAACTGAAAACTGATTTCGGCCGCTTGCGAAATAGCCGCAATGATTGCCGGGGGATGAGAAATGCCCCGGCTTTCTGCGGTTTCAGGCAACTGGAATGCGGGCCGCAGCGATGAAATCCATCCCCTGATGGATGTCGTCGCTGATCGCCTTTCGGAACCCGTTGCGGTCGTTGGCTTCCAGGGCGGCTGTGGCTGCGCGGTGGAAATCGTGCTTGATATCGCTGGCACCGTACATTGCACAGACTTTCCGCATGCTGGGTGCATATTGCAACCAGAGCGTTTCCACCAGCCGATGCAGAACGGCTGAATCTGCCCGGCGGTAAATATAAAAATGAAACGCGTGATTTCCCTGCACATAGGCATCGGTATCGTTTTCAGCGATGGCCTGATCCAATTGTTTGTCAATGGCGCGCAACGTCAGCAGTTCCTCTGCGCCCATGTTCTGACAGGCCCGATATGCCAGTTCGCTTTCCAGATTGTCCCGGGCAAAGCGAATGTCGCGCAAGCGCTCGCCGTCAAGTTCGGGGACGACAATGGTGCGGCTGTCGCGGAAAATCAGCACGCCTTCAGCCACAAGCGAGCGCAGCGCATCCCGTGCCGGCATGATGCTGACCTTGTATTTTTCTGCGATCTGACGGATCGAGATAGGTTGGCCGGGTTCATAGGCGCCGGTAAACAGGGAGGCGCGCAAAGATCGCTGCAGATCATCGGCCATCGTGTTTGGCTGGAAGGGAACCGGTTTTTCGACCGCTGCCATTTCTGTCTCCGTTTCTTGCCTGGGCAATAGTATTATCATGAAGCACAAGCCGGCAAATATTCTCTTGAGTATAGATCTGAGCCATTGTAGCGTTAACGGTGTTATAACACGAGAGCTCTCAACGGACGAGGGCCAATCCGACAGGAGAGAACAAAATGCCCAAACCCAGTATTTCCATCCGCCGCCGCCGTTTTTTGCAGGGCGCTGCCGCCGTCGGCATGAGTTTTTCCCTGCCCAAACGAAGCGCTGCCGCCTCGGGGAAGGTGAATTTTTATAACTGGGATACGTATATTGGTGAAACAACCCTGGAGGATTTCACCAAAGCAACCGGGATCGAAGTGCAATACGATCTCTTTGCCGATAATGACGAACTGTTTGCCAAATTGCGCAATGGCAACCCCGGTTATGATCTGATCGTACCAAGCAATGACTATGTAGAACGGATGATCAGCGCTGATATGCTGGTGCCGCTGGATCATTCCAAAATCCCGAACATGAAAAACCTTGACCCGGCGTTTCTGGATCCGGCGCATGACCCGGGCCGTAAATATACCGTGCCCTATATGTGGGGGACAATCGGCATAGGTTATCGTAAATCCAAGGTGAAGAGCACGCCTGACAGTTGGGCCGCTCTCTATCAGTCCGATGAATACGCCAACCATATTGCATTGCTGGGCGAGGCCCAGACGGTCATGCAGATGGCCCTGAAACTGATGGGCAAATCGCTGAATGACTGGACGGATGAAAATATCGCCGCCGCAGAAGCGATGATTATTGCCCAGAAGAAGAATATCACCGCATTTGCCCCGGATAACGGACAGGATTTGCTGCTGGCGGGAGAGGTCGATCTGGCCCAGGAATGGAACGGGGACATCCAGCAGGCAATGGATGAGGACGATGACATCAGCTATTCGGTGCCCAAGGAGGGAACCCTGATCTGGGAAGACGCCCTGGCCATTCCGAAAGGCGGGCCCAACCCTGATGGCGCCCACGAACTGATCAACTATCTGCTGGATGCAGAGGTTGGCGCCAAGATTGCGGATTTCATCTATTACGCCACGCCAAACGCTGCGGCACGCAAGCTGCTTGGGCCGGAGTATAATGAAAATCCGGTTATTTTCCCGTCGCAAGAGACCTTGGAAAAATCCGAAATCTCCATCTACCCCGGTCAGGAAATCATATCCAAGATCGACGCAGCCTGGACCCGTATCAAGGCGGCCGGCTGACAGGGATGATCGGGATGCGCGGTGTTATTAACGCGCATCCCGTGTGGCTCTGGGGGGGGCATGGAAAGCTATCGCAAGAATATCCGGGTCTTTCTGGCATTTTTCGGGCCGACCGCCGGCTGGCTGGTTTTGTTTTTCTTTGTACCGCTGGCCATTATCTGGATTTACAGTTTTGGCGAAAACAGTTCGCTGACAACAATAAAGACAACCTGGACACTGGACAATTACAAACGCCTGTTCGAGCCTGAAATCATTGGGCTTTTCTGGCGCTCCGTCTGGCTGTCAGTCGTTTCGACGGCGATCTGTATCGTGATGGCCTATCCGATTGCCATGGTGATCGCGACAGCGTCGCGAAAGGCCAAGCCCTGGTTACTGCTGGTGATCATTCTGCCATTCTGGACCAACCTTCTGATCCGCACCTATGCGCTTTTGAATATTCTGGGGACGCGGGGGAGGTTGAACGACTTGCTGCACTGGTTCTGGAACATGGGGCACGGCGCGCTGGAGCTTGTCGGTCTGGGCAGTCTTCTGGGGGAGCAGTTCGAACCGATCGTGTTTCTGGGCACCCCGGGGGGCGTGATGATCGGGCTTGTCTATGTTTACCTGCCGTTTGCGGTGCTGCCGATTTATTCCTCGCTTGAGAGACTGGACCGGAATTATCTGGAGGCAAGCCTGGATCTGGGGGCGAGCCAGTGGCACACGTTTCGCAAAATCCTGTTGCCGCTGTCCATTTCCGGAATCAATACCGCCGCGATCATCACCTTTATTCCGTTGCTTGGATCATTTCTCATTCCCAACCTTCTGGGGCGTGGCCAGGTTGACATGATCGCCAATGTGATCGAGCGGCAGTTCAAGAGCGCCAATGACTGGCCCTTTGGTTCGGCACTCTCATTGTTCCTGCTTTACATAACGTTCATCATTCTGGCGATCCAGAGCTTTGCCGCCATGCGCAAGAGGAACCAGGAGAATGGCTAGAAAACGCCGCGACCGGGCCGGACCATTCGAATATTCGCGAAAGCTTTCGCTGCGCATTGCCTTTCTGCTGAGCGCTGTCTTTCTCTATGCGCCGATTGTCGTGCTTGTGGTGTTTTCCTTCAACAATTCCCGTCGGGGCGGCAATGTGATCTGGAAGGGGTTCACAACCAAGTATTACGACAAGGCATTCCACAACGATTCACTGGTCGAGGCTTTTACCAATTCACTGACCATCGCTGTCGTCTCAACCATCTTTGCCGTCATCCTGGGGGCGATGACGGCTGTGGTTCTCTGGCGCTTTCGCTTTCCGTTAAAGCCGGTGTTCGAGGGAATGGTTGCGTTGCCCATTGTCATCCCAGAAATCTGCATGGGGGTCAGTCTGGCGGTATTTTTCTCTTCCTTCGGGCTGTATGTGCCCAGTGAATCGCCTTTCCCGCTCAATCTGACCAATATCATCATTGCCCATATCACCTTTTCCTTTCCTTTTGCGGCGATGGTCATCCGAACGCGCCTGACAACGTTCAACCGCGAAATGGAGGAGGCCGCCAAGGATCTGGGAGCGACGGAATTTCAGGTGTTCCGCGATATTCTGGTGCCGCATATGAAACCGGGGCTGATTGCAGGGGCGTTGCTGGCCTTTACCCTGAGCCTCGATGATTTCGTCATCACCTTTTTCACATCCGGGCCAAATACTGTAACATTCCCGGTCAAGGTCTATTCGATGGTTCGCTTTTCGGTCACCCCCGAAATCAATGCGGCGTCTACCATCCTGATCCTTGTCACCCTGATTGTAACAGCAGTTGCCATGCGGTTCCAAAGTTTCGAAGAGGTCGAAAAATGAGCGAAGAACCCATCATCTCGATCCGGGGCGTTACCAAGAAGTTCGGCAGTTTTACCGCGCTGAAGGATATCTCTATTGATATCCGCCCCGGAGAAATCTTTGCCCTGCTCGGGCCCTCGGGATGCGGAAAATCCACCCTGCTGCGGATCATCGCCGGGCTGGAAACCGCAACCGAAGGCGACATTCTGATAGCCGGGCAGGACATGACCGATATTCCGGCAAACAAGCGCCCCGTGAACATGGTTTTCCAGTCCTATGCGGTGTTTCCGCACATGACGGTTGCCGACAACGTGGCCTATGGTCTGAAACTTGAAAAACGGCCAAAGGCCGAAATAGAGGCCAAAGTCAGCGAGGCATTGGCGCAAGTGCATCTGTCGGACTTCAGCCACCGGATGCCGGACCAGTTGTCAGGCGGGCAGCGTCAGCGGGTTGCCCTGGCCCGCGCCCTGGTCAAGCGGCCACGGGTTTTGCTGCTGGACGAACCCTTGTCGGCACTGGATGCCAAGCTGCGCGACGCCATGCGGCTGGAACTGGTAAAGCTGCAGGAAACTGTCGGGGTCAGTTTTGTCATGGTCACGCACGACCAGTCCGAGGCGCTGGCGATGGCCGATCGTGTTGCCGTTCTCAACGATGGCATATTGCGTCAGCTTGATACGCCGGCGGCCCTTTACAAAACCCCTTGCGATCGGTTCGTTGCGGATTTCATTGGCTCGATCAACATGTTTTCTGTCACTGGACAGGCTGCCGATGGGGCGGATGCGATATTGTCGGTGAGGGAACTGCATGACATCCGTCTCCCGACCAGCAGGTTGCCTGCCGTGGGCGGGCCTCTGACAATCGCGGTGCGACCGGAACGCGTCAGGGTCGGAGACAGCCCCCCAGACAAGGATTGCTGTATCAGCGCAGAGGGAAAACTGGGCGATGTGGCCTTTCAGGGCAACAGTTCAATTGTTGAAATCATTCTGGAAGGCGGGGCCTCGATCGTGGCCCTGGCCACGGAATCAGAAGCGGATATTTTGATGCAGGCGGAAACAGGCAGCCCGATTTGCGCCTGGTGGAACAGCGAAGACATGCTCCTGTTGCCGGATAGTGCCATCCCCGGCAACGACTGACCGGTTTTCCTGCCCGACAAGGGCTGTTTACCATCCGCCAAAGGTGTTATAACACGTGTCGAACCTCTGTTAGAAGTGAGACCATCTGATGAAAAATCTTCACAATGCATCGACAGCCGAACTGCAAGCCCTGGATGCGGCCCATCACATGCATCCGTTTACCGATGGGGCGGTGCTGCACGAAAAAGGCGTTCGGGTCATCACCTCTGCCAAAGGTGTGTTTCTGACCGATAGTGACGGCAATGAATTGCTGGATGGTATGGCGGGCCTGTGGTGCTGCAACATCGGTTACGGGCGCAAGGAACTGGCTGAGGTGGCATTTGCCCAGATGCAGAAGCTGCCCTATTACAACACGTTTTTCCAGACCTCGCATCCGCCGGTCATTGCGCTGTCAAGAAAACTGGCACAACTTGCGCCAGGGGATCTGAACCATGTTTTCTATGCCTCTGGCGGCTCGGAAGCCAATGACACCAACATCCGGCTGGTGCGTCATTACTGGGCGGTAAAGGGCAAACCGCAAAAGACGATTTTCATCAGCCGGCACAATGCCTATCATGGGTCCACCGTTGGGGCGGCCAGCCTCGGGGGGATGGCCGGCATGCATGCACAAGGTGGCCTGCCCATTCCGGACATTGCCTATATCGACCAGCCAAACTGGTGGGCCGAGGGGGGGGATCTCAGCCCCGAGGAATTCGGCCTGATGCGGGCACGGCAGTTGGAGGACAAGATCGTTGAACTGGGCGAGGGGCGCGTTGCCGCGTTCATTGCCGAGCCGGTACAGGGTGCCGGGGGGGTGATCGTCCCGCCTGAAACCTATTGGCCGGAAATCCAGCGCATCTGTGACAGACACGACATATTGCTGATTGCAGACGAGGTGATCTGCGGGTTTGGCCGTACCGGCAACTGGTTTGGCTCTGAAACCTTCGGTATTCGCCCCGACATAATGACAATCGCCAAGGGGTTGTCATCCGGCTATCAGCCGATTGGCGGCTCCGTGCTGAGTGACGAGGTTGCCTCGGTTATCGACGAGGGCGGTGATTTCAACCACGGCTATACCTATTCCGGCCATCCGGTTGCCGCTGCCGTGGCGCTGGAAAACCTGCGCATCATGGAAGACGAGAAGATCGTTGAAACAGTGGCGAATGAGACCGGGCCGTATCTGGCCGGCAAATGGGCGGAACTGGCGGATCACCCGCTGGTTGGCGAGGCTGTCATTTCCGGCATGATGGCCAGTGTTGCCCTGACCCCGGACAAGGCGGCACGTGCCGGATTTGCCGCCGGTGTCGGAACCGCTGGTTTGCGGTGCCGTGACCGGTGTTTCGAGAACAATCTGGTGATGCGCCATGTCGGGGATCGCATGATCATTGCACCACCGCTTGTTCTGTCGAAAGACGAAATTGACATGTTGATCGATCGCGCGGTCAAATCTCTGGACGAAACTTATGCCGGTCTTGAGAAAGACGGCCTGCTGCAACCTGCCTGAGGCGACAGGGCTGAAAGATCAGGCCGGAAAAACGCCGGAAAATCCGGCGGCCTGCGGCCTGACCGGAAAACTTTGCCGCGCAGCGTATTTTTGCCTGACAGCCCATTGACGCGCGCGGCCCGCAGGCCTAAAAGCGCGGTCACGCTTGGGCGCATGTCCGGGCGGGCAGTGAGCGGTTGTAGCTCAGTTGGTTAGAGTACCGGCCTGTCACGCCGGGGGTCGCGGGTTCGAGTCCCGTCAACCGCGCCACGCTGCCTGTCCCGATCACCCCACGCGTTGAAATGTGCGGTTGTAGCTCAGTTGGTTAGAGTACCGGCCTGTCACGCCGGGGGTCGCGGGTTCGAGTCCCGTCAACCGCGCCATTTCATTTCTGCTCAATCCTTTCAAGGCGGGTTAAATGCTCAGATTTATTGACGAAACGCCTTTGATCTATTTTGTGCTTGCCGCGCTGCTGCTCGGCTTGGCCCCCTTTGTTCCGGCGCCGCATATTGTCGAGAAATGGCGCATGCTGATGGCGGGTGAGCTGTACCGGCCTGTCGATCTTTTCGACGTTCTGGTTCACGGCACACCCTGGATCCTGCTGGCGGCAAAGCTGTTGCGGCTGAACAAGGGGCAGAAAAAGTGATCGGATTTCTGGACCAGCTTCCGTTGTCATATGCGTTGCTTGGTGCCGCAACGCTGGGGCTGGCGCCGTTTTTTCCGGAACCGCATATCGTGGAAAAGCTGAAGATGCTGAAAGCGGGCAGGCTGAAGCGGCCGATTGATATATTTGATCTGTTGCTGCACGCGGCCCCCTTTGCCTTGCTGGCGGCAAAGCTGGTCCAGATGGGGCTGAACTGACAGCCGGTTGCCGGGGGCCGTCAGGATGCGAGAAACGCGCAAAGCGCCGCGGTTGTCTGTTCCGGGGCGGTATCAACAAAGAAATGCCCGCCCTCGATTGCTGTGCAATGCAGGTCTGTGCATCTGTCCGCCCAGGTCGCGGGTACGTCATAGGCCCGGCCCATGGCACCTGTCGCCCCCCAGATGATCTGTGTGGGGCAGGAAACCTTTTTGCCGAGATCTGCGGCATCCATGGCAAAATCCAGCTCCAGCGCGGCCCGGTAATCATTGCACATGCCGCGGATGGTGTCCGGGTCACGCCATGCCTTGCGATAGGCGCTCAGTTGGGTCGGGTCGAAATCGGCCAGTTGTGATGCACCCCAACCAAGGAGGCAGCTTTCAAAATAGTAATCGGGGTTGGCTGTGATCAGTGTTTCTGGCAACGGCGCCGGCTGGGACAGGAAGAACCAGTGATAATAGCCTTTTGCGACCGGCCAGGTCAGGCTGTCCAGCAACAGGTGCGTTGGTATGATATCCATCAGGGCAAGTGAGCGGATATGTTCTGGCGCATCCAGAGCCATCCGGTGCGCGGTGCGCGCGCCGCGGTCATGCCCGACAAGGTCAAAGTTCTGGTGGCCGAAATCGGCCATCAATGCCAGCATGTCCTCCCCCATGGCCCGAAAGCTGTATTCCCTGACGGCCTCTGGTTTGAATGAGTCACCATATCCGCGCAGGTCGGCACAAACCACCGTGCGGGTTTTTGCCAGGCGTGGCGCGACTCTGGCCCACAGGGCGCGGGTCTGGGGAAAACCATGCAACAACAAGACCGGCGGCCCGGTGCCGCCGACGGAATAGGCGATCATACCGCCGTTGATCCGGGCCAGCCCGTCTCTGAACCCCCGGATCATTCCAGAGCGGCCAGAATACGGGCCCAACTGCGGATACCCTTGTGAAAGCTGCGCAGATCGTATTTTTCATTCGGCGAATGGATGTTGTCATCTTCCTTGCCAAAGCCGATCAGCATGGCGTCCATATCCAGGATATTCTTGAAATATCCGGCGATCGGGATCGAGCCGCCACAGCCAATATAGGCCGCGGGGTTGGGCCATTCTTCCGACAGCGCCTGACGCGCCTTTTCAAATGCCGGATTGTCGGTGGACATTTGCGCGGCGGGGGAGGCCCCGTGCCCCTGAAACGCCACCTTGCAGTCGGCGGGCAGCATGTCGCGGACATAGTCGCGGAAGGATTCGCGGATTTTCTGCGGATCCTGCCGGCCGACCAGGCGAAAGCTGATTTTCGCATGCGCCTGTGAGGGCAATACGGTTTTGAACCCGTCACCGGTGTAGCCGCCCCAAATGCCGTTGACCTCGCAGGTCGGGCGCGACCAGATCATTTCAAGCGGTGTGCGCCCCTTTTCACCCGCCGGAACAGACAGGCCGACATCACCCAGAAACGCCTTGACGTCAAAGTTCAGCGCCTCCCATTGGGCGCGAATGTCTTGGGGCAGCTCGGGCACGTCGTCGTAAAACCCGGGAACGGTAATGTGCCCGTCTTCATCGTGCAGTCTGTCGATGACATTGGCCAGAACTGTTGCCGGATTGACGGCAAGGCCACCGTACATGCCCGAATGCAGGTCGCGGTCGGGCCCGGTGATGGTCAGCTCTTCCCCCAGCAGGCCACGCAGCATGGTGATGATGGCGGGCGTGTTTTCATCAAACAGGCCGGTATCGCAGATCAGGGCGATGTCGGCTTTCAGTTCGCGCGCGTTTTCACGCATGAACGGCACCAGTGAAGGCGAGCCGGATTCCTCCTCGCCTTCAAAGAAAAAGCTGATTCGGACCGGCAGCGTGCCATTGACGGCTTTCCAGGCGCGGCAGGCTTCGACAAATGTCATCAACTGCCCCTTGTCATCAGATGCACCGCGGCCGCGGATCACCTTGCCTTTCGGTGTGTCTTGCAGTTCCGGCTCAAACGGTGGTGTGTCCCACAGATCCAGTGGGTCAACCGGCTGCACGTCATAGTGGCCGTAAAACAAGACATGGGGCTTGTCAGTTGCGTCATCATCCTTTGTATGGGCAACGACCATCGGGTGCCCCGGTGTCGGGCGTTTGTCCGCCTTGAGCCCAAGACTGCGCAGATCCGCCACCAGCCAGTCGGCGGCGGTGTCGCAGGCCTCCTTGTAGGCCGGATCGGTGGAAATCGAAGGGATGCGCAACAGTTCAAGCAGCCGGTCGGTTGCTTGTGGCAGATCCTGATCAATTTGCGAAAGAACAGCTTGCAGCGACATCGGAATCTCCTTTTGGCACGATTGCGGCGCCACCCTATCAATGTGCGGGCCGGTGTCCAGTGTCTGGAAAAACCTGTGGCCAGAGGCAAAACTCTGGCCTAGGACGTAGACCCATAAATGTCACGCCACCGGCGGAATTGCCACGAGATATCAATGGCTTGGGGCGCGCCGGGAATAGTGGTTCTATTTGCAAGCGCTCCAGGCCGTTGAGGTGAAGTGACAATCCCGTCCTTCGGATTTGGCAGATTTTCCCCGTGAGAACACCTTGGCGCGCTGATAATCAACCAGATTACGGCACTCCTCAAGCTGTTCTCACGGGAAAAATCTGCCAAACCGGTGGCGTGACATTTATGGGTCTACGTCCTAAGCTGATGCCACATTGGGGAGGGTGAGTATGCGAAGATTTTTTCGAGTGGCAAGCATTGGGCTGATGGTCGGTGCCGGAGGAATGGCCGGTCTGGCACAGGCTGAGCCTGTGAATGGCAAAACGGCAAAAGCGATGCTGTTTTCGCCAAAGGCAATTGATTTCAGGGTCGTGCCACAAAAATTTCTCAGCCCTGCCGATATTGCAGCATTGCGGTTGATTCCGATGATCATGAAGAAACAGGGCCTGCCATTGAAATATTATGGTGCGATTGCCGTTGCCCCAGCGCGTGGGCTGAGCGGCAAGGAAACGACCTTGTTTGCCATGGGGCACCATTCGGTCGAGGCAGCCAGAAAAGCCGCGCTGGCGGGCTGTAACGCAAAACGCAAAGGTGGCAAGCCCTGCGCCATCGTGGCCGAAGTGCGTCCGAAAGGTTGGGAAAAGCGCCCGCTCCAGCTCAGCCGGGATGCGACAGCCGGTTTTCGCAAATACCGGCGCGCGGGCAAGCCCAAAGCTTTTGCCATTTCCCCGTCCAGCGGCGAATGGGCATTTGCCAGGGGCGCGGATGCGGCACGCAAGGCAATCAGCCAGTGCAATGCCGCGACCAGGGGGCGAAACGATTGCGATGTTGTCATCCAGGATTGATGGGGCCGGACCGGGCGGGGGCAATCCGGTAAAATGCGTTCAGGGCGGCGTCCTCAGGGAAAAGTGATGGGGGCGGCAAAATGCGCCCTTCTCTTTGCGGCATTGCTTCGTATTATCATCGCAAATTCAAAGCGTGCCGGGCAAATCAGGAAGGATTTCACCAATGGATTATTCAGCCAGGATTGATGAGAGCCTGAAAAAACTGCATGACGAAGGCCGCTATCGCACGTTTATCGATATCGAGCGGAAAAAGGGTGCCTTTCCGCATGCGGTCTGGCGGCGTCCGGATGGCACGACGCGCCCGGTTACAGTGTGGTGTGGTAACGATTATCTGGGGATGGGGCAGCATCCGCACGTGCTGGAGGCCATGCATGACGCGTTGAACAAGACCGGGGCCGGCTCGGGCGGCACCCGAAATATTTCCGGCACCACGGTTTACCACAAGGCGCTTGAGGCAGAGCTTGCTGATCTGCATCAGAAAGAGGCGGCTCTGGTTTTCACCTCGGCCTATATTGCCAATGACGCAACTCTTTCGACCTTGCCGGTACTGTTTCCGGGGCTGACCATTCTGTCCGATGAATTGAATCACGCATCAATGATCCAGGGCATTATTCGTGGTCGCTGCGAGAAAAAGATTTTCCGCCATAATGATGTGGCGCATCTGCGCGAACTGCTGGAAGAACTGGACCGGGACGCACCAAAGCTGATCGCCTTTGAAAGCGTTTATTCGATGGACGGGGATTTCGGGCCGATCGGCGATATTCTTGATCTGGCCGAAGAATTCAACGCCTTGACCTATATCGACGAAGTTCATGCCGTTGGCATGTATGGTGCACGCGGTGCGGGTGTTGCCGAACGGGACGGGCTGATGCAGCGTATCGACATCATCAACGGCACATTGGGCAAGGCATACGGTGTGATGGGCGGCTATATTGCCACCAGCGCCCGTATGGCGGATGCGATACGGTCTTATGCACCGGGGTTTATTTTCACGACAAGCATACCGCCGGCTATCGCGGCCGGTGCAGCGGCCTCGGTAAGGCATCTGAAAACGGATCCGCATCTGCGTGAGCTCCATCAGACACAAGCCCGTATTCTGAAAGACCGGCTAAAGGCGCTGGGCCTGCCGATCATTGATCATGGCAGCCATATCGTTCCGGTGATTGTCGGCGATCCGGTGCACACAAAGACGCTTTCGGATCTTCTGCTGGAAAATCACGGTATATATGTGCAGCCGATCAACTTCCCCACAGTGCCGCGCGGAACCGAGCGATTGCGCTTTACCCCCTCGCCGGTACACGGGCCGGATGAGATGGACCGGCTGGTCAGCGCGCTGGACGGCCTTTGGTCGCAATGTGCGCTGAATCGTGCTGACCTGACTGGCTGATCTGCCTGTGCGTGCAGAATCGATTGTGCTGTGGTAACGTTTCCGTAATAGGTTGGCGTCAGGCGAATCGACCACATATTTGCCAGCTGATTGGGGATAAAATTGTATATGGGGCAGAGTGTATGATCGGGCGTGTTGCCAGGCCCATAGAGGTAGAAGAATCAAAACCAAAAGGTTTTGATGATTTTGACCTGCGTCTTGGCGACATGATGCGTGGCGAGCGTGCGACTTTGGGTAAATCCCTGCTTGACGTACAACGCGAGCTGAAGATCAAGGCAACCTATATTGCCGCGATTGAAAATGCCGATCCAACCGCCTTTGATACACCCGGATTCATTGCCGGATATGTACGCTCTTATGCCCGCTATCTGGGGATGGATCCGGAATGGGCCTATCAGACTTTCTGTGAGGAAAGCAATTTTGAAACCGTTCATGGCATGTCTGCGCAGGCATCCAGTGTCCAGACACCGCGAAGTGAGTTCGCTTCTGCGTCAGGTCTGGCATCTTCGGATCCGTTCGCAAACCCGAACACCCCTTATATTCCAAGGGGGGAGGCGCTGTTTTCCCATATCGAACCAGCGGCGATCGGGGCTGTACTGGTGCTTGTTGCCCTGATCGGTGGTATTGGGTACGGCGGATGGTCCGTTCTGCAAGAGGTGCAGCGGGTCAAATTTGCGCCGGTGGAACAGGCCCCGAATATAATCTCCAGCATTGACCCGCTGGCGCCATCTGCGGCGGTTGTATCCGCACCGGAGGAAACGGTTGCCCTTGCGGCGCCTACCGCCGAGGCTTTTGACAGGCTTTACCGGCCACAGGCTCTGGATGTTCCGGTTCTGGTGGCGCGTGACGGGCCGATTGCCGCCCTTGATCCGCGTCAGACCGGCGCGCTGGTTGTTGCTTCGGATCAGAGCACATCGCGTCAAACCCGGACGTCTGATTGGCACCGCTCACTGGTTGCTGTGAACAGCGGAAATGACCGGGCCCGGCAGGACCGGATGGCATCGATTGACGAAGCAGTTCTGAAGGTTGTTGAAGACGCAAAAGAGCAGGTGTCGATCATTGCCGTTCGCCCGGCCTGGGTTCAGGTAAAATCGGCTGACGGCACTGTGATCCTGGAGAAAATACTGGATGCCGGGGAAAAATACACGCTTCCCAATACAGAAGAGCCGCCGGTATTGCGGACCGGCTATGCCGGTGCCGTCTACTTTTCGGTGAACGGAAAAACTTATGGTCCGGCGGGGCAGGGGGCATCAGTTGTGAAAAACATTGCCTTGGGACCAACGCAACTGACACAGGCGTATAAAGTGGCAGATATGACCGCACATCCGGAACTGGCGAAAGTGGTCGCGGAACTGGAAGATCAGTAGAAAGCCCAAATGGCGTTGTTCTTGTCGCCTGCAAGGCGTATCAGGTATAATCGACGAATACTCAAACCAAGCGAGGCCAGCTAATGTCGCTCAATCCTGTGCGTCCGTGGCGAAACATTTACCGTCGCAAATCTCGGCAAATTCACGTTGGCCCAGTGCCCGTTGGTGGAGATGCGCCGATTGCGGTGCAGACCATGACGAATACGCTTACCTCAAACGCAGGTGCGACAATCAGACAGGTTCTGGACTGCGCGGATGCAGGGGCCGATATTGTTCGGGTTTCCGTGCCGGATATCGAATCTTCTGCGGCGTTGAAAGACATCGTCAGGGAAAGCCCGGTGCCGATCGTGGCCGATATCCATTTTCATTACAAACGGGCGATTGAGGCCGCCGAGGCGGGGGCCGCCTGTTTGCGCATCAACCCGGGAAATATCGGCAGCCCCGAAAGAATACGCGATGTGATCAGCGCAGCCAAGGACCACGGCTGCTCCATACGTATTGGTGTAAATGCAGGTTCGCTTGAAAAGCACCTGCTGGAAAAATACGGCGAACCGTGCCCTGACGCGATGGTGGAAAGTGGTCTGGAGCATATCCGCATCCTGCAGGACAACGATTTTCATGAATTCAAGATTTCGGTGAAAGCATCCGATGTTTTCATGACCGCTGCGGCCTATCAACAATTGGCCGAGGCTACGGATGCCCCAATTCATCTGGGCGTAACCGAAGCCGGTGGCCTGGTCTCTGGCACGATCAAATCGGCGATCGGGCTGGGAAACCTGTTGTGGATGGGTATTGGCGACACACTGCGCGTATCGCTTTCCGCTGATCCGGTGGAAGAGGTGAAAGTCGGCTTTGAAATACTGAAATCCCTGGGGTTGCGGCATCGCGGGGTCAACATCATTTCCTGCCCGTCTTGCGCCCGACAGGGGTTTGACGTGATCAAAACCGTTGAGGTGCTGGAAAAGCGGCTGGAACATATCAAGACACCGATGAGCCTGAGCATCATCGGCTGTGTTGTAAACGGCCCTGGCGAGGCCCTGATGACAGATGTCGGATTTACCGGTGGCGGGGCCGGAAGTGGTATGGTTTATCTTGCCGGCGCGCAAAGTCACAAGCTCTCAAATGCCGAGATGATCGACCATATTGTCGAGCAGGTCGAGAAGCGGGCGGAAATGATCGAAAACGAAACCGCATTGCAGGAAACAGCCGCGCAATAGCCGCGGATCATCGGATCATCGCCACGCGCGGCCGGCAACATGCCAGATGCCAGGCCGCCGGTCGTTTCCCTGAGGGACGGCGCGCGCCTGTTGCAAGCTATTCCTTGCTTGCACGCAGCTCTTCAACCACTTTTCTCATGTCTTCCAAGGGCACATAACCGCGCAAAAACTGGTCTCCGAAAATAAAACTGGGTGTGCCGGTAATGCGCAAGCGCTGGCCCAGAGCATGGTTTTTGTCAATGATGGTCGAGACCTCGTCACTTGTCATGGCAAGCGCAATTTCTGCGCCATCCAGGCCAAATTCATCCGCAATGCCTTTCAAAGCCTCGGCAGATGGTTCGCCGCGAAGCTCCATCAGGGCGTCACTGACTTTCTTGTAAGCCTCCGGGCCTTCAACCATCATTGTCGCAATGGCAAATTTGGCGCTGGTCAAAGACGCATCGCCAAGGATCGGGTATTCCTTGTAGATGAACTTGATATTCCCGTCCGATTTCAAAAGCTCGGCAACTTCGGGGTGGGCGCGCCGGCAATAGGGACAGCGGTAATCGGAAAACTCGACAATGGTGATATCGCCATCGGGATTGCCGCCGATATAGGAATAGCCGTCATTGAAGATATCGTTGGCGTTGACCTGCAAAAGGGTTGCGTCATCCAGTTGCTGCTGCTGGGCCTGTCGATCCTCCAGAACTTTTATTGCTTCAAGTATTACTTCGGGATTTTCCAATAAATAGGCGCGCACTTCGGCCCGAAAAGCGCTGCGCTCTGCGTCCGTCATACTGTCCATTTCAAAGGCCGATGCCATTGGGGCGGCAAACATCAGCCCGGCAAGGGCTAGAAAAAGGGTTATGCGTTTCACTTGCGTTTTCTCCGTTTGGTAGCTTGTTCTGCGGCCCGTAGCACGTCTTGTGCCCTGTTCCAGCCGGTTGATCCACGAGGCAAAAGGTCTGATGCACGTTTTGCATGCAACCCTGCATCTTTCAGTTTTCCCTGCAAGGCAAAACGTTCCGCTGTGGCCAATGCGGCCTGTCCCGGCTTGCCGGCTTTTGCATAGGCAACGGCAAGATCATGCAGCAGGCGCGGGTCTTGTGGGTCCCGTGCCCGCGCTTTTTCAAGGATGCTGAGAGCCTTTCGATTGCCGGCCGCTGTATTCAGGGCCAGCAGCGCCCGGCCGTAGCCGGCCGCGATCAATGGTTCCCGAGGGGCCAGAGAGACCGCCCTTGCATAGGCTTTGACAGCAGATTCCGGTTTGCGGGATTCGAGGAGTATCTGCCCCTGCAGTTCAAAGTAATAGGCATCTTTCGGTCGTTGCGATGTCAGGGCGGCTATGGCTTTGATGGCTTTGGCCTGTTTTGGAATGCGATGCCATGCGATGGCCTGCATCATGAGCTTTATGTCAGGGCTGGGGGCTTTTTTGGCCTCGCGCAATGACCAGCTTGAGCCGAGAAGGAATGCCCCGAGCTTGCCGCGGGCGCGGGCAAACCAGTATGCCGCGTTGGGGTCGGGTTTTGCCGTTGGTTTATAGCTGGCCGCATAGGCCTTTGCCCGGCTCAGCCTTTCGCGTGTCAGAGGGTGTGACAGCGCATAAGGATCCTGGCGTGAGACAGACAGGAGTTCCTGATTGCGAAACATTTCCAGCACTTCAATCATGGCTTTGGGGTCTGTTCCGGCACGGGCCATATAGCGGGCCGAGGACTGGTCAGCCGAAGATTCCTCGGCCCTTGTATGCGACAGAAAAATTCTTTTGGCGGCGCTGGTCGTGCCTGCGGCAATGCCAATACCCGCCTTTGTCCCACCGGCCTGGGCCGCCACGGCTGACAACAACAGCCCCAAACCTGCGGCAGTTCGCGCCGAACGCATGTTGGCAAGGCGTCGGGATATGTGGCCATTGGCAATATGTCCGGCCTCGTGGGCGATGACCGCCTGCAGTTGCCCGGCGGATTTCAGTTTGAGGATCAGGCCGGAATGGATGAAAATGGCCCGTCCGTCGATGACAAACGCGTTGAGAGAACGGTCCTTGATCACAAGTATCTTCACCCTGGACGGGCTGAGACCTGCGGCAGAGAGTATCGGGCGGGCCAGCGCGTTCAGGTCATGTTCAATATCCGGATCGCGCAGCAGCGTCTGGGCCCGAAGACCCGATGCGAAGGCCAGAAAGACCAAAAGCAGCACAAGGCGACCTGAAATCAGGTTGCTCTTTGTCTGGCATATATGATCGTTCCGGTTTCTGGTCATTGACCTTCCTTTCGGACGCTGGGACAAAGCCCCGGCAGAGTTGCAGCAGTTTAAGGATAGTGGCATGCGAAGTTCAAGGCGAAGTCTGGTTGATCCCTTTATAGTGATGGATGTGATGGAAGCGGCCCGCGACGCCGAAGCAAAAGGCCGGCACATCATACATATGGAAGTTGGCCAGCCGGGGACACCTGCGCCGGCTGCCGCATTGGCCCGTCTGACGCAAATGCTGCAGCAAGATCCGCTGGGCTATACGGTGGCGCTTGGCATTCCGGCTCTGCGCGAGCGAATCGCAGCCCTTTACAAGGACTGGTACGGCGTTTTGCTTGATCCGACCCGGGTGATTGTGACGCCGGGGTCCTCCGGTGCCTTTCTGCTGGCCTTTACCGCGCTGTTTGATGCCGGGGCCCGGGTCGGGCTGGGTCTGCCGGGCTATCCTTCCTATACGCAGATTCTCAAGGCGCTTGATCTGGTTCCGGTCGGGTTGCAAACCTCGGCGGCAAACCGCCTGCAACCTGTCCCGGCCGATCTGAAGGGGCAGGATCTGGATGGTTTGATCGTTGCTTCGCCGGCCAATCCGTCGGGAACCATGCTGGATCGCCGGGCCCTGGAAGCGCTGATCAACGCGTGCAGCGACACGGATGCCGCGTTTATCAGCGACGAAATATATCACGGGATCCAATACGAAGGGCGTGCTGTTTCTGCGCTGGAAATCAGCGATGAAACCTATGTCATCAACTCTTTCTCCAAGTATTTCTCGATGACAGGTTGGCGTGTTGGCTGGATGGTTGTGCCCGAAAGTCATGTGCGCGTAATCGAACGTCTGGCCCAGAACATGTTCATATGTGCACCCCACGCGAGCCAGATAACAGCCTTGGCGGCGATGGATTGTCGCGAAGAACTGGAGAAAAACGTGACCGTATACCGGGAAAACAGGCGCCTGATGCTGGAAGGGCTGCCAAAGGCCGGCTTCAAGAAAATCGCGCCACCAGACGGGGCGTTCTACATCTATGCCGATGTTGGCGAATTTACCGATGACAGTCGCAAATTTGCTGCGGAAATTCTGGAACAGGCGGGGGTGGCCGTCACGCCCGGTCTGGATTTTGATGCCGTGCGCGGCGGACAGACCCTGCGGTTTTCCTATGCGTGCTCTACCGAGGATATTCGCGAGGGGCTACTGCGTTTGCGCAAATTCATGGTGGCGCGCC
>Ga0256841_1001200_pt1 | contig 23339 bp, 16 predicted proteins | sample 356308metaG_FD_185971 | JGI IMG/M metagenome (GOLD analysis project Ga0256841, IMG submission 185971) | Hydrothermal vent microbial communities from Mid Atlantic Ridge, Atlantic Ocean - 356-308 | ecosystem: Environmental > Aquatic > Marine > Hydrothermal vents | place: Atlantic Ocean: Mid...
AGCGATTTGCCCCAGGATCATCTGGACGGAGTGAAGATCGATTTTGAGGACAGTTGGGTACATTTGCGTAAATCCAATACGGAACCCATTATTCGTGTAATCTCGGAGGCACCGAACGTCGAAGAAGCGAAATCTTTGGGAAAACGTTTTATGGATGAAATTAAATCGATTCGGTAGGATACCATGTTGATCTGTAGGGTTATCGGTGATATTGTTTCTACGGTTAAAAACGATCATTTCAAGGGAAAGAAATTGATGATCGTTCAGCCTTTAAATTTGGATGGACGGCCACAGGGCGACGCGTTTTTGGCACTGGATACCGTACAGGCCGGCAGCGGCGACCGGGTTCTTATTTTACGGGAAGGAGGTTCGGCCCGGATTATTTTCGAAGATAAGGAGATACCGGTGCAGGCCGTGATTACAGCCGTAATCGATGGCATCCAAATGGATGAGATGCAAGAGAAAAACAATAAACAAAAGGTATAGACATGTCTACTATTACCAGTGAAGTCATCGAAAGCATTATCTCGCAGGTAATTGCCGACAAAAATTTAACGGTTCGTCCCTTCTCCTATGATGCGGCCAACGAGCTGATTACCTATGGGGCCAGCCGGGTTGGGGCGGTGGGACCGACCTGCCCTCCCAAATATGAACTGGCACGCTGGATTGATCACACCCTGCTTAAACCGGAAGCCACTGCTCGGGATATTGAAACAATTTGCCATGAAGCCAAAGAGTATCACTTTGCTTCGGTATGCATAAATCCCACCTGGGTACCTTTGGCTTATAAAAAATTACGCGGTTATGAACCGAAAGTATGTACGGTGATCGGCTTTCCTCTCGGCTCTACTTTTCCCGAAATTAAAGCGGCCGAGGCCAAACTGGCTATCGAGAACGGCGCGGATGAAGTGGATATGGTAATCAATATAGGCGCTTTAAAAAGCGGTGACTACGAACTGGTGGAGCGTGATATCCGTGCCGTGGTACGGGCCGCTCACCGCCATATTGTCAAAGTTATCATCGAAACGTGTCTGCTTACGGACGAAGAAAAAGTAAAAGCCTGTGTGATTGCAAAACATGCCGGAGCCAACTTTGTAAAAACGTCTACCGGATTCAGTAAGGGCGGAGCTACGGTAGCCGATGTGGCCTTGATGCGTGAAGCGGTGGGTTCACAAATGGGGGTGAAAGCCAGTGGCGGAGTGCATTCTTACGAAGAAGCCTGTAAAATGGTGGAAGCCGGCGCCACCCGCATCGGAGCCAGTGCCAGTGTGGCGATTGTAGCCAATAATAAGCAGCAGCCGGCTTCTACCGCTTATTAAACTCAGGAAAATCAAACGTAAGGAAATAAATGACTGCTTACGAAATTATCAGTAAAAAACGGGATGGATTACCCTTATCGGAAGATGAAATAAAATATATGGTCTTAGGCTTTGCCGACGGTTCTGTTCCCGATTATCAAATGTCGGCCTGGTTAATGGCCGTCTATTTACGGGGAATGAGTGCCGAAGAGACCATGGCCCTGACCAAAACCATGCTTCATTCGGGTGAGGTGGTCGATTTAAGTAAGATTAAGAATGTAAAGGTGGACAAGCACAGTACCGGAGGAGTCGGAGACAAGGTCTCATTGATTCTGGCTCCGATTGTGGCTGCTGCCGGTGTCTCTGTGCCCATGATTTCCGGAAGAGGCCTGGGACATACCGGCGGTACACTGGACAAACTGGAAAGTATTCCGGGTTTTCGGGTAGATTATACAATAGAAGAATATGCCCGTAAAATCGAACAAACAGGGGTTTGCCTCATTGGCCAGACACCGGAGATTTGTCCTGCGGATAAAAAAATGTATGCTCTGCGCGACGTAACGGCCACCATTCAGTCGATTCCGTTGATCACGGGTAGCATTATGAGTAAAAAACTGGCCGAAGGGATCGATGCCTTGGTATTGGATGTAAAGACCGGCCGTGGCGCATTTATGCAATCGCATGAGAACTCGGTGGCATTGGCGAAACAATTGATTTCCGTGGGAGAGCAATTCAACAAACCGACGGTGGCTTTTATCACCAACATGAATGAACCGCTGGGGAAGGCTGTGGGTAACTGGCTGGAAGTGGTGGAATGCATTGAGGCAATGCACGGTAAGGGGCCTGAGGATTTGATGGAAGTGACTCATCAGCTTTGCGGGGCCATGATCTATCTCGGCAAAAAGGCGGGCTCGGTTGAAGAAGGAGTGGCTCTATCCCGGGAGATGATTTCATCCGGGAAAGCCTGGCGGAAATTCTTAGAAATTGTGGCCGGCCAGGAAGGCGATGTGCAGATGGTCGAGCGTCCCCAGAACTATGATAAACCAAAATACAAGGAAGAGGTTGTCGCGGAAAAGGATGGCTATCTGGCTGAAATAGATTCTCTGCAGGTTGGACTGACTTCTGTCCTTTTAGGGGCCGGTCGTTTAAAAGCCGGGGATATCATCGATCCCAAGGCGGGTATTCTGCTTCAGGCCAAGACCGGAGAAAAAGTCAGCAAAGGGCAACCGTTAATGACGATTTACGCCGATAAGAAGCAGGTACTGGAAGAAGCCAAACGGCGTTTGGCCGAAGCGCTTACCTATTCCAATCAGCCCGTGGAGAAGGAACCCTTAATACTTCAGTATCTGGATAAAACCAGTCTGTGAAACGGGACCGGGTTGTGACTTATTAATGGGACGTTTGAGTAAGAGACAGAAGAAGAAGATTCATTATTATCTGCGCTCCAAAACAGACCTGAAGCAGAAACAGGATATGTTACATCGGGACGGAACACCGAAATTTCTCGAACGCCATTTGCCTTATGTGCGTAAACTAGCCCGCAATATCGATCAACTGGTCATTGCTGCTTCCTTTATTTCCCCGCCTTTAAAAACAGGCCTTATCGATCGTTTTCTTATTCTTGCCGAAATTGAAGACATCCGACCGATTGTTGTATTAAATAAAACCGATTTGCTCCAGGATAAAACCCGGGCTAATGAGATTTTTAATATGTACGAGCGGCTTGGTTACCATACGATTCTCACTTCGGCCAAGAGCGGACAGGGACTGAATGAATTGGATAGAGAATTGAGGGGGGCACGCAGCGCCCTGACCGGCCATTCCGGAGTAGGCAAAAGCAGTTTACTCAATGCCGTTGCTCCGGATCTGCAATTAAGGGTTAATGAGGTAAGCGAAACGACCCGCAAAGGGAAGCATACGACTTCCCGGGTGAAGATCTACAAATTGGATGAGTCTACAGAGGTTATCGATCTACCGGGTATTAAAATTGTGGATTTTATTGATGTGCATCGTAGCGAAGCCCGAAATTATTTTCCCGAATTTGAAGAGTATGCCTCCGATTGTAAATTTGCGGATTGTTTGCATATCAGCGAACCGCAATGTGCCGTAAAAAAAGCGGTGGAAGAGCGACTCATCCATCCCTTGCGCTACCGGTCCTATCTGAATTTTGTTGAGTCTCTTTCTTAAGTGTCCTGATTTTCAGATTTCATCACCCATTAAACCGGTGAGCAGGCGATACTGTTTATCCACAGTGCGGTGGTGATTTTCTTCCTCTTTGGCCAGATTACGGAATAACTCCTTAAGTTCTGTATTTTCAACCGATTCGGCGGCAGATTCGTAGCGTTTTCGGGCGGTGAATTCACGCTTCAGAGCTACATCGAGGATCTTGCGGATATCCCAGCTTTCTTCATAGTTCACATTTTCACCGCCATGCGCACCTAAAGTTGTTGCGAATAAACTCTCGTCTTTAATTTCCACATCCACATCATACAAGCCGGTTTCCCGGATATTGTAAAGCATCTTTTCGTGCTGGATTTCTTCTTTATAGAGACGGTTCAGAAAGTTTTTCGTTTCCGTGTCTCCGGCAATTTCCTGGCCCCTGGCATATAATTCTTGGGCATTAACTTCGGCTTGAATGGCAATATTAAGTAAATCTTTTAAAGTATGCATCTGGGCGCTCCTTTTGTGCAATAAATGGTATTTACTTTGTAGTAAGTTAAATATTGCAGGTTATTTGGGGCAAGGCAATTCTCATTTTTCAGGGAAAAGCCCGGAGACTTGATTATTACTGCCATATACGCCGTATCTGCCAATATCTGAACAGACCTGCGCCATTATTGCCAGGTGGTAAATTTTGTATTTTAGGTGAAAAATGTGCTCAGCAACTTGTTTTTTAATAAGTTATTGTTGCTTGGAAAGTAATTGGTACATATTTTGTTACTATATAGTCGGATATAAAGGGCTCTTAAGGTCTGGACGGGCTTACTGCCCGGGCGGAACGAGCCATTTTATTTGGAGAATTATACCGACCCGTAGCGGGAAATGACGAAGATTACATCTCCCAATTTCTGCCACCGTTACAGATCGGTATCAAGAAGAATTTGTGGAAATTATAAGGAGCCGACGTTGTCTGAATTAATTAAAGTATATCCGGAATCCCAGGAAGTGCTGCCTATCATGCCTTTGCGGAATACGGTAGTTTTTCCGCATCAGGTCATACCCCTGGCGGTGGGCAGGGATAAATCGCTTAAACTGTTGGAAGAACTTAGTGAAGAAAACAGAGTACTTGGGCTTATTGCTCAGCGCGACGGCCGGGTAGAAGACCCTGTTTTGGAAGACCTGTATACATGGGGTACGGCGGCCATGATTTTGAAGAAATTCAAGATGCCGGACGGAAGTGAGCAATTGATCGTTCAGGGATTATACCGTTTCAAATTAATTGAGATGCAGAAGACGGAACCCTATTTCGAAGGGGTGGTTCAGCAAATGCCCGATGAGTTTGAAAATGATGTGGAAGTGGAAGCCCTGGTTACCAATGTTAAGAACGTATTCCAGAAAATCGCCGATTATTCCCCCTATTTAACCAATGAGCACCGGGTAATGATTCTCAATACGGAAGAGCCCGAAGCTCTGGCCGATATTGTGGCCGCTCAGGTGAATTTTAATATTGCCGACAAAGAGCAGGTATTGGAAACCCGCGATGTGAAAGAGCGGCTGAAAAAAGTGAACTATTTGCTGAATAAAGAGCTGCAAATTCTGGAATTGGGTTCAAAGATTCAGTCCGATGTTCAGGGAGAGCTCAATAAAACACAACGCCAGTATTTTCTGCGCGAACAACTAAAAGCCATTAAAAAGGAACTGGGTGAATATGAAGATGTCAGTTCCGAAATAGATGAATTACGGGAACGGCTGGAGAAAACAAGGATGCCGGACGAAGTCAGAAAAGTGGCCGAGAAAGAACTGAATCGTTTATCAAAGATGTCTCCCATGGCCAGCGAATATACGGTCTCCCGTACCTATCTCGACTGGCTGCTGGAAGTGCCGTGGAAAAAGAGCACCCGGGACAGACTGGATGTAAAAAAAGCGGAAAAGATATTGAATGAGGATCATTACGGTCTGGAGAAAGTTAAAAAACGAATTTTAGAGTACCTTGCGGTTCGTCAGTTAAAAACCAACATGAAAGGTCCCATCCTATGCTTTGTAGGTCCTCCGGGAGTGGGTAAAACCAGTCTGGGCAAATCGATTGCCCGGGCTTTGAACCGTAAATTTTCGCGTATGTCCTTAGGCGGCGTGCGGGATGAGGCCGAAATCCGCGGTCATCGCCGTACCTATGTCGGTGCCCTTCCGGGCAGGATTATTCAGGAAATTAAAAAAGTCGGCTCCAATAATCCGGTCCTCATGTTGGATGAAATCGATAAGCTGGGTATGGATTTCCGAGGCGATCCTTCTTCCGCCCTGCTGGAAGTACTCGATCCGGAGCAGAATTTTTCCTTTACCGATCACTACCTGGAAGTTCCTTTTGATTTATCCAAAGTGATGTTCATCGCCACGGCTAATGTGCTGGATCCCATTCCTCCCGCTTTACAGGACCGCATGGAAATCATTGAGATTAACGGTTATATCGAAGAGGAAAAGATTCAGATTGCCGAGCGTTACCTGGTGCCGAAACAGATAGAGAATCACGGCTTAACCACAGAACAAATCACCTTCAGCCGATCGGCCATCCGCACCATTATCAATAAATATACGCGGGAAGCCGGGGTCCGAAATCTGGAGCGTGAGATTGCCTCTATTGTGCGTGGTGTGGCCAAAGAAATCGTGGATAAGAAAACCAGCAGGCGCAGAATTACAGCCGGAACGGTAGCCCGTTATTTAGGGCCGGAGCGTTTCTTTTCGGAAGTAGCAGAGCGTGTTGCCAAACCCGGTGTGGCCACCGGACTGGCCTGGACACCGGTAGGCGGTGATATTCTGTTTATCGAGGCTACCAAAATGAAAGGCAAGGGAAACCTGGTGCTTACCGGTAAACTGGGCGAAGTAATGAAAGAATCGGCATCGGCGGCCTTGAGCTATCTGCGCAGTAATGCCGAGAAATACGGTATCGAAGAAGATTTTCATGAAAAATACGACACCCATATTCACGTTCCGGCCGGAGCTATTCCCAAAGACGGGCCGAGCGCGGGAATCACCATGTTTTCCGCTTTGTTTTCGCTATATACCGGACGCTGCCTGAAAGACAATTTGGCCATGACCGGAGAGATTACCCTGCGGGGGATGGTTTTACCGGTCGGTGGTATTCGTGAAAAGGTTCTGGCCGCCAAACGGGCGGGCATCGAAACGGTTATTATGCCTTTAAAAAATAAGAAGGACCTGGAAGAGATTCCAAGGAAAAATATCGCCGGTATGCAATTTCATTTTATCAAAGAGGTCGATGAACTGATCGATCTGGCCTTTGCCTGAAAATCCGGACTTGTAAAGTGTAAAATAGCGATCTATAATTTTATGCATTGAACACGCTGTGCCGATTAGATAGGGCCATCCGAAAATATTCATAATTCGGATCTAGCGATAAATTTGAAAGACCTGAAAAATAAATTTGCCATTCCCTTTACATTCTGTTTATTTTAACCGCTCGAATTGAATAAAATCAGGTAGGATAATGGAACATCAATCATCGCTGGAAATGGCCCGTAAATATGTAAACGATCAAAACTTTGAAAAAGCAAAAGAAGCTTATTTACAAGCATTGAGTGAAGACCCGAGTGACAAAGAGCGTGGATTTATATGGGCTGAATTATCTAATATTTTTTACCAGCAAAAAGCGTATCAACAGGTGATCGAGGCCGTAGAAAATGCCCTCAATTATTACCCACAGTACCGGTCTAAAGAGGAACTGTACCGCCTGCTGGGTTTTACCTATCTTCAGCTAAACGAGGACCAAAAAGCAGTCGAAAATCTGGAACGGTCTCTCCAATTGGAACATTCTTCCGAAAAGCAACAGTATGCCTTGTATGAACTGGCCAAACTCTACTTTAAGCATCAGCAATATGAGAAGGCGGGACAATTATTCCGGGAAGTAGAGGCCTTCTTTTACCAGAATCGCAAGGATTACTGGCTGTCGACGCTCTTTTACAAAGGGTTTGTATTTTATTACGCCAATGAGCTCGAACAGAGCGAAAAGATTTTCGAGGAGTTGTTGGAAAATGCACCGGATGCTCTGCGTAAGGCCACGGGTCTGTTCGGTCTGGCTTTCATTGCCTTTCAGCGTAAACAGTATCTGAACGCCATCAACTTGTGTGAAGCGGTTACCAGCAATGACCCTAATTTTTTCGACATGGAAACGGTCGGATTTTTAACAGCGGCTTCCTTCTTCCATCTGGGGCGGGAAGATGTTTTTGATAAGTATTATGATCAACTGCGTATGAAATATCCCGAAGGACGCTATATCACGGAACTTAAGCAGCTCAAAACCTCCCGTAAAAATTAACGTATTGTTTTTACTTCCATGAACAATCTCAAAACAAAAATTTATTCTCTTTCCCAATTTGATCAGCTTAACCAGGATATCCGTTCCGATAAACCGCTCCACCTGAAGGGGGTGGCCGGTTCTTTCCGGGCCTTTATTGCTGCATATTTTGCGGAACAAATCCGGCGTCCGGTTCTCTATCTATCCTCCGATCAGGATTCGGCGGAACGGATGCGTGATGATCTGGAAATGATCGTCGGGGCGAATCGGGTGGGATTTTTAGCGGCTCTGGAATTTGAACCTTATGCCGATCAGGAGACGAGTCCCAGTCTGATCAGTCTGCGCATGGAAGCCATGCAAAAAATGATTTTGGACGAACCCTGGATCATTGTGACCACCCCGCAGGGTTTGGCAGAGCCTTTGCCTGTGGCCGAAGAATTCGTAGACCAGCAGATCTATTTAAAAACCGGAATATCCATATCATTTGATAAATTGATACCGGCATTAAGCCGTATGGGCTTAAAACGGGAAGATGTAGTACAGCAGGTGGGTGATTTCAGTGTGCGTGGCGGCATCATCGATATTTTTGCCTGGAGCTGTGAAGAACCCGTTCGGATCGAATTTTTTGGAAACCGTATCGAGTCAATCCGTAAATTCGATGTATTTTCCCAACGCTCCACAGAAATACTGGATGAATTGCTGATCTTGCCGAATTTGTTTCAATCTGCGACAAGGAAGGCCTTTATCGGGGACCTTCTTCCCGACTCGGCCATTCTCTTTATCGAAGATGAGGCACTCGCCGAGCAGAAGATGGAAGAGTGGCAGGACAGGGCCCGCAGCCAGTATGAGCTTCGAATCGCCGAGGGTATAGAAGATTCGGCACCGCAGGAACGCTATTTTTCGGTATCCGATTTGACCTCTTTAAAAAAGCAGCATGCCTGGTGTGAAACGGGGTTAGTACAGACCAATAGCAAAGCAGTCATCGACTTTGGTACCAAAAGTCATCCGGATTTTAACGGCAGTCTGAAGCTTTTTCTGGAGTATATTCAAAAGCAGGCCGGGATCAGACCCAATCCTCAGATTATTATTCAAACCTCGACCAAAGAGCAAAGCGAACGTCTCGAAGATATCCTCGATGAAGAATCGGTGCCGTTTAACGGTAAGATTGTTTCAGGACCCGTACATAACGGATTCATCATTCCGGAGCTACATCTGCAAGTTCTGACGGATCATGAAATCTTCAACCGTTTCAAGCGTCGCCGCACCTACCGTCGCTTTAAAAGCGGTGCATACCTGCGTCAATTGAGCGGTTTAAATGTGTACGATTACGTGGTACATGTCGATTATGGGATTGGAAAATACCTTGGCATGGAGCGGGTCGATTTCGGCGGAAATACCAAAGAGTGTATTAAGATAGGTTATGAGAATAACGATTATCTTTATGTGACGGTCGATCGGTTAAACAGGGTCCAGAAATTTAGTTCGGAAGAAGGGGTAACGCCTAAACTGACCAAATTAGGCAGTAAGGAGTGGGAAAAAACCAAAGCCAGAACCAGGGAATCTCTTAAAAAGGTAGCTGCCGAACTGATTCGAATTTATGCGGCCAGGAAGGCTCAGGGCGGACACGCTTTTTCTGAGGATGCGCACTGGCAAAAGGAACTGGAAGCTTCCTTTCCCTTCGAGGAAACGGAGGATCAGCTGATATCCATTTCTGCCGTTAAGCGGGATATGGAGAATGAGCAACCTATGGACCGTTTGCTGTGTGGGGATGTAGGTTTCGGGAAAACCGAAGTGGCCCTGCGTGCCGCGTTTAAAGCCATTATGGACGGTAAACAGGCTGCCGTTCTGGTGCCTACAACCATTTTGGCTTTCCAGCACCATCAGACATTTAGTCAACGCCTGAAGGAGTTTCCGGTTGTTGTGGAGATGCTGAATCGCTTCCGCACCGCCAAAGAGCAAAAGCGAATCGTGCATGGTCTGGCCACGGGTCAAATTGATCTGGTGATCGGCACCCACCGTCTTTTGTCAGACGATATACATTTTAAGGATCTGGGTTTATTGATCATCGATGAGGAGCAGCGTTTCGGAGTCAAGCAGAAGGAAAAATTGAAAGAATACCGTCTGTCTGTGGACATCCTTTCCATGACGGCCACACCCATTCCCCGAACGCTACATATGGCCCTCATGGGAGCCCGGGATCTGTCCAATATCGATACACCTCCGGCTAATCGCTTGCCGGTTCATACGGAAATTATGCATTGGGATGATGAAAAGTTGCGCTATATTATCACCCGGGAAATACAGCGCGGCGGACAGATCTATTTTGTACATAACCGGGTGCAGACCATTGGGGCCATAAAGGAGGCCCTGGGTCAAATTGTCCCCGAAGCGCGAATCGCCGTAGGTCACGGACAGTTGCCGGAGCGCCGCCTGGAGAAGGTCATGCTCGATTTTATGGATCAAAAATATGACATCCTTTTGGCCAGTATGATCATAGAAAACGGTCTGGATATACCCAATGTGAATACAATCATCATAAATCGCGCCGATAAATTCGGGTTATCCCAGCTTTATCAACTGCGGGGAAGGGTCGGACGTTCGACCCGGCAGGCGTATGCCTATCTGCTCGTACCGCCGATAAACAAGCTGACCGAAGTGGCCAGAAAGCGATTGCGCGCTATCCAGGATTTTACAGATTTAGGTTCCGGATATAAAGTTGCTTTGAGGGATCTGGAAATACGCGGCGCGGGGAATCTGTTAGGCAGAGAGCAAAGCGGGTTTGTTCAAAGCGTAGGTTTTGATTTGTATTGCCGCATTTTGGACGAGGCGGTAAGAGAATTAAAATCGGGCACCTTGGATGAAAAAGAAGCGCTTCAGCCTGAAGCCTATGTGGATGCCAAACTGGATGTGGATTTCGATCTGTTTATACCTGAAACATATATTTCCAGTGAATTGGAACGAATTACCATTTATCATCGTTTAGTAAATTTTACGTCGTTAAGCCAGATAGAAGAAATTCGCCGGGAATTGACCGATCGTTTCGGGCCTTTACCGCAGGAAGCGGAAGTATTTATGCGGGCCGTTGAAATTAAAGTGCTGGCCGGAAAACTCTATGCCGGCCGGGTTATAGTCAAGGGTGAAAAAATTAAAATAATATTCTCTGAAGAAGCGCAAAAGGATGAGGGTTTTTATAGGGAAATTATTCCGTCCATCATGAATCAAAAATTGGCCCCGGTGCAATTTCTGGATCAGAAGGAATTGGCGGTAGAAATGCAATTGTCTGGCCGGGCATTGGGCGAAAAGCTAGACTTCGCCAAAAAAATATTGCAATCTATAGCAAGCGTTGAGTAACTTCATTAGTTTGAAAATAAATATATACCAGGAGGAACCATGTTCAAAAAAGCAGTTCTTATTTCTATTTTACTATCCGGATTATTTTATTTGGCAAGCTGTGGTCTGGATGATAATACGGTAGCCAAGGTGGGTAGCCTTAAAATCACCAAAACAGATTTCACAAAAATGTTGCAACGTCGTTTCCCCGGAAAGACCGATTTTACAACGGTAGATTCCGCGGCCAAACATATGGAATTGCAACGGGCGATCAATCAACTGCAAAAAGTAAATGCGGCTTATGACCTTGGACTAGATAAACAGGAGTCCTTTATCAGTGAAATGCGAGTCCAGAGAGGTCGGGCTATCGGCAATAAATACTTTGAAAGAATGATCGTGGATAAACTTTTTCCGGAAGAAGCTCTTAAAGCCCAATTTGAGAAACAGAAGGAAGAAGTGAAGGCCAGTCATATTTTAATTGCTTATAAAGGAGCCCGGGGAAGCCGTGTCAATCGTACTAAAGAAGATGCCTTGAAGCTCGCTCAGAAAGTGGCTGCCGAAGCCAAAAGCGGAAAAAGCTTTGCCTATCTGGCGGAAAAATATTCGGATGACCCCTCGGTTAAGAGCAATAAAGGTGAAATGGGATATTTTACCTGGGGCCGGATGGTGGGCCCGTTTCAGGAAGCGGCCTTTCGTATGAAACCGGGTGAAATCTCCGATCCTGTGGAGACCTCGTACGGTTTTCATATTATTAAGGTCGAAGACCGTCGACCTAATCCCCAGTTTAACGAAAAGGGTTTTGAAGCACATAAAATGGAAATAAAACGCAATCTGTATTATACCCAAAAAGATAGCGCCATTAAAATGTGGAATAAGTTAACTAAAAATCTGAAAAAAGAATATAACCAGCAGTTGGATGAAGAAGGTATTGCCAAAGTTGTTCAACTGGCCAAGGAGAAGCAGAAATCCGGTAAGTTTAAACCGGCCGATTATTTAGCGGATGAAAAATCGATTGTGCTGGCCAGATGGAATGGCGGACAATTAACCCTTAACGATTTGTTTCAGATTTATTATGGCCGTCGTTTTGATTATCTTCGTCGTAAGCTGACTAATAAAAAAGCCTTACATACGGATGTGGATCGTATGGTATCTCAGGAATTAATGATCAAAGATGCCGAAAAACGGGGCATTGCCGATGATCCCCAGGTTAAAGCGGAATTAAAGGCTGCTGCCAACCAGAACCTGGCTTCAGCGGCTTATAAGGCCGAAGTACTTAATAAAGCGAAAGTAACGGAAGATGAAATCAAAAAATTTTATAATGATAATCCGAAAGATTTTACCCAGCCGGCAGAGATAGAAATCTGGGAAATCTATGTTAAAGATAAGAAAAAGGCGGATAAGATTGCCAAGTTAGCTAAATCCGGCCGGAACTTTGAAAAGCTGGCTCAGAAATATACGGAAGATAATTTTTACAAGAAGAAAAAAGGGTACGTCGGATTCCGGGCTGAGAACAGACGCGGCGCGGTTTCTAAAGAAGCATTTAAAATTGGTGTGAATAAAATCGGCGGACCGGTACACTATCGCTCCGGATGGGCCGTTATTAAAACGGGTACAATGCATCCGGAAACCATTCGCAGCTATGAAAAAGCGCATGCCCAGGCCAGAACACGGTTACGTAATAAAAAGATTAAAGAATTACGTGATGCCTGGGAGAAAAGCCTTAAAGATAAGTACCCTGCCAAAATTAATGAAAAATTAGTAGAAGCGATTTAATGACCGAGCAAACTCATAAAGGCCATGTCGGGCGTTACATGTTGGGCATGGCTTTTTTCGTAATAATTTTATATTTATGGGCTTGTAATAAGCCGAAAGAATTGCCGGAAAATTTGGTAGCTCAGGTCAATGATCAATATTTATTGAACAGTCAACTGAGTTACCGCGTCCCTCCGGGTTTGGATCATGACGTGGCCCTCGCTTTAAAAAAGAGTATCATTTCGGATTGGGTTGAAACAGAGGCTCTATATCAGGAGGCCCGGACAGAGGGTATGGCTCTGAATGAGAAGGAGCGTTTTTTTGTTAACGAGTATGCCAAGGCTTTATTGGTCCAGCGCTATCTGGATCAACGTTTGGATCGGGATTACAAAATTCCTCAGAAAGAGATTGAAAACTATTACCGGGATCATAAAAAAGAATTTGTGCGTACGGAAGATGAAGTACATTTAATTCATGTTTTCATAGAGCAGAAGGACCCGGCGATTTTTAAGGAAATCCGGCAAAGTGAAAATTTGTTGCCGATTATTCATAAATATTACTTCGATAAAAAAACTACCCGGGAAAGACCCAATGGAGATTTAGGATATTTACCTGTTTCTGCACTTAAAAAGGAGTATGTACGGGTTCTGAAAAGAATGAAAACAGGCGACATTTCATCACCGATCAAAATGCATGACGGCTATCATTTTTTTCAACTCATGGATTGGCAAAAGGAAGGTTCCACGCGCGATCTTGATTTGGTGCGAAATGACATTATTTTACGTTTAAAGCGGGAACATCGTTTGGATGAAAAAGCACGTTTGGTTAAAACCGCTAAAGAGAAGGTTCAGATCCAGACCTATTTGAGTAAAATTCAGGATTAATAAGGATTGTAAAATATATGAAAAAAATGCTGTTAATTTTTAGTCTAAGCATAGCCTTTTTATCTCAAGCCGGATTTGCCCAACAACTAGTAGATGGCATAGCCGCTGTGGTAGGGAAGGAAATCGTTCTCCGCTCTGAAGTACAGCAATATGTTCAGAACTATCTGGTGCAAAACAGGATCGATGCGAATAAGAACCCGAAAATAGTTGCTCAACTCAAGAAACGAATGCTCGATTTCCTGATCGACCAAAAACTGCTGTTGGCGAAGGCGGAACAGGATACCATTAAAGTAGACGATCAGATGTTGGATCAGCAGGTAGAGCAACGGATTCAATATATGATCAATCAGGTGGGCTCCGAAGATAAGCTGGAGAAAGTATTCGGCAGCCCCATGAAAAAGATAAAAAAAGATACGAGAAAGATTTTAAAAGAGCAGTTATTGGTTGAGCAGGTGAAAGCAAGCATGAGGCGATCATTAAAAATATCTCGCCGCGAAGTCGAAGATTTTTACAAAACTTATAAAGATAGCTTGCCAGGCCTGAAAGAGACCGTGGATATCAGCCATATTTTAAAAACCGTCAAACCTTCCAAAGAAGCTCAGCAAGCCGCTTTGCAGAAGGCGGAAATGCTTTTAAAAAAATTAAAAGAGGGCGCGGATTTTGCCGAATTGGCGAAGAAATATTCCGAGGATCCCGGTTCCAAAGATCGTGGTGGAGATCTGGGAATGATTAAGCGCGGAGACTTTGTCCCCGAATTCGAAAATGCAGCCTTTAAGCTAAAGGACGGTGAAATATCCGGTATTGTCCAGACCCAGTTCGGTTATCATATTATTCAGATGATAGAAAGACGGGGCGAACGGATTCATACCCGGCATATTTTAATCCGTGTCGCTCCGACGGAGCAAGATGTCCAACGGACCATCGAATTATTAAAGAGTATAAGAAAGCGTATCTTAAATGGTGAGGATTTCGGGAAGTTGGCTCTGGAATACTCTGACGATGAAAATGTTGCCAAGGATCATGGCCACCTGGGCCAGTTTGAAGTGGATAAATTAGCCATTCCACAATTTAAAGCTGTTGTGGAAAAGTTAAAGCCGGGTGAAATAAGTCAGCCCTTTAAAACGGATTTCGGCTATCATATCGTACGCTTAAACTCTTACCAACCGGCAAGGCGGTTGAATTTAAAAGACGACTGGCAACGTATAAAGGAATTTGCTCTGAATAAAAAGATGGAAGAAAAATATAAAAAGGTCATGGAAGACTTAAAAAAGACGGTGCCCATCGAAATTCACCAACCCATTTAAAGGGTCGTGTATTTGCTGATATTTGAACCGGACGCTGAATTTGGAAAAGAGATCGTCTCCTATTTTAAAGAGCGCTATCAATTAAAATGGGTGAGAAACTTAAAAAACCTTCGGCGTTCCTTGGAGCACGATGCCCCACAGCTCATATTGTTCAATATGGATGCCTGTGATCTCGATTCAATTATTCAGTCAATTCAAAACGTATCATATCCCCCATTTAGCTCGCCCCTGCTGTGCGCCTTTAATGCCTCGGGACAATATGAAGGGGTCAACCCAAAATCAAATTGGCCGGTTCTTATTTTTTCAAAAGATGAGCTGATAAACGATTTTACTTTGCTGTTGCAGCATATGGCCGGTAAAGAAACACGGGATGAAAATGTTGATAAAATAGACACCAAAATATCGTTTGTCACGGAGAATGAAACGGTAAAAAATTTATTGGATAAAATAAATTTTTTAGCTGATATAGATATCCACATTTTACTAACCGGAACCACCGGTACCGGTAAAACACTCTTGGCAAAATATATCCATCAGCATTCGAAACGGCGGTTCGCCCCGTTTTTACACATTAACTGTGCCGCCATTCCGGATACACTATTGGAAGCGGAGCTTTTTGGTTATAGGAAGGGAGCCTTTACCGGTGCAGTAAAGGATACACCGGGAAAATTTAAAGCCGCCGTAAATGGTACCATCTTTTTGGATGAGATCGGAGAAATTCCCTGGCATCTTCAGGCCAAATTGCTAAAGGTTCTGGATGAAAAAGAATATTATCCCGTGGGTAGCGTGCATCCTGAGAAAGTTCGGGCCCGAGTGATAGCAGCGACGAATATCGATCTGGTGCAAGCGGTAGCGGGTAAAAAATTTCGACAGGATTTGTATTATCGACTCAACACCTTCCAACTTCACATTCCTCCTTTGAATCAACGTCCGGAAGATATCGAACTCTTGTTTAATACGTTTGTCGAAGACTATGTAAAAACACACCATATACACAAACCCCGGATCGATCCGGTTATCTTCGGAGCACTCAAAGAGTATGATTGGCCCGGGAATGTACGGGAACTGGAAAATTTGGTTGAGGCCCTGTTATTATATAAACCGAACGGAATTACGGCCGATCTTTTGCCTTCCAAAATATTTCAAAATCCCTTGTCCAGAACAATTCAGGTTGGGAATGAGGTACAGACCTTACGGCAGATTAAGCTTTTTTATGTTCATTATCTTTTAGACCTGAATAAGGGGAATAAAAGAAAAACAGCGCGTCAATTGGGAATTGACCGAAAAACCCTGCAAAGAATACTGGATAAAAGCTAAAATAAGTATATATTTTACAAGATAATACTGCATAAAACTTTTTTTGAATTATAAAACTTTTTATATTTAAGAATAAATTTTAAGAAATACTTTCCTGATTCCAAGGCCACATCGAAAAAACCAATGAAAACGGAATTCGAATTTGAGCTTCTGTATGAGATTCTTTGGGAAAACAGATTGTCATCAAATTGGCAGACTTATTTTAAATAAGATCACTGAATTGCAGGACGGCCAATTTCCTGAAAAGGAATTTGTTCGGTTTTTCGACGAACATATTACCCGTTTCATGGATCGGTTATATCCCACGGCAGCATTTCTTTTTCATGACCGGGATGAGGGGAATAAATGGAAAGCGCTCAGAGGAGTTAGTGATAAGCACTTCATCGAATTGGATTTCACCTTCCAATTACAATTGTTGGCAGGCGAGGGTAAGCCTTTCCTGCTTTCTGCACAAACCCCGATTCTACAAAAAATTTGTGCGGCTCTCCACTACAATACCAAACCGAATGTTCGTGGATTCTTATTTCAGTTTTTTCAAAAGTACGATTATCTGATATTATATTATGAAAGTAATTCGAAAAAGGCATTGAATAAATTTCAATGTATGAAATTCTATCTGGATGAAATCACCATAAAATTAAAATGGTTTGCAGAGTTACAAGGAACTGAAGAACGACAAAAGATTCTTCAGGCCGAAAAGGAACGATTGGAAAGCCAGCTAAACGAAACAAAAAAATCATTGCATAAACGAGTGTTTGAACTGAATGATCTGTTGAACGTCAGTGAGAAACTATATGCTATTTTGGACTTTGACAAACTGGTGAATGCAGCCCTTTTGATACTGATCGGCCAAATGCCCTGTATGCGGGTCTTTGCCCTTGTAAAAGAACCTTATAGTGAGGCTTACGCCCGTTTTTATTCCAAGGGTATTGGTAAAAAATCGGTTGATTTACAATTGGAGCTGGATCATCCTTTAATTAGATATTTTTCCCGGCAACCCCATGCCATACTGATCGAGGATCTGAGTGATACAAAGGAGCTATTTGAAATTGTCGATCAGTTTAAATCTTATCAAATCGAAATGCTGGCTCCTCTCTTTTATTCGGGTAGAATGCACGGTATACTCGGGGCGGGAATAAAAACGGACGGACGGCCATTTAAAGAGAATAATCTCAGAATATTCCAGATTTTGGTCAATATTATTTCTTTGTCGATGAGTAATGCCCGGATGTATGAAGATGTAAAACGCATGTCATTCACAGATGGCATGACCAATTTAAATAATTACCGTTATTTTGAGGATCGTTTGAGAGAAGAAATCAGCAGAGCACAGCGTAATAAGTCCAGTGTCTCTTTGTTGATGATCGATATAGATAATTTTAAAAATTACAACGACACTTTAGGTCATCAGGCAGGAGACGAGGCTCTGCGTACATTGGCCGAGTTACTGAAGGCCAGTGCCCGTGAAGACGATGTGGTCAATCGGTATGGGGGTGAAGAGTTTGCTGTTATTCTGCCGGCAATGGAGAAAAAATCAATTTCAATTTTGGCCGAGCGTATACGGCACCGGATTGAAGAACATGTTTTTTACAAGGAGCACATACAACCGGACGGTCGCTTAACCATTAGTCTGGGTGGGGCCAGTTTTCCGGAAGATGCAAAAGATTTTGAAACTTTGGTTTCCAAAGCAGACCAGGCCCTGTATTTTTCCAAAGAAAACGGGAGAAATAAATTTACACTTTATACAACAAATTTGGCTTAAAACGGGCAGACCCTTGCCTTCGGTTCAGATTGATTGTATAATAGATAAATATATAAAAAACAGAGGTACTCATGTCAGATATTGGCTATAATGATAATGTGGATGTTGCCGGTCGTAAATTCCATGTCCAAACAGCCAGTAATTTGGAAAAAGGTATTGCACGATGTGAAGTTTTCGAATCCGGGAAATTAATTACTTTACAAACGGTGAATTTTGAACGCCGGCAGGCCCGGGATGAACAATCGATGGAGCAAAGGGTTCGCAGAATCGTATCGGACTTGCACCAGGAAACCATAAATGAAATTGATTTGATTTTTCAGATTGCCGGTAAGGTTAAAAAGATACGGCACGCTCCTTCCAATATAAAGTTAGGGCTCATTTTTCTTTATAATAATTTAATTAAGGATGCCATTGAACAATTCGAAACCGCTCTGTCGATCGATCCGGATTCGGCTGCGGCTCTCAGTAATCTTGGCCTGGCCTATATACAAGTGGGTAATAACAACAAAGCCATCCAATATCTAAAACAAGCGCTGAGTAAAAATAAAAATTATGCGGATGTTTATCATAATCTCGGACTAGCCTATCTGAACGAAAAGCAGCATTACCGGGCTTTACAGAATTTTCAGGAAGCCATTCGGATGAATCCGAATTATGATAAAGCGCATTACAACCTGGCCATTGTTTATCTCGAAAGCATTCTTACCGATAAGGGAGATACGCTGTTACCGCCGCCTTCCATTCGTCTTGAGAGGGCTCAGCAACAATTGATTCGTCTGAAAGAAGCGCATCTGAATATCTTTGATGATTTATATCCCAGAATAGAAGCAGCTATGGCTAAATCTGAAATTGAAAAAGTGGTCGAGATTCTGGTTAGTAATCGTGATCGTGTTTTTCCTAATGAAATATTAAGCCTCATCGGAGTCGATTTCTATCTGAAATTCATGTATGGGGGCAAGGGGCTGAGCAACCAGGTAATCAATCGATTCGAGAAGAAATTATACCATGCTATTGACGAACATCCCAATTATGCCGATTTATGGAATAACCTGGGAATTGTTCATTTGATTCAATGCCGAAATTTATTTCTTCAGGCTCTGGGTGAATTTGACAAAGCGTTGGAAATAAATCCATCTTTTGAAAAAGCGAGAAAGAATAAGAAACTTGTTGAGAACGACGGGAAAGAATTTCTTATTTTATTACGTGCTATTCTCAGATAGAACAGATTACCGGAGAATGGAATGAGCAATGTTCTTACATATATATTCGGTAACCGTACCCGGACTTTTTTCTATTATCATCTGAGTAACACGATCTGGACCTTTCTTCTTTTATGGATCACTTCCTATCAGCCGGGTTCTATTTACTACAAACTCTTGTTAAGCGGATTGATTATTTCCCTCTTTTTTACTTTCTTTTGGTGGGCCATTTATACGAATAAGGCTTTTTCCGTAACGGTTGCCCAAAGTATTCTATATGTGGATGTGTTTGTTGTTTGGGCTATTATTTATCCGGCCGGATATGGCAATCTGTTGTTTCTGATCTTGCCTCTCCTCTCGCTGCTAAGCGGGATTTTTTATATTTATGCAAAAAGAATTCCCTATTTTTTAGCTGCTTTTACCCTGCTTTTTACTCTTTCCCATTTTTTTTACAGTTTTCTTTTATCTACTAAAAATCCTCTGAAAACGTTTGTTGCCGAGACGATTCTATTCGGCATAGTCGGTGGCGTTACCTATACCACGGTTCGTGCCTGGATCGAGGTGAATAAAAAACGTCAGATATTGGAAAAAGAACGGAAAGAATTATTGAAGAAAGCACAAGCTCTGCAATATAAATTACAGGTTAGCAAGCAAGAGTCAAAAATATTGCACAAAGATGTCCGCCGCAGAGATATAGAGATTCAAAATATATTGAATCTCAGCGATCAGTTAAAGTCAAGAAATGATGCCCGCGAGGTTATCATTTCCTTTCTCTTGACTGTAATCGGTCAGATCGGCAGCAGCCATGCCGCTGTTTTTACCAGAGAGAAAAAGGAACATAACTATTTAAAAATATTTGCCCAAAAGGGGTTGCGGGGCCAGGAAGTTGAAAAGTTGCGAATTTACCTCGATAGTAATCTTATTGAATTACTGAGAGCTATCGGTGAACCCATGCTGATCCAACAAATTCCAAGAGAAACTTTGTTCAGTGATGAGGTAAATTTATTAAACCGCTTTAATGACGACCTGATCTGTCCGATATTTATCCGGCAGAGGATTACAGGTATCTTCATTATCGGTCAGAAGATTAATGGGTTGCAATTCGAGAGGTCCGATATTAATCTTGTATCGATTCTTGCCAATCAGGCGGCCTTTGTTCTGGAACAGACCCAAATGGCTAATGATTATCGCGATTTTTATTCCAAGACCATGCGGGCCATGCTGCAATCACTTGAAGCACGTTATACTTATGCCAGAGGGCATAATGTGCGTACTGCAAACTATGTGAATCTGGTCTCCAGAAAATTAGGGCTTTCTGCTCAGGAAATAAATGAATTTAGCTATGGCGCCCTTTTACATGATATCGGCAAAGTTGTTGTTCAGGATAAATATCTGCTGAATGCGGATCGTTTTTCTGCTAAAGATGAATCGATCAAAGAAAAAATTCTGTTGCATACCATCGAAGGCTCAAAAATCTTAAAGGCAGCCGGTTTTAACGAGACCATCACCGATCTGGCTTTACATCACCATGAATTCTTTAACGGAAAAGGCTTCCCGCATCATCTGGGAGAGAATGATTTATCATTGGGCTCCCGCATTCTTGGCGTTTGTAATGCCTTTGATGCCATGGTGTCAGACCGCCCCTATCGCCAACCTTTGTCCATAGAGGAAGCTAAGGAAAATATTCGTATTCAGTCCGGAAAACAATTTGATCCTGAAGTTGTTCATGCTTTTTTGGATGAATTAAGCCAGAATCCGGGTATGTTAAAATATAATTAACAGAATACCGTTCAGTAGCCAGAGTTTGATTTGCTGTGAAATGCCGTTACGGAGCGGCCGCCAAAGGGGGACGGTTTCAATAAATTTTCATGAAAGAGTTGTGTTATGGGTCACTGATAAATTTTTCTAACACAGCATATTATTGTTTTAAATTGATATAAGTAAACTTTTCCTTTTAATTGACGATTCTATGTTAAAATATATCGATATATTTACGGAGAGCGTTTCAATGATTTATCAAAAAAAATTGATAAAGATCATTATTTTTCTTTTTATAGGAGCATCGTTTCTTTTTGCCCAAAATATTCCTGAAAACAGAGTGGTTTTAAACGGCAAAACGGGTGTTTCTGCAGAGCTGAGTCTGAATTGGTCTGCGAAAAATTTGCGCGGCAACAGTCTGCTTATTAAAACTCCCCCTCAAATATTTTCCGTACCGCTACAGATCAGTTTGAATGGTCAATCTTTATGGCTTATGAAATCAGACCGGATTCCTCAAAAAGCGGATGTGGTACACTGGCAATCGAGGGGTAATCAACTTGTTATGCGATTCGCATCCGGGATTTTAAAAACCGGGAGTCGGTTATTCTTTCGTATTCATCAAAATATCCAATCTCCATCGAAGAAAATAACGGGTACGGAGGCACTTCAGCTTTTTACGGTTCGGAAGAACAATCAAAATAAGCCCATTCCCGGCGAATTATTGAATCAATTACAAATTCCGGTCGAGTCCGGTTTGAATAACAAATAGGAATTTTGAACAATGCGTAAAATATACGGATTATTCGTTGTAATTCTTTTCTTTAGTAACACGTTCCTCTATGCCGATCAGGGGGGAACCGATCTATACGGGCATATGTGGACGGACTCAAAAGGGGCCGTAAATGTCGATTATAGCTGGATCGATATAAAATCAACCGGAACACGAATTATGGGTCCCGGTTTTAATTCTTCGACGCCAATTGTTCAGGAGACACTTCCATTCTCGTTTGCTTTCTATGGGGTTCCACACCGGAATCTGTATATTTCTTCTTCAGGCTGGATTACTTTTCAGGATCCCGGTGGAAACGATGCTGCTAACGACACGATTCCCGCCGCAAGCGGACCGGATTCCATGGTGGCTCCTTATTGGGATAATCTTAGCAGTTCTGCTGGCGGAGGCGGCGGTATTTATTATGATATACAAGGAACAGCCCCCAATCGCAAAGCTATCTTCCAGTGGGAGGTCTATAACGGAGCTGTGAATCCGGATATATTGATCTTTGAAATTATTCTGTATGAACACAGCAATTTAATAAAATTTCAATATAATAAAATGGATGCTGCCTATAACGGAGGAGGTGGTGCCACGATCGGTATTGAAGGATCTGCTACGGATGGTGTATGTTATTTTTACGGTGATGGAACAGGAAACGGCCCTCTACAAGAATATATGGCAATTCTCTTTCATACCCGCAGAAACGACGGGGTGGCTTCGGCAAAAATATCTCCATCCACGGCAAGTGCAGGATCATATACAAATTTCGATTATACTATCTATGATATCAGTCTGTCCGGCCCTGCCGGTTTAGGAAAGGCGGACCGTTTTGCGATTCACAATCCTTTTCCGGCCCAGCCGTCTGTTACCGAAATAAAAATTAACGGTTCATCAGCCTATATCCAGAACAGTACTACAAAGCCGGGAGAGGTAGGTTATGCCACCTGGTATTATGATGGTAGCGGAGACTCGATCATCGTGCAGACGTCCGACTTTGACGTCATCGATTCACTGAATGTCTTCTTCGGACAAACTATGCCGACCTCTTTATCCGGAAACAATATTTATAGCAGTACCTTTGATGCCGAATTGGATTCCAGCAGTGCCAGCGCTTCTACCGGGGTTGGCAATAGTGTCGATGTGGTAGGTTCTGCAATTACGCATTATACGTTCAATCCCTCGGCAGCGCAGAATGTAACGGCGAATACAGGCATCAATTATACGATCACTGCGCGGGATCAGTATGGAAACGGGGTATTAAACAGTGATCAGATCAATTTAAGTACACCCGGCAGTAGCACGGCCTGGTTTGATGTAGGTACGTCGGTCAATTTCAGTAACGACAGTACGGTTACCGTGACGGTAACGGATACGACGGCGGGCAGTTTTACGGTTCATGCCGAGAACAGCACGGACAGCGGAGTGAACGGGGAGAGCGGTTTAATCACGGTGGAAGCGGGTTCTGCGGATCATTTTACGGTGGTGTCGTCGGAGGCA
>Ga0256841_1001201_pt1 | contig 23322 bp, 24 predicted proteins | sample 356308metaG_FD_185971 | JGI IMG/M metagenome (GOLD analysis project Ga0256841, IMG submission 185971) | Hydrothermal vent microbial communities from Mid Atlantic Ridge, Atlantic Ocean - 356-308 | ecosystem: Environmental > Aquatic > Marine > Hydrothermal vents | place: Atlantic Ocean: Mid...
TAATGTTTCAGCAACATCTTTTAAAGTTTTATCTCCAATTGTATGTCCGTATGTATCATTTACTTCTTTAAAAAAGTCGATATCAATAAAAATGAAAGAAAGGGGTATTTTTGATGTTTTATACTTTTCAATCAGTTTGTTAACAGCTTCATCAAAAGCCCTTCTATTTAACAAACCTGTTAAATGGTCTAAATTGGCTTCTTTTTTAGTCTCTGTCAGCTCATCTTCTAATTTTTTTATTTTGTCAGCCTGTAATTTTATTTTACCTTTAAAAAACTCGTTTTGCTCTTTAAGTCCCCGTAATTCATTTAAAATTTCAACTAATATCTCTTTTGTTGATTCATCTTCTGTTTTTTCGTGTTTTTTCTCAATTTCAGTTTCTTTTTTAGTAAGATTTTTCTGATAATCGTCAATATTACTGATTATTTCCTCTACTTCCCTCTGCACTGTAAATAAAATATTTTTAAATGTAATTCTTGTAAGAGTATTTTCTTTAAATTGAACTTCAAACTCTTTATAAATTTCAAAAATTTTTTCCTGGTCTATTTTCCAATTGTTTTCAATGATATAACAAAAAACTTGAAACCATTTTGTATAGTTTGGAGGGGTTAATGGAATTTTCTGTCTGACCATAAATTTTAGTTCTTCTTTTGCTACCTGTGCTATACGGTTTAAATCTTCTTCAGAGAGCGGTTTTTCTTCAATTATTCTTCTATAAGTTTTGCATTTTAACGAATTTAAATATTCCATAGCACCACTTGATAAATTTATTTGTAGATACATTTTCGGAATATTACAAAAAAACTAAAAGGCTTTATAAAGTACAAGATAAGGAAAGTTATCATACACCAGCTTAAAGTTTTTAAAGTCGTCTCTGTAGAAAAACATTCTGTTTATAATTGTATTTTCAAAATCTTTATGTATTATAGAAAAATAAACATTTCTATCGTCCTTTTTTAATATCTCTAATATTTTTTTACTTTTTTCGTCCTTATTTTCAAACAGGACTTCCTTGATTTTTAATTTAGATTCATCTAATAAAACAATTTTGTAAAACGGATTTTTTTCTTGCAAATTCTGTTTTTTCCATTCAATAAAATTTGTTTTTTTATCCATTTTAAAAAAGAAGCAGTCATAAAAATCTTTCTCTGTTTTACATTTTAAAAGGAAAGATGAAACAGGAACATTCTTATTTTCTTTACTGTATGACCCAATAACTAACATATACTTATTTGTAAATTCTTTCTGAGTTATTGAAATATAAACAGGATGGTAGAGATTTTCATTATATGAGTAAATTTTTTCCTTTAGCTTATCTAAATTGTTTATGTTTTTGTAATCTTTAAACAGATTATTTGTAGCAAATGCAATTGTATTCCTTGCTTTCTCTTCATCTTTAAGTCCAAAGAAATGAGAAATAAAAAATAGTTTATAAGCATTAAAGCTCTGGTTGTCAACAAAAGTTCCCCTATTTGAAACAAACTCTATTGGGTCTCCAAAATCCCACCATGTCCATATATATGCATTTTTCTCTGTGATTTCACCAATATGTTTAAAACTGTTAAAAAGGTTATTACTTAAAAGAGGTGCTGAAATAAAGTAAAGCCTTTTTGCTGGAAAACTTAAAAAAGCAACAAAGAAAATACCAAAAACAAAAATAGGTTTTTTATATTTACGATATCTAACTGAAATAAATTCAAAAAGTAAATAAAAAAGATAACCTAAACCCATTCCTAAAAATGGAGAAAAATACATAACAAACCTTAATCCAGATTTAAAAGAAACAAGTCCTATCAGCATTATTGGTAGTGCTATAATCATGTACTTAAATCTTTTAATAAAAAGTAAAATAAGACCTAAAATAGATAAAACTGCACTAATATAATTATCTACCGTAAAATATACAAATTGTTTAAAATTTATAGCCTGAAGTTCAGCAATAGAAACAGTAATATTTAAAGGCAAAATAGACTCGTTTTTTTTATAAAAATAGTTATGTATATAGTTAAAAATATTTAAACCGTCAAAAATTGTCATTGGATTTATCAATAAAATGAAAATTCCTGTTTTAATTAAAACTTCTTTTTTGCTGTTCTTTCCAAAAAGGATTAGTCCTGATACCAGAGAAAAAGTAAATAAAATTGAAAATAAAGGTTTATAATACCACCACATAAAAATATTAAACACAATTCCAGTTAGAATTAGATATATATATGATTTTTTTCCTGTTGATTCAGATGTTAATGTAATCAGAAATATTAAGAAAAAAACAAAAAACAAAATCAGGAAATCTGTATCAAATCTTCCTAAAGTTGTTCTTTCATAATAAATAAGGTTAAAAACTCCAACCATTGCCCCGGATATAAAAACATGAAGAGGAGCAAATCTTTTAGTCCAGAAAAAAAGTGGAATAATGAAGAAAACAGATAGAATTGGTGGTAAGAATAAAAATAAATTATTTAAATCAATACCTGTAAATTTAGAAAAATAAGCGGTAAAAAAACTTATCAAATAAGGAAACTTAGGGTTAACACCTAAATCTGGAACGTTTCTCAAATAATCAATTCTTGTATAAGAATCATTTAAAATATCTTTTGCGATTCTCGCATACCAGAAACAGTCATAACAGGATAAAATGTTTTCTTTATTTGAGAAGTTCTTTAAATCTTTAAGTTTGAGTATGTATGACAAAGTAAAAATTGAAAATAGTGAAAGAATAGATAAAACATTATTAAAACTAAATAAATTTTTAAATAACGGAAATTTCCTTACCAAACTTTCGCCTTTTATAAGAAATCACATTTTACTTTTTCATCTGTATACTGACATTGGATAGAATATCCTTCTACATTAACTGTACAATTCCCAGAATTAACAATAATTCCAGAATTTGTCATTTCTAATCCGCAAGTATCACTGCTTTTTGAAAATTCACAGGTTGTGTTTTTAACAGAACTATTTACTGAATACCTTGCCCCGAATATTTTTATACAGTTACCCATTTCTGTTGAAACCTGAGTAATAACTGCATTTTTTTTGTATTTTGTATATTGGGGAATAGCAACTACTGCTAAAATTGCAATAATTGCTACAACAATCAGCAGTTCAATTAATGTAAAACCTCTTTCATTTTTTAATAAAAAAAAGGGCTTTTCAGCCCTTTCTAAATTTTTAACCATACTGCTTACCTTTTATTAAGAAGCACTACAAGAAACATTTGCCTGACCGTTAGAATCAACAGTTACATCACATGTAACACTTATACCATTAACAGTATAACTACCATCAATTGAACCTGTATCTAACGTACCGTTAGAATCTAAACTTATAGTATCATTATCAGTTCCTATCTGACATGTTACGTTATCTACACCACTATCAGCATACTCTGCACCTAATGTGGTAATACAGTTTGTAAGTGCAGCAGCAGCAGACTGGGCAGCAGCATTTCTCTTATACTTTGTGTACTGAGGAATAGCTACAGCTGCTAAAATCGCAATAATTGCCACAACAATGAGTAATTCAATTAGCGTAAAACCTTTCTGTTTTTTACGCTTTTTTTGTAACTCCTGTAGTTCTAAATCCATGTGTTCCATGATTTTACCTCCAAAAATTAATTTTCAATTTATTTATATGAAAGTTTCGTGCCAAAATAAGAAAACTTAAATTTTTCTAAAAAAATAAACATTTATCTTGTTTTTTAATTTAATGAAAATTATAACTTTTTGACAATTTTTGTCAGTTTATAGGTAAATTTTTGTCAGTTTTTTGATAATATTTTGAATATCTGTATCTAAATTCTCTAAATGTTAAACCTAATAGTTCAGCAGCTTTAGTCTTATTTCCTTTTGTCAATTCAAGGGCTTTTTGAATTATGGCCTTTTCAACATTTTCTAAAAATTCTTTTAGATTTAAACCTTCTTGTGGAAAAGTTTTTATGTTTACACTATAATCAGGATTATCTATAAAAACAGAATTAAACCTTTCATTATTTAAAAGTTTTAAGTTGATTTCTCCATTTTCAGAAAGAATTATTGCTTTTTCCAAAATATTTTTAAGTTCTCTAATATTTCCAGTAAATTCATGGTACATTAAGCTTTCTACAAAATCTGTATCAATTTTTTTTATCTCTTTATTGTATTTCTTACTTAATTCTTTTAGAAAATAATTTATTAAAATAGGTATATCTTCTCTTCTTTCTTTTAATGAAGGCATTCTTATTGTTATTCCAGAAAGGCGGAAATACAAATCACTTCTAAAATTATTATTTTCTGCTTCAATTTTTAAATCTCTATTGGTTGCAGAAATAATTCTTACATCAACAGGTATTTCTTCAGTACTACCTATTGGTCTAATTGTTTTACTTTCTAAAAATCTCAACAATTTTGCCTGTAATGGATAGGGCATTTCTCCAATTTCATCTAAAAATAAAGTCCCTCCATTTGCAGACTCTATTAAACCTTTTTTTGCAGTATCTGCCCCAGTAAAAGCTCCTTTTGTATATCCAAAAAGCTCACTTTCTAATAATTCAGAAGGAAGACTTGCACAATTTATTGCAATAAATGGTTTATTTTTTCTTGGGGATAATCTGTGTATTGTTCTTGCAGCAACTTCTTTTCCTGTTCCACTTTCTCCAATTATTAAAACATTTATATCATACGGAGCTATTTTTTTAATTGTTTCTTTAACTTCTAAAATTGCCTGGGATTTACCTATTAAGTCTTCAAATTCTATTTCATCTTCCTTAAGATTTTTTTCTAACTCTAATTTGTGTTTTATACTCCTTATAATTCTTCTTAAATGGTCAACATCAAAAGGTTTTGAGATGTAATCGTAAGAACCTGACTTTATAGCTTCAACTGCCGTTTCAGAGGATGAATATGCTGTTATCATTATTACTTCTGTATTGCTATTTTTTGATTTTATCTGCCTTAATAATTCTAATCCGGAGCCATCTGGAAGTTTTAAATCCAGTATTGCAAAGTCATAGTAATTTCTTTCTATTAAATCTTTTGCTTCTTGAAAAGAAAAAGCAAAATCAACTTCAAATCCAAAATCAGATAAAACAATTTCAAATATATTTACTAAACTTTTTTCATCGTCAACCACTAAAGCCTTCATCTTCAACCTCAACATTTTTAAGAACTATCTTAAAACCAGCGCCACCTAATTTACTTCTGTACACAAATACATCACCATTAATTTCCATAAGGTTTCTTTTTGCAATTGCCAGTCCAAGTCCTGTTCCTTTTTTTCTTTTCGTATAAAATGGCTCAAAAATTTTGTCTATTTCTTCATCTAAAATACCTTCCCCATCATCTTCAACATCAATAATCAAATCGTTCCTTATCCTGTAAATGTTTATCAATACTTTTGATTTAGCCCATTCCAATGAGTTTTTTATAATATTTGAAATCGCCGATTCAAATAAATTTCTGTCTGTTTTAATTTTAAAAACCTGTGGATATTGGAGTTTAATATCTTTTTTATCAAAGTTGTAATTTTTAACAATGTCTTCTATTAAAAAAATAAGATTAAATGTCTCCTTTTTGTTACTTGAAGTTTTAGAAAATTGTATAAAACCTTTGAGAATATCATCTACCCTTTTTGATTCTTTATAAATCATTTCTAAAAGGGACTTATTTATATTACCTTCTTTGAGTAATTGGGCAGCTGCACTGATTGAAGCAAGGGGGTTTCTTATCTCATGGGCAAGTTCTGTACTCATTCTATAAACTTTTCTGTAAAGCTCCGATTTATCCCTTTCCTGTTCCAAAAATTTTATGTATTTAAGCTGTTCTTCTAATTTTTTGTGTAATTTTATTCCAGCTACAACAATTATTAAAAAAGCAAAACTGTTTAGTCCAATATTTAACATTACATCGAAGGTATCCTTAACAAAAGATTTATACATTGTGGAATAAAATAAAATTGTTAAAACTGATAACAGATATGACAATAAAGAACCTGAGAAAAGGGAAAAAAAGAATAAAGGAAATAAATAAAGTATAGAAAAATAATGAAAACTATTAAAATTAGAAAAAATAAATGCAGTTATAAAAATAATATCTAAAAAAAATTCCAAATAATTTATTTTTTTTGAAAATAAAGTAAAAAAAGTTGCAATTGTGTATATTAAAATGATGACAATTGGAAAATTGAAATGTATTTTTTCTGTTAAATTTATGTAAGTAAAATAAGATACTAAAAAAGATGCAGCAAAGAAGAACTTAGCAAGTTTGTAATTAAAGTAAATATTATTAAAATCCAAATAGTTCCCCTTGCAGGGATTTGTTTAACTTATTCTTTTGTTTCGGTTTCTAAACCTGTTTCCTTTAACTCCTCTTTTTTAGTTTCAGTTTCTCTTATAATAATAGCTCTACCTTTTGCAATTTCATCAATAGCTATTACAGTTTTCTTTAAAGGTATTCCTTCTTCTGTTATATAACTTTCTGCACCAGTTTCATAAAGTTCTCTGGCAAGTTTTGCAGCAGCATGAACAAGTTCATATCTGTTATTTACTCTTTTTAATGCCTCTTCAATTAAAGGTCTTTTTCCCAATGGTTTTCCTCCTTGAGAATTGTGTAATTTTAAATTATAACATATAATTTAGTTTTTATCCTATCCCATATATAAATAAAAATAAAACCAATTAATAGTCCAGCAATATCAGCTAACAAATCGTATCCAGAAGCATCTCTGTAAGGAAAAAAAGATTGAAAAAATTCAATAAGCACTCCAACTATACAACCTGTAATAAAAATAAGAAAGTACGTATACTTTTCAAAGGCAAGTCTGTAAAGAATGAAATAAACAGAAAATCCTATTGCATGGTTTATTTTATCACTGGCAGTTACTATATCACTTTTTACAGGGAGAATGGAAAAAATTAAAATAACAAAAACGTAAAGGAAAAATACAAGTTTTAGAAAAGTTTTTAAATTCATTTAATACATTAATTTTTTTAATTTTTCGTCTTTTATTAAGGATAAATCAAATTTATCTACTTTCTGTCTATTTGAAATAATTATACATTTTATTTTTTCTGTAGCATTATCTAAATCGTCATTAATAACTACATAATCGTACTCTTTCCACGCTGGAATTTCTTTTTTTGCAGTTTTAAGTCTTTTCTCTATTTCCTCTTCAGAATCCCCTCTTTTTTTCATCCTATTAACCAATTCATCTAAAGAAGGTGGCAGTATAAAAATTCCTATTGTCTCTGGATATTTCCTTTTAACCTGTCTCATCCCCTGAACATCAATAATAAGTAAAACATCAAAACCTTTTTCAAGCAGCTCAAAAACTTCCTTTTTTGGTGTTCCATAATAATTACCGTGGACTATTGCATGCTCTAAAAAGGCATCTTCTTTAATTAACCTTTCAAATTCTTCTTTCGTTTTAAATATGTAGTCTACCCCGTTTTTTTCATCAGGGCGGGGTTTTCTCGTCGTATAGGTTATGATTCTTTTTAAGAATGGAATTTCTTTGAGTAAGTTATGGGCAATAGTTGTCTTGCCCCCACCAGCTGGTGCAGACAAGACGTATAAATTTCCCTTCATTTATTTAACTACCTATTGAAGAAACTAATAATGAACTTAAAGTAGTTGAAATTTGCCAGAACTGGGTTGGATAAATACCAAGGTAAATAATAATTGCAGCCAAAATACCCATTGATAATTTTTCAGATAAAGAAATATCAAAACTTATATTTTTTACCGGTTCGTACATATACATATTTGCAACAACTTTAAGATAATAACCTGCTGATACAATACTCATAACAATTAAGATAACAGCAAGCCACCATATATCAGAGCCAATTAATGCTAATAAAACTCCTAATTTTCCAATAAATCCAACAGTTGGAGGAATTCCTAACATTGAAAACATATAAATAAGCATTATCAGAGACATAATAGGATTTCTTCTCGCCAATCCTTTAAAGTCATCTAAATGGTTAGTCCATCCTTCAAATCTTTCAAATATAGCAAGGAAAAGTAAAGCTCCTATTGCCATAAATACGTATACCAAAGAGTAAAATATTAATGCTGCAAATCCCATACCAGTCGGAGCTGCCATAGCAGCAACTATATAACCTGTATGTGCAATAGATGAGTAAGCAAGCATTCTTTTAACATTTTTCTGCCTTAATGCTATGAAGTTTCCAACAACCATAGATAATGCAGCTAAAATTGCCCAGCCGTAAGACCAATAATCTGACAAATAAGGGAAAGCTTCTACCATAATCCTTAAAATAACGGCATATGTTACAATTTTTGACGGACCAGCAAGATATGCTGTAATTGGTGTAGGAGCTCCTTCGTAAGCATCAGGCGTCCAGAAATGTAAAGGAACAGCAGATGCTTTTAAAGCCAAACCTAAAACCAATAACAGTAAACCAAATAAAAGCCCAATATTTACTTCTTCTGAAAATGCAGCTTTCATAACTTCGGAAAAATCAAATGTTCCTGTAGCCCCATAAATAAAAGCTATTGCATAACTGACAATTGCTGTTCCAGTTCCACCAATTATTAAGTATTTAAAAGCTCCTTCTTTCGAAGGGTAATTTTTCCTGAAAATACCGATAAGTATATATAAGGCAATAGACATTAGCTCAAGACCAATGTAAAAGGATATCAGGTTTGGAGATGAAACAACAATCATCATTCCAAGTAAAGCAAAAATTATAAGATAATAATACTCTCCAAAATAAGTCTTTTTCCCTTCTGCATATTTCCTAAGGTGGAAAATCACCCACATAGTTGAAATAACAAGGAAAAATTTAAAGATGAGAGAAAAAATATCAACTACGTAAAGATTGTAAAGTGTTACGTACTGTTCTAAAAAGTTAGCTATTATAAAAGAGTAAAATGGAGTATTTCTAATTTCAGGTATTGCATTAGGATTTAAAAGCATATAGAAAATACCACTTGAAATAACAAATAAGAATAAAGCTGCTGACCCTAAACCTACCATAGAAATTACAGTAATAAGCTTCCTGTTTTTACTGACCATTTCCAGTATGAAAATGGTAAAGGCTGTAATTAAAACCAGTATTTCAGGAATTAAAACCACAAAGTTAGGTACCCCTATCCCAGAAACCAGTTGTTGTATTATTGAAGTATCTGGTGTCATTTCTTAGCCTCCTACAATCTTAAACAGAATAGCTTCTGAAGTTTTTTGTATTAAATTAACCCACCATGTTGGATAAATACCAATTAAAACCATAAATATAACCAATGGTAAGAAAGATAGAAATTCTGCAGTAGTTAAATCTTTAATCTGCTTCCACTGGTGTATTTTCTTTTCAGTCAAAAGTTCTTCATCAAACATTGTCTTTCTATACAACCACAGAGTATAACCAGCACCAACTATTAAACTTAAACCAGCAAGAGCTGCAAAAGTTATACTAACTTTAAATGTTCCTAAAAGAGCTAAAAACTCTCCTACAAATCCAGATAACCCCGGTAAACCTACAGAAGCCATTGCAGAAATCATAAATATAGTTGCAAAAACTGGAACAAATTTTGCCATTCCACCTAAATCTTTCATTTCATAAGAATGTGCCCTTTCGTAAATAAACCCTGCTGCAAGGAATAAAGCTGCTGAAGTTAAACCGTGGGAAATCATAGTTATAATTGCACCATTTACACCTTCAACATTCAGTGCAAAAGTACCTATTGTTACAAAACCCATATGTGAAACTGAAGAATAAGCAATAACTCTCTTTATGTGTGTCTGTGCTATCGCCATCATAGCTGTATAGATGATAGCAATCACACCTAAAGTAAACATCACAGGTACAAAATATTCGGAAGCATTTGGGAACCACGGAAGACTAAATCTTACAAACCCGTAAGTACCCATCTTTAATAAAACTGCTGCAAGAATAACTGAACCAGCTGTTGGAGCCTGAACGTGGGCATCAGGTAACCACGTATGGAAAGGCCACATCGGAACTTTAATAGCAAATCCGATGGCCAGTAGTAAGAAAAATATTACTTCCCAGTTAAAAGGAAGTCCTAAATTTACTAAATCAAAATAACTTGTAGATAATATTCCTTTAGTATAGTACTGGTAAACATACATACCAACAACACCGATAAGCAAGAAAACAGAACCGAAGAATGTATAAATAAAGAACTTAGTAGCTGCAAATATTCTATCTGCATAACCCCAGATACCAATTATTAAAAACATAGGGATAAGCATTGCTTCCCAGAATATATAGAAGAATACTAAATCCCATGCGACAAAAACACCAATACATGCTGCTTCAAGAACTAAAAATGCTATAAAGTATTCTTTAACCCTCTTATTTATATTTGTACTCCACACAAACGCAATTAAAAATGAAAGGGCTGTAAGCCATACCATTGTTAGCCCAAGGGCATCAACCCCAACTTCATAATTGACACCAAACTGTGGAATCCATGTATATTTCTCATAAAACTGGATTTTATATGAAGAATAGTCGTAAATTAAGAGCATCCAGGAGGATAGAATAAAAACTATCCCAGAAATTACAATACTGATAGGTTTTGATAACTTTTCATTCACAAAAAACAGTACCGCAGCTGCTAAGAGCGGTAAAACTATCAGTACAGTTATTATTGGAAAAGAATAAGATGAAAATTCTACTGTCATTCTATCGCCCCCTACTTCACGTTAAAAATAAGAATAATGAAAGAAATACGAGCATACCTATAGCCATCTGTAACACGTATGCACTTATTCTTCCTGTCTGTGTTAGTTTTAAAATATCACCTGTAAACATTGAAACTTTTCCTGAACCATGAACAACACCATCAATAACTATCTTATCTCCACCTTTCCACAACAACTTAGAGAATTTATAGTAACCGTAGGCAAATATAGCATAGTAGAAAAAGTCAAAATACCATCTATTCCACAATAGCAGATAAATAGGTTTAAACATCTTAACAAGCCATGCAGGATCTATCCATCTTACCTGATACATTATGTAAGCAACAAAAATACCACCTAAAGCTGTCGCCAGTGCCAGTAAACCAAGTGGAGAAGTTAAAGAGTGAACCATAAATTCCCACCACGATTCAGCAATATGGACGTGGTGAGCCCTTGATAACCCTTCTTCAACTAATATTTTTGTATCTTCATTTAAAAATTTCATACTTAACGGGTCTAAAGAAGGTCTTAAGAAGTGTGCAAAAAATTCTTTAAAAAATCCTAAAGTTGCAGCACCTGTTGCTAAAACAATTAAAGGTACAGTCATATTTGGCGGTGATTCATGAACATGTTTTCTAATATGAGGGTCTAATCTATCTCCATCTAAAAATGCAAGGAAGAACAACCTGAAAATATAGAATGCAGTTAATCCTGCACCCATCCATAAAAATGCCCATACAACCCAGTTTATTTCATAAGCTGCCTCAATTATTGGGTCTTTACTGAAAAACCCTGCAAATGGAGGAATACCAGCAAGTGCAAGTGCACCTATTAAAAATGTACCAGCAGTAATTGGCATATATTTGGCAATCTGCCCCATTTTTTGGACATCTAATAAATGATGTAATGCAATTAAAACACTACCAGCAGCGAGGAAAAGCAACGCTTTAAATACGGCATGGGAAGCAAGGTGAAACATACCTTCTCCAAATAACCCCAACCCTTCAGCTGCAAACATGTATCCAAGCTGAGATAACGTTGAATAAGCAATAATTCTTTTAATATCATTTTGAACAAGACCCATAGTTGCAGCAATAAATGCAGACATCGTTCCTACAAAAAGGACTGTATCTAATGCCAGGTCTGAAGCTGCAAAAACAGGCATAACTCTTGCAACCATATAAACACCAGCAGCAACCATTGTAGCTGCGTGGATTAACGCTGAAACTGGTGTAGGACCTTCCATAGCATTTGGCAACCAAATATGGAGTGGAATCTGAGCAGATTTACCAACTGCACCACCAAATAAAAGGAGTGCAATTGCCGTTATAGTCCAGTACCCAGCTTCAGGGAGTTTATTAAATAAATCTAAATAATCTAAAGTTCCAAAAGTTACAAACGCAAGTAAAACACCAAGTAAGAAAAGCCAGTCACCTACACGGTTAACAACAAAGGATTCAAGGGCTGCAACAGAAGCAGACCTTTTATAATGCCAGAAACCAATTAAAAGGTAAGAGGCAAGTCCAACACCTTCCCATCCAAAGAAAAGCTGGACAAGATTATCTCCTAAAGTAAGCATTAACATCATAAAAACGAATAAAGATAAATATGCAAAAAATCTTGGATATGCTGGGTCATCTTTCATATAGCCAGTTGCAAATATAAAGATAAATGTAGAAACACAGGTAACAACACATGTCATTAATGCAGATAATGGGTCCCATAAAATACTTACAGCAATTTCATAGTCCCCAATAGGCATCCATGTAAATAACTTTAAATCATAATAATTACCTGTAGTAGCAACATCTATAAAACCAATAACTGAAGCAATTGCAGATATAGCAACCCCAATAACTGCAACTATTCCAGATAGAGGTTCTTTTAAAAGCTTATACCCAAACAATCCAATTATTAAAAATGCAATTAACGGGGAAAAAGGTATGACCCATAAATACTCCATTTCACTCCTCTTCCTTAGTATTTTAGTTCTGTTAGTTTTTCAACATCTACGTCTTTCTTGAGCCTATAAATAGCCATTATTAATCCTAACCCAACAGCAGCTTCAGCAGCAGCTATTGTAAGTATAAAGAATACAAAAACCTGCCCTGATACATCCTGTAATTTCATATCAAAGGCAACAAAAGCAAGATTTACAGAATTTAGCATTAACTCTGTTGAAATAAGCATGGCAATTATATTCTTTCTAATGATTACACCAATTAGCCCAAGTACTAAAAGCAGACCACTTAAAGCAACATAAAATTCGTAAGGTACCATTATTTAACTTCCTCCTCATCCATTGCTTGTTCTTTTCTTCCTAAAACAATTGCCCCAATCATTGCAACAAGCAAAATCAAAGAAGCAACTTCAAAAGGAAACAGGTATTTACTAAAAAGTATTGTTGATACAGCTTTTACATTTCCAACTTCACTTAAAACCTCTGGTGTAAATATCCCTGTATTGGAAGCCCATGCTCCATAAATAGAAACGTAAGCAAGTTCAAGGAAAAGTAAAAATCCAACAGGAATTGATAAAAGCATATATTTTGGGTCAATAGCCTGACCTTTATACTCTGGTACTGTTGAAATCACAAGAACATAAAAAACAACGATAGCAACTGCATAAATTAAAATCTGTAAAGCACCTATAAGCTCTGCTCCCATACTAAAGAACAGACCTGAAATCATTATTAATGTTGAAATCAAAGAAAGGACAGAATAAATAATATTTCTGAAAAAAACCACTCCAAATGCTGATATAACAGCTAAAGTTGCAAAGCTCCAAAAAGCTATCACATCTAATTCCATTTAATTTGCCCCCATAGTTTTGTTCGAGTTTCATCATCAATCCATATTCTATCTGGCTCTTTCAGCCTTCTTCTATCAAAATCAAATCCTCTTTCACTCATATCATCTTTATGGATTACGCACTGTTCCCTATTATCTGCTGCACTCTCATGATTATCAGTCATTATTATGCAGTCAACAGGACATGCATCAACACAAAGTCCACAGTAAAGACAGTTTAATAAATTCATATCAAAAGTTGTTACTCTTTTCTTCCCATTTGGAAGCTGGACAGCTTCTATTTTAAACAAAGTTGGCATTGGACATGCCTGTTGACACATATAACACGCAACACAACGGCTTTCACCTTCGTGTATCTCCATAAATTTTTCAAGTACCACAAAGGATGGTGGTTCATTACCATCTTTTATTCTATGGGCATGTGTACCTCTAAACCTCTTTGGAGGTGTTAATTTCTCACGTGGGTAAACAGTAGTAATTGTTTTTCTAAAAAAGTTTTTTATCGTTGTTTTCATCCCTATTAGAAAGTCTATAAAGAAGACCTTTTCATAAGTTTTCAAAACAGGTCTTTCTACGTATTTAACCCTTACCATTTTACCCTTTTATCATAATAATTATTGCTGTAATAAAAATATTAACAAACGTTAATGGCAACATAACTTTCCACGCTATTTCTGTTATCTGGTCAACCCTGTACCTTGGTAAAGTCCAGTGTATCCATAGTAATGACATGAATACAATTCCAAGTTTTAATAAGAACCAGATGTAAGGAGATAAAGCCCCAAAAATATGTGGACCATTCCATCCACCAAAGAAGAGAATAACTGCAATAGCACTTAACACAAATGTTGCTATATACCATTCAGCAAGTGGGAATAGCCCGAATTTCATTCCAGAATATTCAGTGTTATATCCAGAAACAAGCTCAGCTTCGGCTTCCTGAACATCAAAAGGTGTTCTTCCTGTTTCTGCTAAAATAGCAAATAAAAACACTATAAATGCTATAGGTTGGTACCATATAAAAGCTCCAAAAAATCCTTCCTGAGCTTCAACAATTTCCCTTAATGAAAAAGTTCCTGCTAACATAATGGGCCCAACTAAGGCAAATCCTAACGCCACTTCATAACCTATCAGTACCGCTGCCTTTCTTAATCCGCCAATCATCGGGTATTTACTATTAGATGCCCATCCTGCAAATATAACTCCATAGATACTGATACTACCAAAAGCAAGGGCAAGAATTAAACCAACGTTAAGGTCTGTAATATATGGATTTATTTTAAAACCAAAAATTTCAATAGGTTCACCGAAAGGTATAACTGCTAAAATCATAATAGCTGGAACAAATGCAAGAAGAGAAGCCAAATAAAACAGAACTCTATCTACAGACTGTGGAACAATATCTTCTTTAGTTAAAACTTTTAAAGCATCAGCAATTGGCTGAAGCAATCCATGGAATCCAACATGGAGAGGTCCTGGTCTTTGCTGAACATGTCCAGCAAATTTCCTTTCAACTAAAGTCAGGTAAGCTGCAAGCAAAAACATTCCCACAATGAAAATTACTGATTTTATAGTAATCCCTAAAACAGTACCTAAAATTTCCATTTCCACCTCTTTTGTATATTGTTTATTAGGATTTTAAAGTATTACGGAATATTTATATTACCATAACAAACTGCAAAAGTGAAACACCGTTTGATTTTTATCTGTCTGTTTCCCCTACAACTGGGTCTATACTACCAAGTAATACCACAGCATCGGCAATAGTTCTACCTTTTATAATTTCTGGAAAAATTTGCAGATTGTAAAATGCTCCAGACCTTATCCTTAATCTGTACGGTTTACCTTCTCCTTTACTTACTATATAAAAACCCAATTCTCCCCTTGGATTTTCACCAGACAAATAAATTTCCCCTTCTGGAGCCTGTTCCCCGTATATTCTTAAATTAAAATCTTTTACCATAGCTTCTATTGATATGAATGTTTCCTGTAGAGTAGGTAATACATAAGGATTATCAGTTGCTATATAATCATCATTTTCTAATGTATTTAATTTTTCAATACACTGTTTTATAATTTCAATACTCTGTCTCATTTCTTCCATTCTTACAAGGTACCTGTCGTAAGAATCCCCAACTGTTCCTAAAGGAATTTCAAAATCTACCTTATCATAAGAGTCTGTAGGCTGAAGCATCCTGATATCATAAGGAACACCGGAAGCCCTTGCCACTGCACCTGTTAGTCCGTACTGGTAAACCTGTTCTTCATTTATTATTCCTACTCCTACATTCCTTTTCTGCCATATCCTGTTTTTTGTAAGAATATCTTCGTATTCCTTTAACTTTGAAGGGAAATCTTTTACAAAATGTTTTATAACTGGAATAGCCCCTTCAGGTAAATCAAACCTGACTCCACCTATCCGCATAAAAGAGGAATTTAGCCTTATCCCTGCTATACCTTCTATAATATCCATTATTTTTTCTCTTTCTCTAAACGTATATAAAAAGATTGTTAAAGCCCCTAAATCCAGAGCAAATGTACCAAGCCATAAAAGATGGCTGTTTATTCTCTGGAGTTCACACATCATAGTACGAATCCATTTAGCTTTTTCTGGTGGCTCAACATTTAAAAGTTTTTCAACTGCATTTACATAAGCCACATTACTACAAATGGCAGAGATGTAATCCATTCTATCTGTATAGGGAATAATCTGTGTGTAAGTCAAATCTTCAGATAGTTTTTCTATTCCTCTGTGCAATTGTCCTAAAATAATATCGCAATTTTTTATAACTTCCCCTTCTAAATCAAAAAGAAACCATATAGTTCCATGGGTTCCCGGATGTAAAGGACCCCAGTTTAAGATTATCTGTGCCTGTTTTTTTTCAAATCTTGCTTTTTCTGTTCTTTCTAAATCTTCCATTGTCGGAACTTCTGTGTGATATGGACTGTAATCGTGACTTGGAATGTTATTCCTTTCATTAAGTGAAGGTAAATAAACTTCAGGTATTCCCTCTTTTGGAAAATCTTTTCTTAAAGGAAAATATTTATAACCTTCCCACATAAACATTCTTACAAGGTTTTCATGCCCTTCAAAATTAACTCCAAACATATCATATGCTTCCCTTTCAGCCCATTTTGCACCTTTCCAGAGATTTATTAAAGTAGGTAAAGAATCGTCCTCTGCCCATGTTTTTATAACTACTTTATCTTTGTTTATAGGAGAGTACAGGACATATACACCTTGAAATCTTGGCTTATGTAAAGGATAATCAACGCATGTCATATCAATGAACATTTTGTACTCAAAATCCGGTGTTTCTTTCAGGAAAGTCAAAAATTTAATGAGGTTTTGCTTTTTTATTTCAAAGAAGTAAAGATTATTTTCAAATTTTATTTTTAAATCTGGAAATTTTTCTGTTAGTTTTTCTATTTTTTCCTTTGTCAAAGGCAAAATAATACCCCTTAAGCTGCAGAAATATTAAGCAGCATAAATTTTTACGATTCTACAGCTTAAATTTATTTCGTTTTTAAAGGTACAGATGGCTGAGGTATTACAGGAATTTCCTGAACTTCCTTTCCTTCTCTTTTTGCTTTTATTTTCTTCTGCAACTGCAAAATACCCCATAATAATGCCTGAGGAGTTGGAGGACACCCTGGAACATACACATCAACTGGAATTATCCTGTCTACACCTTGAAGTGTAGAATAAGTAGGGAAAGGACCTCCTGCTGAAGCACATCCACCCATTGAGATAACCCATTTAGGGTCTGGCATCTGGTCATATATAAGTTTTAACATTGGTGCAACTTTGTTTACCACTGTTCCAGCAACAATCAGTACATCAGACTGTCTTGGAGAACCTCTAAAAATTATACCTAACCTGTCTGTGTCAAACCTTGATGCTGCTGTATGCATCATTTCAATAGCACAACATGCAAGTCCAATAGATACAGGCCAGAGTGAGTTTCTTCTACCCCAACTAAGAACTTCTTCTACAGTTGTCAAAATTATTCCGTTATTATTCATTATTGCCATTTTAATGCTCCTTTTTTCCATGCATAGATATAACCTAAAATTAATATAGCTAAAAATAAAAACATTTCAGTAAAAATAAATCCTGCGTTAACTTTTGCAAACTCTTTAAATATAACTGCCCATGGGAATACAAACGCTGCTTCAAGGTCAAATAAAACCAGAAGTAAACCAAGGAGATAGTATTTCTGGTCAATTGAAGTCCATGAAGTTTTATCATAAAGTGGAACACCACACTCGTATGGATAGTTTTTAGAATAACTTGGGGCTTTTGGTGCAATTAATCTGTTTAAAATTAAAAGAGCTGCACCAATAACTATTGAAATAACTGCAAAGACAACAATTCCGAAATAACCTTCTGCAACCATTGGCATCTCCTATCAGCAAAATTCAAACAACGTTATATATTTACCCATAAGATACCTTATTATAAAAAATATTTCAAGTGATAATACTTTTAGATTTCTAATTTACAGGGATATCAAAATAAAAAAAGCCCGTAAAAAACGGGCTAAAGAGGAAAATGTTATGGATTATAGATTTTTAAGAAATTTTAACTTCATGTTCTTTTTCAACTGTAGCTTTTGGAATAGTTAATTTTAAAATACCATCCTGTATTTCTGCTTTTGCCTCTTCTGGTTTAACTTCTGTTGGAAGAGGAATAACCCTTTCAAAAGTTCCGTAAAATCTCTCACTTCTATAGTAGTTTTCTTCTTTTTTCTCTTCTTCTTTTTTAACTTCCCCTCTAATAATAACATTGTTATCTTTGATTTTAACCTGGATATCTTCTTTTTTAGCACCGGGGATTTCTGCTTCAATTATGATATTGTTATCTTTTTCATAAACATCTACCCTTGGTGTCCATGTTTGAACTTTTGCTGTTACTTCCTGGGGAACAACTTCTCCAAAAAGCTTGTTAAGTTCGTTTTCTATTCTTGCCAATTCTTTCAAAGGATTCCATCCAAATCCTGCTGGTAAGTTTCTTCTTTCCATCTTTACTACCTCCTATTTAAGTTTTTTCATTATATATAATATAATAATACCATACTAAAATTTTGTCAATATATTAAACTAAACTTTATTTTCCAAATAAAATTCTGTTTTATTTTTAAACTTACATTTTAAATTGTGAAAAAGGAAGAAGATTAGTAATAAACTTCTTTTAGATATAAACCTTCAGGTGGAGCAAGAAACTTTCCAGCTGATGGGTCATTTTTTGATAAAATAATTTTTAAATCTTCAAGTGAAATACTGTTTGTTGCAACTTTAACAGAATGTCCAACAATTTTTCTAACCATATACCTTAAAAAATGTGAAGCTGTTATTTCTATTTCTAAATGTAATCCATCAAACTTTAAATTTATTTCTCTAATTTTTACATCTTCTCTTAAATATTCGCTTTTTTTAGCCATACTTAAAAGGTTTTTTGTGTTATGTATTAAATCCAGAGCATCTTTTAATCTTTTATAATCCAATTTATAACGGACATACCACGATAAATTATAAAGAAAAGGGTCTGGAAAAAGATGAACTTTATAAAGGTAAGTTTTGCCTTTTGCATCAAACCGTGAATTAAAATTTAGATGAACCTCTTCAACAGAAATAATAGATATATCCCTTGGAAGAGTTGAGTTTAAATATTTTAGTATTTCAGTAGTTTTTTTGTATCTTTTAACTTTAAAGTTGGCAACCTGTCCTAAAGCATGTACCCCTGCATCTGTCCTTCCTGATGCAATTAATCTGATTCTTTCTTTAAATAAGTGTTCTAACTTTTTTTCAATTGTTTCCTGAACTGAAATGTGATTTTTTTGCCTCTGCCAGCCGTAATAATTTGTACCGATATATTTTAATAGTAATTTATAGTTAAACATTGGAAAGGTTTTCAGACATAAATATCAATTATATGGTCTGTCTTTTTTTGTGGAGATTGTTTATTTTCCTCTTTCTTTTTAGGTTTTTTATTGTATTTCAGTTTAATCCAATCTCTTTCTTTTCTCTGGTCATCAACTGGTTTTATTTTCAATACTTCTGAAACATTAAATTCATCCATAATTAACAACCTTAAAATTGAGTTATTTATAAATTTAGTGATAAACACTGATTATTTCAAGAAACTAAAGATTCAAAGAAATCTAAATCAAGTATTTCAATCCTTCCCCGCTGGGTATTAAGTCTTCCTTCTTTTTTCCATTTACTGATTATTCTTATTGCAGTTTCAACAGTTGTTCCTGTCATTTCTGCAATGTCCTGTCTTGTTATAGGTGCATTTATAACAATTTTTCCATTTTCTTCTTTTCCTATCTTTTTAGCCAATTCCAGTAACAGACTTGCTATTCTTCCTTCTACTTTCTCTGCTGCTAAACTTTTCAACCTGTCGTATGCTTCTAAAACCCTTTTACTTGCATCACAGGTAATTCTTACAGCTATAGCAGGGTAAGTTACAAGAAGTCTTAAAAAATCTGCATTTGGAATGTGAAGAACAGTTGAGTCAATTAATGCCTGTGCAGTGTATGTACTTTCTGGTTTAGAATCTCCAACAACAAGCCATCCAAAAACTTCCCCTGGTGTAACAAGTCTTAGAATAACAGTTTTCCCATCAGCAGTTTCTTTTGTTAATTTAACTATTCCGTCAACAAGTATGTAAATCCCCGGTTCATCATCACCTTCAAAAAATATATATTCATTCTTTTTATACTTTCTTTCGTGGAAAAATTTAGCAATTTCCTCTAATTCTTTTGGCTTAAGCCCTTCAAATAAGTTAATTTTAGATAAAAATTCTTCTTTATTCATTTTTACCTCAAGTCGATTTTATTGGGTCGCAGATACAGCACCTAACAAATATTTGATATATTCATCACTAAATAAGAAACCACCACCAATATAAATACCACGAACATTATCATTTAACAAGTCTGAGCCACCAAATTTAACAAAAATTGGATTCTTCTTAAAGTAATAATTTATCCCTATATCTAATTCTGGGTTGTCTGGTTCTCCTTCAAATTTACTTCTATCAAATTTGTAAATGTCTGTAGAAATTTTAAAGTTATTTTTGTACGTGTAATCTATACCTATATCTCCTGAAGATTCCTTTAAACCACCTCTAAACCAGAGTCCACTATTTTTAAATTTAATTAATTTTCTGGCATATTGAATATCAAACAAAATTCCAAATTTTTTCTGTATTTTCTCTGTTGGAACTCCACCTGTTACAGATTCTTCAATTTTTGAGATACTACCGTTAGAGTTATTAACAAATCCAAGGTAGTAATACCTGTCATCTTTTGGAGACATTATAAAGGCAATTCCACTTTTTGCATCCTCGTTTCCTGTGTGTTTTTCTCCATAGATTGATATATCGAATTCTGAATCCATTAAAACTTTGAATGGTTTTGAAAATGCTTCTATACTTTCATTTGCCGATTTGTATAGCTTATCTTCATTAATTAACTTTCCTATTGTACCCTGTCCTTTATCTACTTTTTCAAGAATGTTTTTAAGTTTTTCCGAAGATTCTTTTACATTAGCTACAGAAACCCTTACATCAGGTCTATTTTCTTTTATAACATCCCTTACCTGTACTGCTGCCTGGTCAACATCTTCTATTAAATCTGGTGTTCTTTTTTTCAGAGCTTCTGATGTTTCACGGAGATTTGCAATTAGTTCCTTTAAATTTTCTTTATTTTCTGAAGTAATACTTTCAAGATTGTCAGCTACTTTATCAAGTTTTTTAATTAAAGAAGGTAAATTTTTCCTTAAATCTGATGTTATGTATTTTACATTTTCAAGTGATTGGTCGATATTTTTTTCATTCTTTGAAAGTATTTTATTGGCATTATCTATTAAATCTCCAAGTCCCCTTAATATTCTCTCTAAATCACCTTTTTCTAAAGATTTAGAAAGCTGGTCAATCAGTTTACTTAATTTTCCTGCAACTTCTTCTGCCGTTGCAAATGTCTGTTCTGTTGTTGCATATATTTTTGAACGGACAATAAAATCACCACTTGCTAATTTTCCAGATTCAGGATGTCCCGGGTCAATATATACGTATTTATCACCCATCAATCCGTATGTTCTTATATATGCAATTGCATCTCTGTAAATAGGTACTTCTGATTTTATTGAAACTTTTACTTTTATTCTGTTATTTTTTTCAAATGTTATATCTTCTACTCTACCTACTTTTACACCTTTAACCTCAACATCTGCTCCTATTGAGAGGCCTCCAACTTCATCAAAATAGATGTAATAAAATTTTTTCTCTACGCCAAATTCTTTATCACTGAAAGTAAGAATAAGGTATGCAGCTATAAAAGATGTAAGTATAACGAATATACCTACTTTAAAAGGTGTTTTCACTTTTATTTCTCCATTATACTTTCTTCAACTTTCATTCCAAAATGCCTTCCAGCCTCTTCTACGTATCCTATAATTTCGTCTCCAACCTGTAAATCAACAACAGATACAAGAGAACCATCTCCTTTAACAAGTCTTATTGTCTCGGCATTCTGAAGAACAGCAGAAAGTTTTTTTCCCTGATATTCAGCCTCTACTAACATCATTGGTCTTCTTTCTATCTTTGAACGACCTACATCAACAACCCTTCCATTTCCTTCTATGTCGTAAACCATTACTTCTTTCCCTGCTGATAGTTCACATAAATAAACAGTTTTTCCACCGGGAACTCTTGTATACATATGTACAGCCCCTGCATTTACCCTAAAAGGTCTTGAGGCAACGTATGGAGATTCTTCTGTTTCTGCATGTACAAAAATCATTCCAGCGGAAGAATTTCCAACTAACATTCCTTCCCCTCTTCTCAATAATGATGTTGTGTCAACAGCAACCCTATCCCCCATTCCTAATAGTTTAATAGAGGTTACTTTTGCTTTTACTAAATCTACGTGTTCCTCTAAATCTTTTACAACTTTTGCTACTTTTTTTATCTCATTAAAATCTTTCGTATTTAATACGATTCCTTTTACTCCTTTTTCTAATATTCCAAGTGCAGTCCTTGCCTCTTCTACATTTTTAACTTCTGCATAAATATTTTCAGATTGGGCTATCAGGTTTTCTAAAGGAATTATTGTCCAGTCAGTAGTTTGAACTATAACTTTTTTACCTTTTTTCGCAAGTTCTGCAGCCCTTTCTTCATCTTTTTTATTTTCTATTCTTACAAATACAAAATCATCTGTTAAATTCCCTTTTTTGTCCTGAATAATAAATTTAACCCTTCCTAATTTTTTAAACTCTTCTTCTTTTTCTTCTGGAATGATTATATAATCAACTCCTGATTCAATAGCCGTTGTAACAATATTTTTGTTGTTGTCAGCATTAACTATAAATTCTTTCATTTCCTCTCCTTTTAGTTTGATATTAGGTATTACTAATATTATATCAATTATAAAAATTTCATATCTTAATTTTGCTTTTTATAGATAATTACCATCACTATTCCAAACAGAAAAGATTTTGTTTTATGTTTTTCAAACCCGTATCTTTTAAGTATTTCCTCTAACTGCTCCATTGTTAGTGAATTTCTAATTGAATCAATAAAGTAATCGTATTCCTCTCTTGAAAAAATTAACCTTCCAAATGGTCTGAAAATTTTGTCTCCAAAGAATAAAATAAACTTATAAAACTTTTCAGATTTGGGTTTTCCTATTTCTAAAATAGATACATACCCATTTTTAGACAGAACCCTATTTACCTCGTTTAATGTTTTATTTATATCAAGATGTCTCAATGTAAGTGAAAAAAATATATTATCCATTGTGTTGTCTTTTATAGGTAGTTCCAAAATAGAAGCCCTTACAAATAATACATCTTC
>Ga0256841_1001202_pt1 | contig 23294 bp, 13 predicted proteins | sample 356308metaG_FD_185971 | JGI IMG/M metagenome (GOLD analysis project Ga0256841, IMG submission 185971) | Hydrothermal vent microbial communities from Mid Atlantic Ridge, Atlantic Ocean - 356-308 | ecosystem: Environmental > Aquatic > Marine > Hydrothermal vents | place: Atlantic Ocean: Mid...
TACAATTCCAAATTCAACACACCCCTTAATCCCCTCTCGAGAGGGTAAGGAGCGAAGCGACAGGGGTGTGTTAAAAAACTTTGGTATGGTTACGTTAAAAATTTATGATGTACTTGGCAAAGAAATAGCAATCATAGTAAACAAACAACAAACAGCAGGCACATATCAAGTAACGTTCGATGCCGGTAATTTATCAAGTGGAATTTATTACTATAGATTACAATATGGAAATTTTACTAAAACTAAAAAATTCGTACTAATAAAATAGTTTCTGCTATTTAACTTTTATATCTATATATGAAAAAAAATATTTTTATAATTTTTCTTTTTACATGTACAATTTCTTTTGGACAAAGAGTACCTGCGTGGGCCAAAACTGCCGTTTGGTATCAAATATTTCCTGAGCGATTTAGTAATGGAGATAAGCAAAATGATCCAACTTTGGAAGATATGAAGGGAGCTTGGCCATATATTTTTCCTAAAGATTTTCAAACTCATCCGTGGACTTCCGATTGGTATAAATTACAACCATGGGAAAAAAACACAGGAAAAGATTTTTACGCCAATGTTAATATTAGACGTTATGGAGGCGATATTCAAGGAATTATAGATAAACTTGACTATCTGAAAAATCTTGGTATAACGGCACTCTATCTTAATCCTATTTTTGAATCTCCGTCATTACATAAATATGATGCATCAATGTACCATCACGTTGATAATAACTTTGGTCCAAATCCTAATTTGGATAGAAATATTTGGGAAAGTGAAAACCCGAATAATCCGGATACCTGGAAGTGGACAACAGCCGATAGTTTATTTTTAAAATTAATAAATGATTGTCATCAGAGAAATATTAAAATAATTATCGATGGTGTTTTCAATCATGTAGGTACAACATTTTGGGCATTTCAAGATGTAATTAAAAATCAAGAAAAATCATTTTACAAAAATTGGTTTACAATAAAAAGTTGGGATAATCCTGAAACAATAAAAAATGAATTCGACTATGTGGGATGGTATGGCATCAAGGATTTACCCGAATTTAGAGAAGACAGCACCGGTTTAGTAAAAGGACCGCGGGAACATATTTTTTCAATTGTTAAAAGATGGATGGACCCCAACAATGATGGGAATCCAAATGATGGCATTGATGGTTGGCGACTTGATGTTGCGGAAATGGTTAACATAAATTTTTGGAAGGATTTTAGAAAACTGGTTAAGAGTATAAATCCAAATGCATACATTACCGGTGAAATTTGGTGGGAAGATTGGCAACACAATAAAATGATGAACGCAGCCCCATGGTTGCAAGGAAATACTTTTGATGCAGTAATGAATTATCGTTTTACTAGAGCGGTAAAAAAATTTATTAGCGATGTTGATTCTCAAATAACTCCTTCTGCTTTTGCCGATAGTATTCTAACATTACAAAATGATTATCCAAAAGAAAACTTTAGTGTTTTAATGAACTTATTAGGTAGTCACGATACTGAAAGATTAGCTTCTTTAACAGTTAACCCTGACAAATGGTATGACCATGGGGGAACACCTAAGCAGGATAAATCTTTTAATGTTAGAAAACCAAATAAGACCGAAAGATTAAAGCAAAAATTAATGGTAGGCGTACAAATGACAATGCCAGGCGCTCCTATGGTTTATTATGGTGATGAAGCCGGTATGTGGGGCGGAGATGATCCTGACTGTAGAAAACCCATGGTATGGCCAAATTTAATCTATGAAGACGAAGCCACACATCCTTATGGTTTTAAGCGACCTACAGATAAAGTGGCATTTGATTCAACACTTTTCAAATGGTACCAAAAACTTATTTCCGTTAGAAAAGATAATATTGAACTTTCAAAAGGAGATTTACTCTTCTTTCTTAAAAACAGTAAAAAAAATATATTAGGCTATAAAAGAATTTTTAATAATAAAGAATCAATAATAATAGTAAACAATAATAATTTTGATAATCAGATTAATTTAACTTCCTCTAAAAAGAGATTGAATAATCTATTGGATAATAAATCATATTTACCCAATAATGATAAATATAAAATAGTATTAAATCCTTATGAGATAGTTATATTAAAATAAAAAAGAGACTTCTAAAAATTAAAAAGTAAAATGTTGCACCGAGCGCACAGTCTGAATGTAAAAACAAACTGAAATCATACTTCGACTTTGCTCAGTATGACCAATTTAATATGGGAATCTAATTTTAAGAGGTTTCAAACAATAAAACATTCAAATAATTTATTTTATAGAATAACCTGGATTGTATGTTGGGCTTAACAAATAAACAAAAGCATTGGATACAAAAGAACCGCAATTCAAAATCAATTAAAGAACTAGCTAAAACTTTAAACTTAAACCCAAAGGATATAGAAGAATATTTAAAGTCGATACCTAGTAATCATAGAAAAGTTAGAAAAAGTTTTTATGCTATAATGCTACTGATTCCTATTTTATTTTTTATTCTTCTTGAAGTTGGATTAAGAACTTTTGATTACGGTACAAACCTTTCTACTTGGGTAAAAATCTCCGATAAATTTATGGGATTGAATCCGGACTTTGCTAAAAGATATTTTTATACCGTTAAAAAAGTTCCGCAATCAATACAAGATGTATTTTCAATTGAAAAACCTAAAAATTCTTTTAGAGTTTTTGTTCTTGGTGGAAGTAGTGCTGCCGGTTATCCTTTTATGCCTTTAGGCTCCTTTTCCCGCTATGTTAGAAGAAGGCTTGAGTTAGCTTACCCAAATACAAATATTGAGGTAGTAAACGTTAGTTTAACCGCTGTTAATACATACACAATTAGAGATTTGGTTCCTGATATTTTAGAACAAAAACCGGATTTAATTTTAATATACGCCGGACACAATGAATATTACGGAGCCCTTGGCATTGGCTCCATGGAATCACTTGGAAGTTCGAGAACTTTAGTAAACTTTTTACTTAAAATGAATAAGTATAAAACTACACAACTGCTGCGTAATTTTATCATCTGGTTCCAAAAACAGATTACTTCTGATAGTAAAAAAGTTACAGGAACACTTATGTCAAGAATGGCACAAAAGCAATCCATATCTTATAATTCAAATATTTATAATTTAGGAATTGAACAATTTAAAGGAAATTTTAATGATATACTAGATGCCATTACAAAAGCAAATGTTCCTGTAGTAGTTTCTACATTAGCTTGTAACTTAAAAGATTTACCTCCTTTTATTTCTAAAAAGGATAAAAACTATCCTTCCGCAAAATATGTTTTTCAACTTGCAAAAAAGAAATTACATTCAGGACTTTTTCATCAAGCTGATTCATTATTTAGATTAGCAAAAGACTTGGATCAATTAAGATTTCGTGCCCCTGAAAAAATAAACTTTACCATTAAACAATTATGTAAACAATACAGGATCCCAATTGTAAAAGCTGATTCTATACTGAACTCAATAAGTCCAAAAAAAATTATTGGAAATAATTTAATGGTTGACCATTTGCACATGACAATTCAAGGTTATCAATTTCTAGGGAAAGAATTCTATAATGTGATGAATGCAAATAACTATCTGCCAAAATCTACTCCCGCTATAACTTTTAACAAGCAAGATAGTTTGACCATTAATAATTTTATTTATTCACAATTAGATTCTACTATTGCAGATTTTAAAATTAAATTATTAAAAAACGATTGGCCTTTTGTAACGCAAAAAAATAAGCAGCCTGTTTTAACCTTAATTAAATTAAATAGCTTTATTGATACGCTTGCTTATCAATTTGTAAACGGAGACGAAGAATGGGAAAAAGTTCATAGAAAACTTGCTGTTTCATATTTCACCAAGGGAGAATTTGACAAAGGGAAAAATATAATAGACTTATTAATTCACCAATACCCTACTGTTGTTGAATATTATAATTTTATAGCGAATGAATTAATTGCCAGAAAAAAATTCCAAGAAGCTTACAGCTATCTGCAAAAAGGTTATAAACTTAAACCGGATGCTTTCCTTACAAAATGGATTGGAATAATTGATTTATCCCAAGGAAATCTAGATTCGGCAATAACTTATCTTGAAGAGAGCTTACAGTATAATGATAAAGATACTCAAGTACTTTACAATTTAGCCGGAGCATATGCTAAAAGTAGAAAATTTAATGATGCATTACAAACAATTTCAAAATGCTTATCTTTAGATCCAAATTATAAAGGAGCTAAAATATTAAAAAATCAACTAATAAAATTAGCTAAGAAAAAATAAATTTTCTTTTCTAAATGAGTGAACGAATATTTTTATAACTTTATAAAAATTGACTTATTAAAACAAAATTCTTATAATTTATTTAGGTTACAAAATAAAAAAAGCCGACTTTGCTGGTCGGCTTTTTTAATATATTTTCCGGTTTACTACTTGAGTAAAATCATTTTCTTAGTAGAAACAAAATCACCGGAAGTAAGTGTATAGAAATATAATCCACTTGCTAATTTTGAAGCATTAAAATCGAACACATAAGAACCTGCTTTCATGTCACTACTTATTAAAGTACTAACTTCTTCTCCTAACAAGTTAAATACCTTTAAAGTTACATAACTAGTTTGCGGTATTGAGAAATTAATTTTGGTAGTAGGATTAAAAGGATTAGGATAATTTTGTCCTAATGCAAATTTATTTGCAACTTTACCTGTTTCTGTTATACCTGTTGTATAATCACCGGCAGGTTCAGCTTCCCATTGATCTTGTTTATTTTCTTGTAATGCCCAAGAATCAGTAGGAGCGGCATATGGTTGAACAAAACTTCTGTAACCATTTTGTTCAATATACCTAACTCTATAAGCAAAAGCTCCAAAACCGGCTTCTTCTTGTGTCATTGTACCTTCATGTGTAAATCCATATCTATATTCAAAACCATTCCATGCAGGTGCTTTAACGGTTAAAGTTCCTTCATAAACTTTATCTCCGTTATCATCCGTAAGTGCAAGAACTTTCATATCATCAGAATCAGTCCAGCCTTGAGAATATACAAAAGAAGGTTGCTCTCCAATCCACCAAACAGTATCTGTGGCAGGATCAAATGTTGGTACCATCTTTGAAGGATCGGCAGCATCAGTCATATCAACAGAAAATGTAATTTCAATTCCATCATCCGTAATAACATAATTAGGTAAAACACCATCGTAATAAACTTCATCCAACTCTTGATTGTCTGTACCGGCAAAAGCAGTAGGTCTATTACCACCACCTTGTGAAAATGGTCTTTCCCAGCCATCAGTCCACATTGTAAATTTATTCGGATTGGCTGAAGAATCAATATCAACAAAGAATTTATATTGTTGTTCGCTACCAATAGGAATTTGAGTAAACGGTACTTTTAAGAACCATTTATTTGCATCCAAAAAGTCTTGGTTCATATGAGATTTTGCAATGTCGCTACCACTCCATCCGTTAAAACCGCCTCTGACTTGAAGCGAATCATGATCAGGATCAAAAACTCCAACTTCATTCATAACGGACATATCAACTTTAAAAGTAATATTTCCATCAGCAAGATCGGCTGCATGCGGATCTTCATTATTCCAGAAGGCAGTAAAAACATTTTCGCCATCCACAACCCAATAACTTCTATCAGGAATAGATTCCCAGGTTGTACCCGGTGCTCCAACAGTATCTCCGGGTGCCCACATAAATTTAAACTTCAATAGTTGGGCTGAATTAATGCTATCAACAGTAATTGTATATACAGAAGTATCGGCACCATTATCAGCCATTAATAATGCCCCGTTTTGCCAATCTGTAAATGAACCGGCTATAAAAACATTGTTTTGTGTTTTATCAAACGCACCGGTACTTTCATATTTTTCCATATCCACATTAAAAGTAACACTTTGCGGTGCACCGGATGGCATTTCTTCTCCATTAAACGGATTAGCGTCTAAAACAATATCTGATGTTTCAACTGCTAAAGATTTATTATCGCCATCTTCCCAAGTACCGCCATTTCCACTATGGAAATATTTGTAAGCTATAGTTGTGTTATTAGCAATTTTAACAGTAACTGCATAAATCGAGTCACCATCGTCATCCATCATGTTTGTTTCGCCCCATCCGTTAAAATCTCCACGAGCAGAAACGTGATCGGTTGACTGAAACGCTCCCTTAGCTGCCTGAACGCGCATATCAACTTGGAACGTAACATTTACACTATCTTGTGCATTAACCTTTAATGCTGCAAATAGCATAAATAGAAATAATAACAAATATTTTTTCATATTTGTATCCTCCTGTTAGTTAGTGAATTAGTAATTAATAATTTAACAAAATCATTTTATAGTTGTATAATAAATCTTAAAAGCTCAAAATTATTCCAAAACTATGTGTATTATCAAGATACTTTAATTTTTGATAAGCATAATCAATCCTAATTGCCAGTGAATTGGATTGATCGTATTTTAATCCGATTCCTAAGGTCAAACCCTCTTGAGTATCTTCCAAGAATAAAGTTTTATATCCGGCACGTAAAGAAACCAATTCATGAAATAACGCCAATTCTCCACCAACGTTCACCCATTGTTTATTATCGTTGGGATAATTTGCATCGGCGGCCAATGTTAACCTTTGACCTTCGGCAAATTTAAAATCTCTACTTATCCCAATTTGTAATCGTAACGGTAATTCAAAATAATCAGTAGCATATCTGGCATCAACAGTTTCATTATTCCCACGTGTTGTAGGATCTTGATCATATCTTATTAATAAATCATCTCCGGATATATTCATTTTTGTTCCAAAATTTGTTATGCTGCTGGCAAATTTAATTCCATAAAAAGGTGTATGGAAAATTGTACCAATATCAAAAGCAACTCCTTCAGCACTGGAGTTAAATATATCTTCTTTTATATATTTAAACGATGCACCAAAAATAAAATTATCCGTAATAAACTTAGCGTATGATAAACCAAAAGCATAACTACCCGAAGAAAAAGTTTCTCCCGTACCTTCCGGTTCAAGTTCTGTAGTAACATTCATCTCGCCAATATTTAAAGCTGTAACACTCACCCCGAAGTTTCCCATTGAACCGGTTGGAATAACAATACCAAAATAATTTAAGTTAACTCCGGCAAACATTTTTGTATATGTAAAAATCCCTTGAAATTTTTCAACAAAAGCAATACCCGCCGGATTCCAATACATTGAAGAAGCATCATTTGCTACGGCACTATAAGCAGCCCCCATTGCATTAGCACGCGGACCAATTCCAATACTTAAAAATTTTGCTGCTGTAGTTCCCGTTTTGGTAACACCGCCTTGAGCAAATAAAACCGAGCTTAAGAAAAGTAGTATTGCAAATTGAATTCTTATCATTTTATTTAACACTTTTTTCTCCTTGAATTTTTACATTTCAAGTTTATATTTTTAATTCTTTATAGTTTTTATTAACAATTTTTTCTTTATAAAGCTTTACTTAATTACAGCAAATTTACCTGTCCGTTCACCTATTCCCGGTGCTTCTACATGATAAATATAAACACCATACGATATTGCCAATTTATCTTTGGTTAGCATATCCCAATTATAAGTACCATTATTTAATTCGCTATTGTGATAAAGCGTGTTAACTAATTCACCGTTTATTGTAAATATTCTAATTATACAATTAGCCGGTAAATGTGTAAAGTGTAAAGCTCTAGGACCTCTACCACTATTAAACGGATTTTTTATTTCCCATCTTGCGGAAGCTACATACGGGTTTGGAACAACTTTAATATTTTCCAAATCCTTTTCAGCTTGTTTAGTATCTATTGAAGAAGCCGATGCAACAAATCTAAATTTATCCGAAGACAAAAATGGTTTTTTTAATCTTATTTTAACCGAATCTCCGGCTTGAGGAAACCGTACTCCTCCGGTAGTATCTCCGGTTAAATAAAACCACCATGTAAATATTTCATTTCCACTCTTGTCTTTTTCTACAAAAATTATTCTATCACGGTTAGAGCCGGAAGCTGTTAACAATCCTTCGCCACCAGATTTATCAACTTCTGCAAAACCAAAATCAATAAATTGGTTAATACTATTATTAAATACTTTAAAGTTCACATCTTGCGCAGGAAAAATATTATTCGATAAATCAATTTCTTTTGATGTTCCAAAACCAACATTTCCGAAAATTATTGTATAGTCGTTTGGTCTTTGTTCTCCTTCTTCTTTGGATGTAACCAATTTTTCAAATGTATAGTTCATTATATCAGAGTTAGACCAGTGTGATTTTTCTTTATCTAGCTCAACCCTTACTTCATTGTTAAACTTTAGTTGAAATCCGTCAGTAATCGGCTGTTCATAATCACTACTGAAATTTGTGCTTTTATTAATTAAAATCTTGTTCTCCGTTGAGTCTATCAAAGAAAAGTTTTTTGTAGTTAATGTATCCGATTGTCCTGACTTACCAACTTTTATAGTGTCTTCAAATACAATATTATAAACGTGCTTATCTTTAATTTTGAAAATATCAACAATATCATAGCTAATTTTACCGGTAGTTGAGCCTTCCACTAATTTAATATTGCTTAATGATGATTCAACATAACCGGCTGAAGCTGCTTCAGGAGTTACTCTTACAACATTTTGTCCAAGTATAACAGAGCCATCACCTTGTAATGATACTTTGATTGGTGATTCTGTTGGAATTATAGAACCTTGTGGATAACCAAAATCATAAGCAACAACCGCATAGTAATATGTGAATCCGTTTTTAACACTAGTATCAATAAACGTATGTTGTAAACCTGAATTGGCACCTAAATTATAATGTACACCACTTATTCCTACAGAATCAAAACCTTGATAATTATCATCCAAATCAAATGTAGCAATGGGAATTTTAAATGTTGGTGTTCCATAACCACTCGTTATTTTTTCCGGGTCTTGAAATGCAGGGTCTTGCGAGCGATATATTTTATATCCTTCAAAATCATGCCCATTACCACCAATGTTATTAATATATTTATCAAAAGTTGTTTCGGCTACTCTATCCCAATATAAAGTAATTCTATTATCACCGGAAATAGCAGTAACCGTAGGGGTTAAAGGAGCATTAGCAAATTGATAATCATTTTCATAAGTTTCTTGAACTCTAACTTTTTTTCTTATTATTTCTTGTTTCCTTAGTTTTCCATCGGGATCCTGTGCAGGTCCATTAGCAAGAATTACCGATACTGAAATTGGTTCGGTTTGTCCTGATTTTAAGGGGAAAAATCCAGAAGAAATAAACAAATCATATTCACCGGCAACAACTTCTTGCGGATTATAAAACCGCCCCGGGCGCATTAGCCTGAACCAAATCACATCATCACTTACAGTATTAAAATCCCATGAACCCGCCGCATCGTATTGAGCATTGGTAATACCAATTTGGTCGGTTTCAGAAACATCCGTAACATCTATACTCGGTTCACCCGGCAGACCAAATCTTGCTCCGGAAGTTGGTTTTCCATCACCTTCTCCTTTATCGCCGGTATCAGGAACTCCATCCAGACCAACATCATCGGTCAAAGGATCCCAATCATTATCATTATCTATTCCGTCATTACGTCTTTCATCTATCATCTCGTCAATTCCCTCATCAATTCCTTCATCCACAGCACCATTATCATCGTTATCAATTCCATCTGCATACTTTTTACCCAGATCTTCGGATTTTACATCATATAGAACTATTCCATTATCCAATACATACCTGAAATATGGAGCATCATTCGAAGCAACGTCTATCATTTCTTGTGTTATTACCGGACTACCATCTTCTCCATTATCGTTATTGTCAATATTATCGGCAAAAGCAAAACCTATATCATCATCTTCCACCATAATTAAATGGATATTGTTATTGTCAGGATTTACCGGCCATCTTTTCCATTTATCGGAAGCAGACAAATTTACCATAGCTTGAGTTACTACAGGTGAGTTTTCTTCTCCATTCCCGTTTTGGTCTATTCTATCGGCATAGGTAACACCTTCTTGATCTTGAAAAGGAACATGTGCTTCGTTTTCATCAATCAATCCATTACCATTATTATCTATTAAATCCCCTACAATTTCTCCTTCCAGCATTTCGTTTGTAACTTTGGGTCCTAAGGTTTCACCATCGCCATCATTGTCAATTCTATCGGTAGAATTACCAGGTGTTTCCAGAAATGCTTGTCCCACTATCCCGACAGGATCATTTCCAAAATCGGGAGCTCTGTTATCCGCATCATAACTAAAACCAATATCTACAAGTAAATCAAACTCTGAAATATCATCTTGCGAATCACCGTTTCCACCAACAAAATCGGCATGCCAAGCAGTTACAGCTGTCTTAGGAATATCTTTGGTACCATCGTTTTTAACACTATGCAAAACATATATTGCATCTTGAACCAAGAATTGTGACCAAGCTAAAGCTCTAACATCCAATAAAATTCCCATTCCCTTTCTTGTTAAATCTGTGCTATCCGGAAAGTAAGTTGTGTATCTGCTATACAAATCATCCGATGCTCTATAAAAGATTTCTTGATCTGCTCTAAAATCATTTTTACCGCCAAGACCATTCCAACTTCCTGCCCAGCCCGGATCAGATTCATCATTAATTCTATCCGGCCAATTTTCAGGCCAGGTAGTTTTATCATCACTGCTTGCAAGTGATCTTGTAGGTCTGTTATCATTATAGTAACCCGGGGTCGGTTCTATATTCCAACTCGTACCTTCCGATGAAATTCTATTTATTGGAACATCTACAATTTTGATAGGTGTGCCGGTATTATCAATAACTTCTCCACCAACTAATATTGCTGTTAATGCCAAATATACTTGCCCGGTATTTTTTGGCCATTCATAAGGTGTTTGCACATTAATTGGAAAAGTTCCATCTGTTCGACCCGTAAATCCAAAATTATGAATAGTTGTTCTAATGCGGTTACCTTCCAATTGTGCTTTTGCACGTTTACCGGAATCCCCTCTTTCTTTTCCGGGCACATATTGCGCAGTAATTATTGAAGTGAAAATTAAAAACAAAATTACTGCCAATATTATTTTTGAACTTTTGTTCATTGACTATCTCCTATTAAAATTCAATGTTCTCAAAAAGAGAAATTTATTCCTAATTGAACCTTGCGCGGAGCTTCATAATACCAAGGTCTAATTAAATATTCTGATACTGTATTTGGTCTATTAGGATCAATTACATTACGTAAACTTTGAGCTTCTGTTGTAAAATCCGGTTTACCCGTATCAGGAAAAACATCTGTAACAATTTTTGAATCTAAAAGATTAAACACTTTCAGATAAACCGTAAAATCATATCCCCCAACATTAAAAACATTGTGCAGTTTTACATCGAGGAAAAATTTATTGGGCTTTCTTCTAATATTTCTTTTAAAACCGGAGGTTAAACCTCTATCTGCAGTAAACTGCGTAACGGAAGGAGTGTATGGTAAACCGGTGCCCAATCTTCCAATTATGCTGGCTCCCCAAGTCCCTTTGCCCACATAAACAGAACCATTTAGCGAATGACGTTGATCCCAATCTAACGGAATTAAGTAAAGCGTAGGTTCTTTGTTTCCACGCTGAGCATTAAAATCATCTTCCGGTGTTGAGTTACTACCTTCGGCAAATTGATAAGTATAGTTAAGATTAAGAGAAAAATAATTTGTAAATCTTTTATTCAGATTAACTGTTAATCCTTTAACGTTTGCATAATCTCTATTTGTATAAATAGAATACGGAACTCCATTTCTTGTCTCTGTAAAAGGTCCGGCAGTTATGTAATCCCTAATGTCCTTATAGAACATTGTCATATCTACCAAGTAGTCTTCAAAAAACTCTTGACGGAAACCAATTTCGTATTGAGTTGTTTTTTCCGGTTCTAAATTAGGATTTCCGTAAACACTGCCCGGTGTACCCGTTGTAGGAACTTTATACGAACCTCTATCAAACAATCTTTGATAAGGTGGAATTTGAAAAAATTCACCATACGAGAAATGAACTACACCGGTTGCACTAATAGGATATGCAATTCCAAACCGAGGAGCAAGTTGATATTTAGCTTCTGCATCTTTATAGAAAAACGGTTTTCTTTCTTCAATACTTAAATTTTTTAATTCATCTCTTAACGGAGCATAAATATTCGGATCTGACGGATCAACAAGGACTTGCCCTCTGGAATTAAAATAATCGAAACGTAAACCAATATTAATAATAACATCTTCATACTCAATTTTATCTTGAATATAAGCTGAAGCTGCTAATGGATTTGAATCGTATAATTCTCTGTTTGGAGAAATAATATCCGGTATTTGCGGAACAAAAGGTTCAACTTGTATGTTATTTATTCTTTTGGGTTCAAGATTATAATCATCAAAATTAAGTTTATCTGTTTTGGCTTCTATCCCAAATTTTACAAGATGATTTTCTTGAACTTGACTTGTAAAATCAAACTTACCAATAAAAGTTTGCGTTGTTCTAAAAAACCTATGCAAGTTTGTACCCTTGGTAAAAAATGAATAACTGCCTTTATGCAAAGAATCCGGGTGCATATAATTAGGACTGTACGGATCTTCAAAAGTATATTCTTTAAAATCTCTATTAAAGTAAGAAGCTTTTACTGTATAGAATGAGCTTGAAGAAAATGTATGAGTTAATGTAAATGTGGAACTTAAACTGTTTGAAAATTTAGTAACATCTCCATCCGGATTATATTTATAATCATGAGAGTAATCTTTGAATTCTCTATTTGAGAACAAAGCTTCTAAGTTAAACTTAAGAGCAGAAGAAGCGAACCAACTTATATTAGCAATACCAATAAGACGTTTATTATAATTCATTGGTACAAATTTATTATCGCCCGGTAAACCGGAAGGCAAATACTTTCTTCGTCCGTAAAGCCAACCATCATCATAGTTGTAACGAATATTAGTAAAGTATCTTACTTTATCATTTGTATATGGAACCGGACCACTTAAACTTGCTTGCGTATTATAATTTTGCACAGGATTATAAGAATCAATATGAGTAAAGATATCACTGTGATTACTTAAATAATCACTTGAATACAAATGTATATCGCCATGTAACTTGCTTTTTCCTTCTTTGGTCACTGTGTTAATAATTCCGGACATTGCTTCACCGTGCTCGGCGTTAAATGTTCCACTTATAACTTGAAGTTCTTGAATACTGGAATTATCTATTTCTATACCTCTGCTTTTATCATAAGAGTCTGTTACAGAAATACCATTTACTTTATAGGCAATTTCTTCGGATCTACTGCCGCGAATATGAAAACCTCCATCCTTATCTGTAGTAACTCCGGATTGCAATTCCAATAAATCATCCATTTCGGCTACCGGTAAATTTGCTATATCTTCGGAAGAAACCAAAGATTGACTTGAAGTAACATCTTTCTGAATTCCACCTGCTTTGGCTTGAACAACAACTTCTCCTATTTCCACACTAGCTTCACTAAGTGTTGCATCTAATCTGGTTGTTTGATCTATAGATATTGATACATCTTTAATTACTTTAGTTTGGTATCCTATGTACTGGATTTTTATATCATATTTCCCGGGAGCAATATTTAGTATAACATACTTTCCATCTATATCAGTAGCTGCACCTAAATTTGTACCTACTATTGTAATATTAACAAATGGTAAAGCTTCGCCGGTAGCAGCATCTTTTATAACACCTGTTAGTTTTCCCGTTGTGCCCGCATTAAGGAACAACAATGGAAAAAATGAAATGATAATTATTAGAAGACTTCGTTTCATAAGGAACTCCTTATTAGTAGTAAGTACCTTTTTAATTTTTAAATTCATTTTATTTATTTGAAATAGCAAGTATTTTTGTTGAACCAATTATTTTATCAAATACTTCTACTTTTGTTTTAGTTTTTAATTTTTCTATATATTTTTTTAGTAATTCATTTTTTAATTTGAATTTTACGGCCATTTCAGCAATGTTTTTAGCTTTCTCAAAACTAACCGGTTTACTTTTTTCCTTTGCTATAACCTTAAATATTCCATAATAGTTATTAACTTTTATTGGTCCTAAAATTTTATTTATTTTACTTCCCCAAAATAAATCTTTTAATGAGCCGTATTTGGCTACCGGAGCTAGCCCAATAACACCACCGCGTTCAGCTGTTAATTTACGTTTAGAGTATTTCTTAGCAAGTACAGAAAATTTTGCTCCGTTCCGAATTTTATTTAAAATAGTTTTTGCCAACTGTTTTTCTTTGACTAATATTTCTTGCACATTCATTTTATTATGTGTTGAAAAAAAATCCGGGTGCTTTTTATAAAAACCAAACACCAAAGAATCCGGAATATTGGCATCTTTTATAATTTCCGAAATTTTATATTTCATAAATAAATTTGTCTTCATTTTATTGTATTTTTTCAACACATATTTATTGGTTGTATATCCTTTTTCATCAGCAATCTTTTTTAATCTATCTTTTAATACTATTCCTTTCATTACTGTTTTAAGATTTTCTTCAGATTTAATTTTAACCAAATGATAAGTAGGAATAGCATTTATTTCTTTAAGTACTTCGCCAATACTGTAAACGGTATTTTTATACTCAATACATTTTTCTAATAAATTTTTGTTTGATATTTTTTCTAATCCCCTGTTAATTTTTAGCTGAACACTTTGCCATATTTCATCAATTGCTTTTTTATTAAACTTAATCTCTTCAAAATTTACGATGGAATTGACGTAAAGTTTTTCTGCCGGTTTTCTCTTTCTTAATCTGATAACTTGTTTGAATTTATCCTTTTTATTTAAATATTCATTTTCTGTTAATAAAGGACGAGTAACTTTTTTATTTAGTTTAATAATACTAAAACCATGTTTAGTTTTAATTGGTTTAGATATTTCACCCACTTTCATGGAGTAAGCTTTTTCTTCAAATTCCGGTTCCATATCACCCCAAGTTATAAAACCCAAATTTCCACCATTGTTACGCAGCGTTGAATCTGTAAAGGTTTGTTTTGCTAATGTTTCGAAGCTAACTCCAATTTGCAAAAGTTGATATAGTTCATTTATTTCACTTTCTGTTGCTGCATATAAATGGCTTACATTTAATTTTTGATTAGATCTTAAAAAAGCATTTCTTGTTTCTTTATCTGTAACATTTATTTTAGCATACACTTCTTGATCTTTTAGATATGCCAAAACCGCTTGATCTTTTAACCATTTTTTTTCTATTATATATTCTTTGTTACTTGTAATCGATTTATTATCATCATATTTACCAAGAAGTACTTCCGCAATCATACTATTTACTACTTGTTTTCTTGAGGGGAAATTATCTTTGATACCTGTTTGGATCAAAAAATCTTCATAACGCTCAACAAAATCGGATTGCATTATATCATATTCCCCAACCTTAGCAACAATTTTATCAGATTTTTTTTGATTACAGCCGTTAACAAATAATAACCAAGCAAATAAAAAAATTATCCAAGTAAAGTAAATATATTTTCTAACTACTAGCATCAATTTTATTACCGTAAATAAAATAATTCGATATAAAATTATAGTTTATATATCTGAATAATGTAAGCAAAAATATTTATATTTTTATAATACATACTTACAAAAACCTACCCATTTATGTAGGTATTGTTTTCCTTTAGTAATAAAAGGAAGCAGACAGTTTATCATAAATATTTTTAAAATTATTTTTTATTTCGTCGCTACTGATTTTTAAGGAACTCTCTATTGCAATAAGATTATTTCCTTCAATAACTTTTTTCAAAATTTTTAATTCTTTTTTATTAAAAATATTATTTTTTCTATTTCTTTTTTGATAGTCAACAATTTTTCTAGCTATAAAAGAATTCATTAATACTTTACCTTCAATTACATCTTCTATAACACTAATTATTTTATTCGGAGTAGCATTTTTTACCAAGTAATTATTTGCTCCTACCGATATTGCTTTGAATATCCTATCATCTTCATCGTGTAATGTTAAAACAATAACTATTAAATTTTTATTCCTTTGCTTAATTTTTTTTATGCCTTCAATTCCATTTATATCTTGCAAATCTAAATTTATAAGAAGTATATTGAAATTAAGCTCCGCAAATTCATTTTCGAATTGCTCAAAAGTTTCAAATGTTTTAATGCAATTTAAATTGGGAGACTCATTTATTAACGATTTTAATCCTTCTCTAATCGTTTTTATATTCTCAATAATAACAACATTTTCCATGCAACAAATATTTCTTTTGAAATTAAAAAGTATTATAAACTTAGGAAGAAATTACTTATTTGGTAACTACATAAATAGGGTGTTTTTTTGAATATAAAAACTGGATTGTAAATAAAAAAATTACACCAACCCTTCTTTAATAGCTTTTACAACAGCTTCGGATTGTGAGTGAACATGTAATTTTTTATAAATATTTCTAAAGTGAAAACGAACAGTATCAACACTAATATTTAGTGAATCTGCAATTGCTTTATAGCTGCTTCCATTAACCAAACCGGCTAATACTTCTTTTTCTCTTTTTGTTAATTGGAAAGATTCTTCTTTTTTTTGTATCGGTTGTGTTTTTTGGAAAAAATCAACAACTTTTCTGGCAATATTCGAAGTCATTGGAGCACCGCCTTCATACGCATCTTTAATTGCTTCAAGCAATTTTGCCGGAGGAGTTTTTTTTACCAAGTAACCTGAAGCACCGGCACATAAAGCTTCAAATATCAACTCGTTTTCATCGTAAATAGTTAGAATAAGAATTGTATAATCAGTAGAAATTTGTTTTATTCTTTTCATTCCTTCAATGCCGGAAATACCCGGTAAATCTATATCCATCAAAATTACATCAACATCCAGCTCGCTAAGTTCAGAAATTAAATCTTCACAGATTGTATAATCTCCAACACAACTATAACCTTCGGTTCCATCTATAAGAAGTTTCAAACCTTCTCTGATTGTTTTATTATCTTCTACAATTGCTACTTTAATCATATAAGTATCTTTTTTATATATTTATTATAGAAAATTTTATTTTTCTAAAGTATATTGCCAATATACTTAACAGTTGTACCTTTCCCTAATTCAGAATTTATTAATAATTTACCGCCTATAGATTTAGCTCGCTTTTGCATGTTTACCAAACCATTACCTTTATGGAATTTTTTTGTATCAAAACCTTTTCCATTGTCATTTAAAACCATTTCTAATTTTTTATTTTTTACCTTGGCGTTAAGCACAATTTCAGTACATCCGCTATGTGTTACAGAATTATTTATTGCTTCTTTAAAAATTAAGAACAAATGCTGCCTATTTTCCATAGACAAGGAAATTTTTTCAAGTGATTTTAAGTTTTCCGAGCGAAACGAAATAGCTGTATCTGCAAGTAATTCGGAATATGTATCTTGAAGTCTTAAAATTAAATCGTACAAAGAATCCCGTTGCGGATTTACCAGCCAAACTATATCACTCATTTTATCAATTAAATTTCTTGATTTACTGCTTATTTTATTTAGGGATTTCTTTACGTCTGTATCAACATTTTTTAGTCTTGTGGAAATCACCTCACTGAGTATTGAAATTTCCGTAAGACTTGAGCCTATACTATCATGTAAATCCGCAGCCAGCTTGGTTCTTAACCTTTCAACAGCCAACATATTTTGAACTTGTGTATAAATAAAATATCCAATCAATATTGCAAGAAATAAAAGCGACAATGTAATAAACCACCAAGTTTTCCAAAATGGTGTTTCTATAGTTATTAAAATTGATGTTCCTACATTATTCCATACCGCATCATTATTAGAGCCTATAACTTTAAACTCATATTCTCCCTCGTTAATATTGGAATATTGAACACTATTTTTGTGTGAAGCTACAACCCAGTTATTGTCAACATTTTTGAGTTTGTATTTATATTGATTTCTTTGCGGAGTTGTAAAATCTAACGCTGCAAATTCAAAATTTAATGTATAAGTATCATAGGGTAACTTTATATTTTTTCCATTCCACAATGCTGTTTTTTCAACGGGGATTTTTGTTTTTTTATTTGATGGTATAAAAGAAATATTTGTAATATAAATTGGCGGAATATGTTTATTGTCTTTTAATTCATTTGGATAGAAAGAATTAAAACCATTTACACCACCAAAAAATAATTCACCATCTCGGGCTTTACAAAAAGCACCCCAGAAAAATTGATTGCTTTGCAAGCCATCTAAAATATCGTAATTACGAAATTTTTCCGTATATGGATTAAATTTGGAGATACCGTTATTTGTACTAAGCCACAAATTACCATTTTCGTCGCTTAATATTCCATAAATTACATTATTCGGCAAACCGTCTTGTTCCATGTAATTCTTATAACTAATATTTTTTATACTATCATTTTCTATTTCAATATTTAATTTATTTAATCCCCCGCCAATTGTTCCCAGCCAAAGTATAACCATATTGGGAACTTTATTTTTTCTGTCTTCATAAATTGATAAAATTCTATTATCGGAGATACTGTTTGTATCCGAAGGATTATGTAAAAATCTTTCAAAAGAAATTTGAGGAGATGAATTTTCATTTATCTTGTTTTTAATTATAACTCTGTTTAATCCACGCCATGTACCAATCCATAGGTTTCCTATTTTATCTTCAATAATACATTTGGATTGAATCCGGTTATCACTTAAACTTTCCGGATTATTTAAATCACTTTTAAAATGAAAAAACTTTCCGGATTTTGGGAAAAACAATTCCAATCCTTCTTCGGTACCAATCCAAAAATTATTTTTTGAATCTTTAAAAATAGCTTGTACTATATTGCTGCTAATACTTTTATTATCTTTTTCATGATGTTTAAAAAACGTAATATCTTTTATAGTTGAATTAGTATTATGATTATTAAAAGTTATTCTGTCGAGACCACCGCCCCATGTACCAATCCACAATTTTTTTTCCTCATCTTCGTACAAGGATGATACAATATTTTCACTCAACTTAATTCTTGATTTTGAGTTACTATAAAAATGTTGAAATGTGTTTTTATATTTATTGAACTTATCTAACCCTTTTCCAAGTGTACCAATCCAAATATTGTTATTTGTGTCTTCATAAATTGAACGAATTACATTATGACTCAAACTATTAACATCACTGGGATTATGAAAAAAATGTTTGAATTTTCTATCGAGGTTTACTTTGTTAACTCCGCCGCCAACTGTTCCTAACCATATCAAACCGGAATTATCTTGAATGACGGTTCTAACAAAATTATTACTTATACTGCTAAGATCAGCAATATCATTTTGATAATTTATAAATATATTTTTTCTCGTATCTAAAATGCTTAGTCCGTCTTCTGTGGTAATCCATAAATGCTTATTTTGGTCTAGCATTAAATCTGTAATATTATTATTTATAATTGATGCTTTACCTTTATTTTTTTTATAGTGAGAAATTTTTCCGGTTTTAATATTCAGCTTATTCAACCCTTGGTTATAAGTTCCAATCCATAAAACATTTCCATCAACTAAAAGAGACCAAATGAAATTACCGCTTAAGCTATTGTTATTTAATTTGGAGTTTTTAAAAACTCTAATTATTTTCCCATCATTATTTAGTTTTATTAGTCCGTTACCATCTGTTCCTATCCATAAATTTTCATTATTATCTTCACAAATAGCTCTAATACTATTGCTGTTTTTTTTGCCGTTAATGATTAAGTTGACACTTTCAAAACTATTTTCTTGTTTGTTAAATTTATTTAACGCACCGTTATTATACCCTATCCAAAGTAAATTTTTCTTGCTTTCATAAATTACACGTACATTATTATTATTTAAACTGTTTTTATTTTTAGGATTATTAAGGAAGTGCTGAAAAGAATTGGTTTCGTAATTATATTTATTTAATCCGCCGCTATTGGTTCCAATCCATAAATTATTTTGAGAGTCTTCAAAAATATCCCAAATAAAATTATCATTGATTGAACTATTATTACCGGTTATCGGTTTAAATATTTCAAATTTATATCCGTCATATCTGTTAAGTCCGTCTTCGGTACCAAACCATAAAAAACCTTTACTATCTTGTAGAATTGCATTCACCGCAATTTGGGACAATCCGTTTTCGATTGATAAATGTTCAAACGTTAATCTTTTATATTTGCCATTAACTTTAATAAATTCATTTTTTTGCGAAAGCACCGGGAAAGCAAAGTACATTTGAGCTAAAATTATTAAAAGAAATATTTTTTTTATATTCTTCAATATCTTTTCCTTAAACTATACATAACCTCATTTTTTTAAGAGAACAATTAAAAATTTATTCTAATTTCTAATCAAGTTGAAATTCTTCTTGCCAATTAGAATCTTTCTTTAATTTAGTTTGTTCTTTTTTATCAAGTAAATAATTACCAAGCACTAAATAATCCATTTCCGTTCTCATAAAACATCTAAATGCATCATCGGGCGTACAAACTATTGGTTCTCCTCTAACATTAAAACTTGTGTTTATAATTATTCCGTAACCGGTTTGCCGTTTAAATTCATTTATTAAATTCCAGTAGCGTGGGTTTGTTGATTTACTTACACTTTGTAATCTGGCGGAAAAATCTATGTGTGTAACAGCAGGAATATCGGAACGTAAACAATATAATTTTTCATAAAGATTCATTGAAGAATAATTATCAGGCAATTTTTTCAATCTTTTTTCCAAAACCGGAACAACCAAAAGCATATATGGCGACGGTCTATCCAAATCAAAATATTCTTTAATATCTTCCTCCAGTACTGACGGAGCAAAAGGACGAAATCCTTCTCGATATTTTATTTTCAAATTCATTTTTTTCTGCATTTCAGGATTCCGGGCATCACCGAGAATGCTTCTGTTACCTAAAGCCCTGGGCCCGAATTCCATTTTCCCTTGAAACCACCCGACAACTTTTCCAGCAGCTATTTTAGAAGCAACAATTTTATTTAATTCGCTGTTATCAATAATTTTTGTATGAACAGCATTATACTTAGCAAAAACACCTAGATAGTGCTGTTCGTTAAATTCCGGACCTAAATAAGAACCCTTCATTGCGTCATTTTTATTTATTAGGCGTTCTTTTCCTTTCCACAAATAATAACCGAGATAAGCAGCACCTAATGCTCCACCGGCATCTCCGGCAGCAGGTTGTATCCAAATATCTTTAAATAATCCGGTTTGAATTATTTTACCGTTTGCCACACTATTTAATGCCACACCTCCGGCCAAAACCAAATATTTACAATTTGTTATTTCTTTTGCAGTTTTTGCTAATCTTAGAACTATTTCCTCAGTAACCTGTTGAATTGCTAAAGCTAAATTCATATAGTCTTGAGAAATTTCCGTTTCAGAATCTCGTTTAGGAATGCCGAACAAGTTTTGCCACCTTTTGTTGTTTGTCATTGTTAAACCGGTTGCGAAACTAAAATATTTCATGTTTAACAAAATAGAACCATCTTCTCTAATATCAACAAGTTCAGTCTTAATTTTATTTTTAAACTCTTCTGTTTGTTTAGAATTTTGAATTCCATAAGGTGCTAATCCCATTAGTTTATATTCACCGCTATTTACCTTAAATCCACAATAATAAGTAAAAGCAGAATATAGCAATCCAATTGAATGAGGGAAATGTAATTCCTTTAACATTTTGATTGAATTATTTTTTCCGAAACTAATTGTTGTAGTTGCCCATTCTCCAACGCCATCAATTGTTAAGATAGCAGCTTCTTCGAACGGAGAAGGATAAAATGCACTTGCAGCATGTGATAAATGATGCTCCGGAAATAAAATAGAAATTTTCTTTTTGCCAAATTTGGAAAGCTCTTCTTTGAGCATTTTCTTCATAAAAAGTTTTTCTTTTATCCAAACCGGAATTGCCGAAAGAAAACTAACTAAACCCTTTGGAGCAAAAGCGTGATAAGTTTCAAGTAGTCTTTCAAATTTTATATAAGGTTTATCGTAAAAAGAAATTGCAGTAATATCTTCATAATCAATACCGGCTTCGGCTAATACAAATCTTACAGCATTTTGGGGGAATGACGAGTCATGTTTTTTTCGTGTAAATCTTTCTTCTTGTGCAGCCGCTACAATATTTCCATCAATAATTATTGAAGCTGCACTATCATGGTAGTAAGCTGATATTCCTAGTATTATAACGGACATAAAATGATTTCAAAGAAATTAAAAAATAGCGTAAATAAATGGAGCAATTGCCGAACCACTTGTTAACACAATTAAAACACCAAACAAAAGAAGAATAATGATAATTGGTAGCAACCAAAATTTTTTTCGTTCTTTTAAAAATGAGATTAAATCTTTTATAAAATCCATAACTATTAACCTAAATACCTTTAAAATGGTTTTTCTAAATCCTTTGATAAAAATATATAATTTCTAGTCTTAAAAACACTTTTGTTTGATTTTTTAAATTCATTTAATTGTAAACTGTCTTTGCCAATTAGCCTTCTAACAGTTCCCATTGGAAAAACGATAAGAAAAAAAACAAATGTTAGTATAATTTTTGAAACAACAGTCCCCATTATTTTGGAAAAACTTAACCACACCACAGCAAACGGATACAAAATTTTGGGATAAATCATGGTAATTAAAACAACCGGGAGCATAAATTTATAATACAAAATATTTCCGGTAAATTGTGCTAGAATAACTAAGATTAGTAAAATCGCTAAACCGGTATCTACCAATTGTTTTCTATAAATTTTTGTAACAAAATAATTTTTCATAGTTTAAGTTATATCATGTTTATAACATGTAAAAACTTTATAGTTTATTTCAAAGCTCTAAATCCAATATCTTTTCTAAAATATATTTTATCATATTCAACTTTAGATATAGCATTATAAGCCATTGTTTTACATTTACTTAGATTATTTTCTTTGTCAAAAGCGATAAAGTTTAGAACTCTACCTCCGTTGGTTAAAACCTTGCCGTTTTCATATTTTGTACCCGCATGAATAACGTTGATATTCGGATCATTTATCTCATTTAATCCTTTTATTTCAAAACCTTTATCATACTTTCCGGGATATCCGCCGGAAACCGTTACAACACACATTGCAGCACCACCATTATACTTAACTGCATTTTTATTTATTTTTCGTTTAGCAACCGAATAAAGTAGCTCAAAAAAATCGCCTTCAAGTAACGGGAGCACAGCTTGTGTTTCCGGATCACCAAAACGACAATTAAACTCTATTACTTTAATTCCCTCTTTTGTATTTATTAAACCG
>Ga0256841_1001203_pt1 | contig 23294 bp, 38 predicted proteins | sample 356308metaG_FD_185971 | JGI IMG/M metagenome (GOLD analysis project Ga0256841, IMG submission 185971) | Hydrothermal vent microbial communities from Mid Atlantic Ridge, Atlantic Ocean - 356-308 | ecosystem: Environmental > Aquatic > Marine > Hydrothermal vents | place: Atlantic Ocean: Mid...
TTATTCACATACTAACGGTTATTTTTGCAAGATATGTGAATAACTATATATATATTTATAGTTATATATTTTTTTGTATTCCCTATTATATGGCTTTTTATATTTGTATATTTATATAAAAGTATATATAGTTTTATAGTTTTATAGTTTTTTAAGATTTATTGTGTTATAATTCCTTACAACTTAACATAAGGCGGACAAAATGGAACACATCGAACGAAAAGTAATTAGGTATAGAAACGGTACGCGTAGGGTGTTAGCCCAAGGTAACGGGATTTATACTATAAGCTACAAGCGTAAGCAAATTAATGTAGTTGTTGACCCATATAGTGGGGCAGCTAATGAGGTTGAAGCAGGTATTAGCTTCTCAATAGCAATATAAAAAGATAAGGGGTACATAATGACATATCAAAAAGCATTTAACGAACTGTTACAAGGTAAACGCCTAACGGCTAAGGGTTGGGACGCTGAGCGTTATATTTACGCAGATAAAGAAAAAAACGGGCAAATCGTCGATAATGATGGTAAACCGTTTAATATGATGACCACAAATATTAAAGAGTGGTCTATTTGGAGTGAGCCAAAGGCTAAAGATGAGGTTTTAGACCCTATGGGTGCTATGACTGCCTTAATGAGTGGTAAACGCCTAACGGCTAAGAGTTGGGACGCTGAGCGTTATATTTACGCAGATAAAGAAAAAAACGGGCAAATCGTCGATAATGATGGTAAACCGTTTAATATGATGACCACAAATATTAAAGAGTGGTCTATTTGGAGTGAGCCAAAGGCTAACACAACCACTTTACCCGCTGAGTTTAAGGCTTTAATGGAGAATATGGCTAAAGAGCTAACTGAGCTTAAAAAGTCGGTTAATAATGACGGTATGACTAATAAGGGTCAAGAGCTTTTAAAGTTGGTTTATGGTGTAGAGTCGGTTAAAGAGCTTAAAGAGCTATTTAAGAGCCGTTGGGAGTCTGTCAATAGTAAAAAAGACGCGTCTAAAGCTGTTGTAGAGTTTATCCCGTTCTGTTGGTTGGGTGGTCGTGAGATTAACACCGTAGCTAGTTATTATCGTGATATGCGAAACATCATTAAGGAGGTAGGCGGTGAGTATATGGAGTTGGGGTTAGATATTTTTGTCTTAAAGGGTGAAGTTTACGACCGTATTGCTGAAAAATCTATGAACGCCGTTAAAGAAAAAAGCGAAGAAGCTACCCGCGACGAATATGACGGCGAACACCTAGAGGCTATTATCTCTAAGCTAAAAGAAAAGGCTCAAAAAGCTTTAGAGCTTGACTTAGATGGTTTAGAGCCTAAAGCTCAGATTGAAGCTTGGAAAAAAGCGGGCTTGCCAATCGCAAAACAACAAACAGTAGATAGAGCTAGAGCGTATCTTTTTGCTACTTATTTAGCTTTAGTTACAGGGCGTAGAAGTGTTGAAATTTTAAAGACACTTGACATAGTAAAAGGTGGTAAAGAGTGGTTTTATGTGGGTGTGGCTAAAAAGGGCAAAGATAACGCTAAAATTAAAGCCTATAGCCTCGATACTGATTACGAATTTTTAAAGGCTCTTTTGTCTCAGCTTAGAAAGGATTTAGATACATCAAAGCTAACCGCTAAAGAGGTAAACAGTAAGTTCAACCGTATTTTTAACCGTGCTTTTAAAAAGCTTACTGATACAGATTACACCTTTCACGAAGCCCGTGAAATTTGGGCAGATATGCTCTATCTTCAAGAGGGCTATAAGTCGGGAGAGTGGACGGAAGAGTTTAACTTTAAAGCTAAGGTATTAGGGCATGAGATTAAAAAAGATAGATTAAAAGCTACTCATAGCTATATGACTAAAAAGGCTCAAAAATGATTATCTCAGTAATTAACAAAAAAGGCGGGGTTGGCAAAACCCCTCTTAGTGTGAGTTTGGCTATAGACCTTGATTATTATCTTATTACTAATGATGATAGCGTCGTAGAGGATATTATGCCTAATCCCGATATGGTAATGATACAACGCGAACCCGTTTTAGTAGATGATACAGTTTATGATTTTGGCGGGTTTGTATCTGATAGTATGCTTCACATTATCGAAAAGAGCGATATTATCTTAGTACCATGTGATAACAAAATTGACTCAAAAAAGCGAACTGTTAAGACTATATTTGAGATACAAAAATATAACTCAAATATCCATATTGTAGCGACTGACTATAAAAAAGATAAAGAGCTAATAGAGATAAAAGCAGACCTTAGAGATGTTTTGCCAAATATACCCGTCCTAGAGTTAAAACATACGGGGCTATATGATAAAGTCGTAGAGTATGGTAAAAGTTTTAACGATATGGCTAAAGAGTCACCACTTATAAAGCGTAATTGTAGAGCAGTAATAGGTCAATACAACGAAATACTAAAAACCGTTAAAGAAGGAGTTTAACAATGAAAAAAAAGAAACCAAGCTTAAAAGATTTAGTGAAAAAAGAGGACGCTATGACCTTTGAAAAAGCCCAAGAGATAAAAGATAGGGCAAAGGTAGCAGACACGCCAAAGGTCGGGCGTAAAATGCTTGGAAAAAGCAAAGTAAGAAACAAAATTACTTTTTATGTAGATGATGAACAATACGCTATTTTAAAGTCTAAATTGGACTATGACAAAAAACTATCAACTCCAAACGCTGTAGCCAAACATCTATTAGTTAAGATACTTGATGAAATATAGCTCAAAAAGCCTTTTTAGGCTTAGGGCATACCAAACTATAAGGAGGTTATAAAAAATCGGTTAAAAGCTAAGCGGTGGGCGTTATGCTCTTATACTAATACACCTTTAAGTTAAAAAATACGGGAGTTAAAAAAATGAGTTATGAAATGTTGAAAACCCTCTTAAATCTGGCGGACAAAGAGGGTTTAAAATTGTGTAGCGTTGCAGACTTGAAAAAGTTTGCTGAGAGCATTATATCATAAAAGGATTAGAAAATGCCAAACAAATATGAAGTTAAAAAACCTACTGAATGAAAAAGAAGTAATTTTGAGCCGTGAGGATATCTTTAAAATCGCTAAATATGCTATTGAAAATAAAATTATAGATGTTGTTTGGTTTGGGGGGGGGTGAGTTTGATTATACCTCACTACAAAGTGATAACATAGAAATAGACAATATAGTCCTATTGGATAGTGAAGAGGTGGACGGTGAAGAGGGATAATCACTTAAATCGTTAAACCAAAGTAAAAAACTCTTTAAAATAATCCTCATGGACGCGATTGTCGAAGCCTTTAAAGTAGAGGTGTTTACCTTTTATCTTTAGTAACTTGTACGGCTTTGGGTCATAGCTCTTTTTTCTGAGTCTGTAGAATTTATAAGAGCGTCCAATTATCTTAGGTGGCATTATCTGCTAAACTCGACCGTCATAGACCACCCACCCGAACTTAACGAATGAGTAACCGTTTTGATTTTATATACCCCGTTATTTTCGCCGTGGATAGTATTTACAAGTAGCATATTAGCACCCGCGTAGCAGATAGACCCCTCGGCAGTAAAAGAGCCTCTTATTATCCCCTCGTTTTCTTTGTCTAGTTTTGCTTGGGCTTTGATTTTAGCTTCTGTTTTATCTTTAAAAGACCCCGTATGATGTAATATAGGCTTACCATCTCCAACCTTTACTTTTATTTCTTTATTCTTTTTGTGGTCGTGATATTTGCACTCACACGATTTATATTCTTTTTTACTAGTCTCTTCTATATCTAAATTAGATACCGTTTCAGCGTCAAAAGTGAATAACGGTAATGTTTGTTTTTTTTGGACAAAAATTAAAGTCCGATTTTTAATCGTAAAAATCGCGTTATACTCATCAGCTAACTTTTTTAAAAAATCCAAGTCGCTTTGATTGGTTTGTGTTAAGTGTTTGATTTTTACCTCAAAGTCGCATTTAGACGCTAACCCGTTTTCTTTTGCTTTGAGTGCGATAATATCTTTTAGTGTGGTTTTCTCAAAAGTTTTAGATTTTTTTTCTTTTATTTTACCTTTAAAATCGACACCCGTCGCACGAACCACTAAGACGCGGTTATCTATACGCCGTGAACCGTCAACAGTAAAAATACCACACGGCATAAACGGCACACCGTCATAACCAAAAAATAAAATCAACTCATCACCTTTTTTAGGCTTAATGTAGTCGAGGCTAACAATTGTTATCGTTACTTTGTCCGCGTGTGTACCCTCTTGGTCTGTAAAATTGATAGATTTTATATCTTTACCAAGTGCTAAGCCAACCAAAGAGCCATTAGCCAATAAGAGATAAAAAGGCTTTTTTACGCTACTTGTTAGTCCCATAGTGCTACACCTTTACCCGTTGGCAAATTCTCAATCTGATTAACTTTAAATTCATTTAGTAAAACCTTATCACCCGCGTTAAGAGTTACTTTGCTTAGTAGGTGTGGGTTATCCTCTAACACTTGCTTAACGGCTATTGTAGAGCCGTAAAAATCATAAACTATTTGGTCGATACGCTCACCATCTTTAGCATGATAAACTTTACTCATACAAACGCCCCCGCTACTGCACCTAAAATACTTAGACCTAGACCAAATCCACCTTTTGCACTTGTACGCTCTAAGGTTATATCGAATGTTTGCACCATATAAGAGCCATCGTTATTAAACTTATCTTTACCGCGTCTAATGTTTTTGATTAAGACATAGTAGTCATCTGTTTTGGTCGTAAGTCTTACGGGTTTCTTACGGTCTGCAATTGCTATGAGAGGGTCTATAGTACCCATAGGACGCTGAACCAATAAGCCTCTAAGTGTTAGGTGGTGTGACCGCCCGTTAACATCGTGAAAAGTGCTATCGTGTCCTAGTTGCTTATGTTCTGCAAAGTGATAGGTAAAAGTCTCTTCAAGCTGTTTAAAATGCGACTCGTTCATAATAAAAGGAAATGAGTCTAATTTAGCCAACATTAGACAAACTCCGCACGATTGACCCAACCACGGTAAAAACGCTTTAGCGTTCTGTGCCTCTTAGAGAAGTAAGCCAAAAAGTGATAATAAGCTATCTCTACTTTGTCAAACTCTATACTAAATTTGTCGGGGTCATACTCATTGAGAGCCTTTAAAGTAATAGCACCGACCCAACCATCAGACTTAACGCCTACTAGCTTTTGAGCCTTTTTAATGCCTTTACGCATACCAACATTAACACCAAATATAAAAATTTCCTCAGCGATTTTTTGAGAGTCCACAAAATCAAGTTTTGCCACATCCCAAAAACGGTGTTTATAAAATCCGTTTACTTTTTTTCTTAGAGTATCATCTTTAAAAAGCACCTTAGAGGCTTTACCCATAGAGCCATATTTTTTAAGTGCTGTATAGACGATACGCCAACCCATCCAACGCGGGTGAGCCTTTTCATAGATACCACCCACGGTATAGCCTTTTTCACCCTTATTATAGTCTAGATAGTCCCTAGGACTGCTAAACTCTAATTGATTTAGTTTTAGCATTGCACTTTTAAAGTCTGCCATTAGTTACCCCTTTTGGATTGATTTACATCAAGATATTTTTTTTCATATCTATCTAGCTTTGTTTCATATCCTTTTATTACCCTCTCTAGCTTTCTGTTTTGAGCCTTTAAGATAAGAATATTTTTAAAATCCATACACGCACCGATATTGACCCATTGACCACCCTTTAGAGCTTGGCACTCTTTGTAACCCGTGACCCTCTTTTTTTTGGGTCTGTCAATCTTTTTAATTTTTGGATATTTACACGGCGTTTTTATGTATGCAGTAGAACAACCACTAAATGCTAAAACTAAAAGTGTCATCATCGTTTTTTTTAACATCTTGACCCCCTTTTTTGGTCTGCAAATCTATAGCCTCAAAGTCTTTAACTACCTCTAAATTTTCCTCTATATCCTCGACTTCAAAAGTGCTTCTTTTTACTACCTCTTTTAACTCTTCTTTTTTAGTATCTATCTCAACTTGTTTACGCTTTGCTTCTCTCTTAAGCTCTTCTATCTCTTTACTCTTTAAGCCCAATATAACACTAAGAACCGTTACAATAAAAAGAACTATAGCCCAAGCGTAACGCTTTATATTTGTAAAAAAATTAATCATCTTTTGCCCCTATATTGATTAAACATTTCAGCGATTTTATTAATCGCACCCGCCCCAACTAACACACCGATAAAAGTATAGATATTTAGCTCTACAAGATTATCTAATACGCTTTTTAACTTTTCAGTTTCTGAGGGATAAATAATCACTTTGACTACTACTAAAACCAATAGTAGTAAAAAGGTGTATCGTGATATTTTTGTCGATAATTTTTCTTTTTGTTTAGCCGTTGACTGTGGCTCTTGTTGCTTTTTTTCGTCCATTACAAACAATCCTTACTAATGAGATACCAGATACCTTTTTTTTTGGTTTTGGCTCTTTTTTCTATAGCGTATAAAACGCGTTTCGTTTTGTAGTCTATATCTGCGTGGGCGTAAACTTGGGCGTAACCATCTCGAACTATTTTGAAGTTAAAACCCTTTACCCATACTAGATAACGCCCGTAATAATCCGTACCAACCCGCAAAAAAGAGATACTAGACCCGACGGGCAAATTATGAGTTGTGTATATCTTTGATAAATTACCAAGGTGTAAAAGTTCACGCTCAGTAAGCTTGCACTCTTTGGACTGCTTACGGCTCTTTTTGCTTTTATAGCTTTCGGGTGTCTCTATACCAATCAATCTAGCTTTAAACACCACACCCTTATAACTAATCTCTATCGTATCGCCGTCTATGATACGATGTACCGTTCCAATATCCCACGCCATTAAATAACCACCTAATACTAAAAATAATAATAATTTACCCATTACGCTATATCCTCATAACTTCTATTTTCTTTGTCATAATTAATTTCTTTCATTGCTTTTTCTACTTGGGCTACAAAGTGGTCATTATCAAATTTACCATCAGTTGTTTTGACATGGACATTTATAGCCCCTACATTTACTTTAGTGGTCCTTGGATGACTTACCCCACCCGCACTAGCTAAAGTAGTTTCGTGGCGGGTATTCACATCATTAAAGGTAGTTTGTGGCTTGTAGTAGCTCGGTGTCTTATGTGTAGATACCGACGCGTAAGTCGTGTTATTGACGGGCTTTAACGACGCATGAGGCTTACTTATTGCATCTCTTAGACTCGTTGGGTGAGCCTTTAAGGTAGGGGCTTTATCATAAAATCTACTTTGTTGTCTATGTGGTTTTAAAGCCTTTGGTATATTTGCTTCACGCTCACTAAGAGACCTCGAACCCTTGGGCGGTTTATCGCTACTACTAAAGATATTTTTAGCACCGTTCCAAGCTGACGAAGTCCACTTTTTAACCGTGCCAACCATTGAGCCTATCCAAGCGAATTTTTTAGCTATCCAATTAAAAAAAGACGCAAAAGGTGCTTTTATTTTGGCTACCAATTTACTAAAAAAGCCCGTGATACCTGACCAATTTTTAGCTATCATGCCTATAGGAGACCACGCCCAAACTTTGGCTAAAAATGCTTTACCTCGTTTGAAGTAGCCCTTAATACCCGTCCACATACTGCTAAAAAATGGTTTTATCCGTCCCCAATTTTGATAAATTTTATAAGCACCATAGGCTATAGCCCCAATGGCTAACCCTATTGGGTTGAGTAAAAAAGCTCTACCCAACCAAAGCACCGCACGACCCGCAAACCTAGCACCAAAGCTTAAAACCCTCATAGCTGTTTTAGACTTTGCTACCCAACCTATAAACGACCCCGCACCCTTGACTAAGCCTATAAAAGGTGAAGCCAACCACGATAACGCTTTAATCGCTACCATCGCACCACCTACTTTAAGAGCTATACCGCCGTAAGTGTGTATTAACTCTTTATTCTCGGTGTAAAATTTACGCGTCCACGCTATAGCTTTTGGTATCGTCTCTAAAAAAGATATGTAAGTCCCCTTTAATTGGTCACCAAGCAAAATAGCCTCAGCGGTTATCTTATTTTTTACCGCCGTTTCTCTAGCTTCACTTGTAGCCATTTTTACGGCATACTCAGACGCGACGGCTAACATCATTTTTTTATCTGCGACGGTCGCTAAAGATTTATCTAAAGTATCCAATTTGCTACCCATATTTGAGATTACATTAGCCCCTTGACTGCCAAAAGTCTTAATCATCTCTTTATCACTCATGGAACTTTTTATCTCTTTAATAATAGACTTAAGCTCACCCGCCCCTTTTTTCTGTAGCCGTGAATAAAAACCGAATTTGTCATCAGTCTTTTTAAATCTATCGGTCAAGATTTTAAAAGAAGTCGCGGCTAATTCAGGTGAAACTTCAAGAGTATTCATAAAATTTGAAATAGCGGCGGCGTTCTGAGGTTTGAACTTTAAGCCACGAAATACGCCCGATAATCTGCTAGTAGTATTTATCAAGTCTCTAGCTGAGTTAGAGCCGTTGTTTTCTAGGTGAGTAAAGGCATTAGTAAGCACCGAAATTTTACGGATAGGTATATCCATACGCTCGGACATTTTCGCAAAATCACGCCCGACTTCTGAGGTATCTAAATCCATAGCTACCGACGCTTGGGCTATATCTGTCGTAAATTGTGGCAAATCTTTAATTTTTACACCACTTCTACCGCCCCCCGCTTGAATTTGTGCTATTTCTGAGGGTTCAAGTAGTGAGCCTTTAGGAGAAGAAACAATTTTTAGAATATTTCTTTTTAACATAACAATCTGTTTGTCATCTGCGTTGGTCGCTTTTTTTACATCTGCCATAGATGACTCAAATACCATAGATTTACGGACGGGGTTAACTTGGGCTACCGCACCAATAACCGCACCCGTAGCCACACCACCCGCAAAGACGGCGGTATTTTTTATCTTACTAGAGGCATAACCACGAACCCGACCCGTTACGCGTTTAGCCCTTGAAGCTTTAGACGCGTGTGTCATTGATTGATTGTATCTATTGGCACTATGAGCGATTGAGGTCATATCTTTTTTGACCTCAGATATAGAGCGTTTTAGTGGATTAGCGTCAAAGGCTGACGCGTCCATCTCACGCCTAAACTTTTTGGCTGATTGGTGCATACGGCTAAGGTGATTAACGGTGGTGTGTAGTTGATTATTGAGCGTTGGAAATGATACGCCCTTAAAAAGTTTGATTTTTTCGACTGCTTTAGCGTAAGTATGGATATCCTTAAAAGAGGCTTGCATGAAGCCCGAACCCTTTATAGCTGAGTCCCAAACTATGTTAAACGATAAAGCACCACTACCCGCCATAAATACGCCTTTTTTAAGGCATATAATGGCTAAAATTGAATATTTTTTAAAGCCATATAAGCATATATGGAAAAAATATATAAAATTGTTTATAATAGCCTACAAAAAGAGGGTATTTCTAAAAGGTCATAGCCTCTAATTTTACTTCTTTTTCTTTTAACTCTTTGACTTTTTTGTCTGTTTTTTCTACATCGCAAATCTCTAAAGCTTTATTTATAAAAGGCTGTAAGCTGATATTGTATTTTTGATTTTTATCTTTTATCCAAAAAGGATTATCTCTTTTTAGCTCTGCATAGTGTCGTTTTGATTTTCCATTGAGTCCATACTTGATACCCTCTTTATCATAATCTATCACATAGATTAGGGGGTATCTATCACACCCAAGAGTTACACTATCGGAGCTAAACGCCCAAGTTGAGTTAATATCTTTTTTTGATATTTTAAGCTCTTTTTTGACCCAAATAGTAGCCTCTAGCTGAGAGCGTATATCTTTTAAATCTTGGTCGCGTTTTGCCTCAGCCTTTGACGGTGAAAAGTACCAAACTAAACCACCAAACACTAAAAGCCCTATTAATAAATCTTTCATTATCTGCCTTAACATAGTTATTTTAGAAAATTATATCATAAGAAGATTACGCGTGAGACTTACATTTGAAGCCCACGCGTTTTAAGTTCCATTTCGTGTATTTTAACGGCTTGTTTGTAGTATTTTAGCCATTCACTCACCGTCATAGCCTCTTGACGGTTTATATCTATGTGTAGCCGATAGGATATGAAGCTTACACCCTCTATGCGTGTATCTTCATCTATGATAAAAAACTGTTATACGCCTCCGTAATAGCATAAGCGTCTTTTAGTGCTAGTTGGTCTAACTCTTCTACTTCAATATCACATAGATTACAGAATAAACGCTCTTGTAGTTCATCTTCTGAGGGGATAGACTCTCTAGCTATTTTTTCATCTTTAATAGTAGGCTCACGCATTGTAAGCGTATCTTTCCACACACCACTAAACGGATACTCGCGACTTAGCTTAATCGTCTTTGGTTCTGCATATTGTACTTTTTTGTTACCCATTTTATAGCCCCTTAAATTTTACTTTTGTTACACTCAATACTTTACCTTGGATATACTCCACCACTTCAACACTCACGCCATTATCGTATGTTTTGACTTTTTCGTCTGTGTCATACTTTCTAAGGCGTTTAATATCATCTATATACTTATCGCCCACCGTACGACTTGGGATATCAAGGTCAATGATAATGTCACCCTCACCCTCTTCTAGTTGTACGACTTCTTTTCTTTTTGCCATTTGTTACCCTTTTTGGTAGATTTTAAAGGCGGTTTTAGCCTTAGACAAAGATAACCTATAGTTACCCTCTACTAAAGCCGATAAAGAGATAAATTATCTCTCTATCGTTGCACCACTTACTTGTTAAGAGCGTTGTTAAACTCGTCAGAACCCTCAAACTTGACTTTTGTCACCGCTGGAAATGCTTCTGTTTTCTTAGTCGCTGGGTTATATCTGTTTCTAGCCTTGAACTCAACGGCTGTAAATGTTCCGAAGTGTCTCATTTTCACATCTTTACCCGCTACTACTGCATTTTTTACTCTATCTTCAAAGATGTCAAGGATTTTTCCTACCTCTTCAATGTTTACACCCGTAACCCCTGCTTTTACCGCCTCAGTGTGTACCTCGTGAGCCATTTCGTTTTCTGTTACTGTATTTTTTGCCATCGTTTTTTCCTTTTCGTTTAGTTTGTTTTGAATATATGTTAGGGCGTTGCCCACGCTTTTTATAGAGTCTAAATCTTTATCCTCTACCTCAATATCATATTTATCCTCAACCGCTGTTACTACATCTATAGCGTCCAATGAGTCAAGACCCAAATCATCTACAAAGAGAGTATTTTCAGTTATGCCGTCATCTTCTATGCCTAGAGTAGCGACGATTAAGGCTATAAGGTCTTTTAACATCTTGACCATTCTCTAGTTAACATTTTGGCGATACTCTGCCAACAAGTCCACGCCGTCAATGACCATTACATCATTAAGACGGTCATAGACCACCTCGGGCTTACCGTCAACCGTTTTGGTGTATCTGTCCACTTTGATTTTAACTTTACGCGTTACCTCCTTACCCTCTTCTAGTGTACCATCGTCTAGCTCGTGGATTTCACCTTGAACCGTGATAACTAAAGGTACATCTGTCGCGTCGCGTCTAATGTTTCCCTTTAGTACCAATGGTAATCTATCTTTAGGCTTTAAGTTATTTTTGTTGTACTCAGCCATAACGATATTAGAATATTTTTCAAAACTAATCGTCATATACTGAGCTTTAAGCTTCCCGCTTGATATGTCATCTACTACATCCATATCTAGCTTAGGTTGCTCGACCTTGCCCGTAACTCCAAGGTGTCCAACACCTTGGACGGACGCGTTTAGACCGTTTAAAATATCTTTATCAGTTCTTGCCATTGTTTTTAACCTCCGATTATTTTCATAAGGATAGGACTAAATCTATCCGTAAAGCTACACTCAACCTCAAAGCGTCTAACTGTAGGCATATTCTGCATTTCAGCCACAAGGTAAAATTTACCCGCTGTTAGTGCCTCTTTGGTGTTTTTCTCTGGATGCCAAAACACATCATAACCCACTAAAACATTAGCACCTTTAAGAGATAGACAAAGCCCATCTACTGAGTCTTTGGCATGGATAAGCACATCCGCACCACGGTCTATAGCCCAAAACACACCCTCTTGGACTGCTTCACCGATACGGTCAAACACTCTCACCCGCTCTAGGCTTTGCCAAATGCTGTCGGGGTCTGTAGTCTCAAAGCCCCAAAGTCTAAAGCCTTTGTAGTTAATCACCGTAGCGATACCAAGCGTTCTAAGTCTATCAGCCTCGCACTCTTGACCCGCGATAAACTCAATCGGTCTAGCCGTTCCGCTGATACCTTGCATTACGCGATTAGAGGCACTGTTAGCCCACCCGTACTCTTTGAGTCCGTCGGAGTGTGCTATCATACCCGCCACCCTTGCACTCATTGGCTCAGTGATTGTCTTGTTAGCTGTCGTATCCCATACTTTTACATACGGGTCACACACCATAAGCCGACGCGTTCCGAAGTCTTTCATTTTAGCTGTTGCTTCTGCTTCATCTTTGGCATTAAGGTCAACGATACCCGTAGCCGATAAAGATGTAGCTACTGCCTCAATCTCTGCTTTTACATCGCCGTCATGGCTGAACCGTGGAGCGATAATCAAGTTTGATTTAACGCCATAAACCGCCATAGCTGTTTTGGCTTTGTCGATACCGTCAATAATCGCACTTTTTACTTTTGTCTCTTCATAAAAAAGCTCAGCTTGTTTTTTGCTTTGTGCTTCTGTAATCGGTACAATATGCACGACTAGCGGACTAAGTACGCCTTGGTCATTAATACCATCGACCGCACCGCTGATAGTTCCTTTTGATTTATCAAAGTCACTTTTTGCTTTTTCTGCATTGCCATAGTGCATAATGTAGTTATGCTCTTTTAGCTTATCTTGCACCTCTTTACCTAGTGAGGCTAAAACAACGGTCGCTATTAAAAAAATCGGTGTTGATGATTTTATTCTAATAGGACGCGAAGCGTTAGCACTCGTTGTAATATTTACACCGTAGTTACTACTCATTATATACCCCTTTGTACTGATATGGTTTTGTTTTTAGGGTCGTAATTGATACCATCACCGCACCCACCGCGTGTTATATTTCCGTTATCATCTGCCCATTCAAAATCGCAACACATCCACGCGACAATAGTCCCGTCATCTTGCTTTTTGTAGAGGTAGTGATTTGTTTCGTCGCTAAAATGCTCTTTTAACTCATCTAAATGTAAAATCGCATTTGAAGTTGTTTTACTCATCTTTTTACTCCATATCTTAGTCTATGATAAAGCTTTACAGCCCTTATCATCGCTCTTGTTTTAAAACTATCCTCTATCTCAAGAAGCAACTTTTCAAACCAAACATCTGCCAAACGATACTGCTCTTTATCGCACAACCAATCATGCACGATAACAGCAGGTAGATATTTCGGTTTAAAGGGTGGTATAAACCACCAAAAAAGCCTCGGTATATTTGCACCGTTACTCTTGTATCCCTTTGGAATAACAAAACTCTCACTTATCTTGTAAGGCTTTGCAAGAACTACTTTGTTATCTCTTGTAGGATAAAAGATAGGTTGCATTTTTAAGCCTCTTTAAGCAAATCATCTTTAAGTTTTCTATACTTAAAGTAAATCTCTTTAATTTTTTGTGAACCTTTTTTTATTAAAACACCAAAATCAGCTTTAGAAAAACTTACAGTTTGATTATTTACATCAATCCACTCTATCTTTTCTTTATCTCCAGCGATATTAAAAGCTACTGCCATAGTTTTGATAACATCTTCATTCATAAAAATATCATCAATAACAAAGCCTTTTAGCTCTTCGTTTCGTTGCTTATCTAGTTCTTTTATTGCACTCTCTATATTTTTTACAATCTCAACATCTGCTAAACTCAAGCCAAGCTCTTTTAGCTCATCTTTAAAAGATTGTTTTTTAAGAATATCTCTATCAACAGACTTAAAAACAACCCTATATTTATCATCCATACTTAGATATTTTTCTTTTTTTATAATTACATTAAATTTCATTTTATGCCTCCAAAATTTCTAAAGAGTTTTTTACCTCTTCATTAAGAATGCCATCACCTTCATCGCCTCTTACATCCTCATAAGGAATATATTTAAGCTCATGGCAATTTGACCAACCATCAAAAAGAAGATAACTAGATTGATTTGTAAAATAGACATCTAATCCACCATAAAGTTTACCATTGTAAGTAAATTTGCAAGGTTTTGCATGGTCTGCATCTAAAGCTATTTTATACAAATCCATATCCTCTGAGTTATATTTTGCAATAGCTTTTATATCTATAACACATGAACTTTGAACACAGCAACCATTAAGCCTGACTAAACTAAATCTGCCCTCTGTGTAGCTAAAAGATGATTTCCTAGAACCATTACCATCAGTAAGTTCAACTAATGGAAGAACACATTTATAGTAATCACTTCTACTAGATATAACACCTTTATATTTTTTAAGCCCGATACCTGCACTTTCAAAATTATTTTTCCAACTCTCCAACTCTTGTAACTTATCAGATACCTGTCTATTCCATTTTGCTATCTGCCCTGTTGCCAGATTTGGTATTCTTTTCACTTCTTGCACCAAGTCAGCTACTGCACTTGCTAAACTCATTTTTAACCTCCGTTTACTTGTTTGATTTTTGCTTCCAAGCTATCTGCTACCCTCTGTGCTTCTAAAGAAAAAACACTTATTGTAGGTAAGAAAAATAGCTCTTCAGCTTCTATCGCTGTTAGGTATTTAGAACTTCTAAACACCACCTCACCCGCGTTACCCTTGATGGGTATCTTTATCGGGAATTGACCGCCTATCTGCTCGTTAAGATAGATAATAGGGGTCTTTGCTACTGTGGCTACTAGCTTATCATCACTCATAAGGATTACGCCGTATAAATGCTTATCGTAGCTATCTTCATTGGTCATATCTACAACCGCCGTAAAGATACCGCTATCGTCAAAATAAGTAGCATCAGCGTCATACTCTGCAAAGATATATTTTTGCACTTTTGCATAAGTTAACCCCGCCGTATTCTCTAGTAGAGCTTTTAGCGTTTTATCGTCCAATCCGTCCACACCGATTAGCCCTACTCTGTTAAACTTATCTCTCATTTTAGAGTTTAAAAAGTCTAAGAGTTGGGCATTTGGTATAGCGGTTAAACCTCTATTTGCCATTGGTAACCTCCTTTTAAATTAGTATCGCTGAGCGTTACACTCTCATTGATATTTTTTCTTAGTGTTGGGTCAAACACCCAACCGACACTAACCCCCGTATCATCACCCATAATCACCTCGTTTATATCCAAGTAGGGGTGAAGCATTACGGGGCTATTTAGCGTACTTACCGACACCGTAGCGATTATTGGTGGCATACGCACCTTAAAGCTGTTTAGGTGGCTTCTTACGTTTTTAGCGTTATCTATAAGCCTTTTAGCGGTGCTAAATCGCTTGGAGCTGTAAACTTTTGACGGGTCTTGGCTTATCGTGACTTCTACATCAAAAAGCCCCACCGTTAAACCTACATCAAACCACTCTTTTAACTCAGCGTCGCTAAACATCACCGCTATAGTTTTTTTCACGGCGTACACCGTGCCTTTGTGGCGGTGTATTTCAAAGGCATTATTTAGATACGCTCTGGCTTCATCATCTGTAAGACCCGAAATATCCACACTATAGGCTATAGCCAAGTGAGACAACAAAGAGCTATTAGCCTCTAAAGGTAGAGTTGATAGATTTACTTTACGGTTTAGACCGTCCACTAAAAAATTAGCGTTTTTTTGGTCATCTGCTGAGGCATTTGGTGGGAGCAGATTAAATCTATTTTTACTCATATGTAGCCTCTTTGTATCTTAGATTTAACGCTTTGATTTTGATAATCTCGGTCTTATCTGTTATTGTGTCTCTAAAGCTTGTATTTACTTTATAAACGCCGTTTACTTGTAGATTTTTGATTACTTCTGTGCGGGTAAGGTGCTGACCAATAACAAAGCTTTCACGCTCAAAATTTGCTTTTATCATAGCGTCTGCTTCTGACTGAGTGCCAATATCAAAAAGCTCTATCTCGGCGTTAATCGTGACCTCTTTAATTCCCGCACTATAGACGCAAACATCATCGCCCAACGGGCGGACTTTTTCGTCACTTAGATTAGCCTCTACTCTATCAATCATCACACCATCGACACCCTCTTTAGCGTATAGATAAATATTTACTTCAAGAGTGCCTTTTTTACCATATACCACCGCGTCGGTTATTCTTTCGTCTGCTGAATAAATCCAATAAAGATAAGAGTCAACGCTACCCGCCGTTGAGAATTTGCCTAAAGCTATAATAGCTCTAACCCTTAGAGCGTCATCACTCTCTGCATCTGAGCCGTAGGCGTAATCTTCTGTAGCGACTGCCTCAGCTACAAAAGGTAGCGGGGTCGTGATAATCTCGGTTTTAAGTTTGGTCGTTTCGATAAACGCGTCTAACTCTACTTTGACAATAACTGATTTTTGACCCGCTTTAATAGTTGTATCTTCTAATACATAGGCTTTATAGGTACCGTCATCATCTATAAGCTCGGTTAAGCTTGGAATAGTTACATCGTAGCTTAAAGTATCACTAAGCTCAAATCTATAGTTAGCGTATGGCTTAGAGCCTTTTAAACGCCACACATCTAAAAAAGCCGTCAAGTGGTCTAAAGCCTCACCCGTAGCCGTAGTTATGAGCAGTTGCTTTATGATATAGTTATCGTGGATTTGCCCTTGATACTGCTTGTAAGTAAGGACTCTTAAATCTTTCATATATCTATCAGACTCTAACGGCTTATAATTTGGTAGATACTCTTTGAGTCTGTCTATATTCTCTTGTAGTAGCTGATTATAGTCTTTTACCTCTACAATCTTTGGAGCGGGTAGCTCTTGGATTTGAGTTAGTATATTTTTATTATGCAAAGCCATTAAAAACCCCTTGAATATAGCTACCATCTGTAAAGTTTAAGCGTGTAGATATTTCGCCTTTTACTGCGTCAACCCCTAACACTTTTACACTCTCTAAGACTTTTCTAGTCTCCCAAACAGACGCGTCCATCAAAACCCGTCTATAGTCGATTAGAAACTCATCATCTATACGACGGTCTATAAGCTCGTGAAAATCACACCCAAACTCTGGCAACATTGCAACCGTCTTTTTGGGCGTAGTAAAGATGTTCTCAAAACTCTCTAATATAGAAACCTCAAACCCATCACTTTTAGCCTCTAAAGAAAAAGTAACTTGACTCATTTAGTAGCCTTTACCGTGCTTGACCCGTCGCTATGCGGTGCGTTTGTGTAGGGGCAAATAGACTCAGCGGTTATCACACCTTGACCCCCCTCACCTAAATTAATATCAGAGCTATCTACTAGCACTTTATCCGCCTTTACTGTAGCCTCTGAACATATAATATTTAACTTACTAGGTGAGTCGATTTTAAGCTCACCATCGCGTAGGTCAAATGTTACCGTCGTGCCATCGCCAAATTCGACGACCTCAGTATCATCACCCGCCCCGCTTGGTGGCTTGAAATTATCATAATATAGACCTTTTAGGACAAAGCCGTCACGGTTAGAGCCGTGGGGGTTCAGTATTAGCACTTGGTCACCTACATTGGAGGGGCTAAAGGACTTTTTAGACTTGGTAGCGTTAGGAGCTATCACGGGTAGCCAATCGGTCACGCGTCCATCTACTTTAACTTTAGCTAAACCGTCGCTATTTTTAACCTCGGTAATAGTGCCTATTTGTATGCTACTATTTGACATCTTCAAGCCTCGTAATTCTCTTATGGATAGAGCTTAGGGACTCTTCTATCCTAATGAGTCTTTGGACTTTTTCTAGTTGTGTTTTATGTACAACATCGTAACAATCATCAAGCTTTTTTCTTTCGTGATTGATGGTTCTATCAAAAAAGTTTTGAGATAGTTTTAATTCATTAATCAATAGTTGATAAATCTCGTTTTGATGGTTCAACGACTTATTAATAGACTCAAATATTTCTCTATCTTCTGTTATTCTTTCGTCTGCTTTTTCTGCTAATCTCTTTATTCCATACAATAGAACCAATACAAACGCCCCAAGAACGCCATAATCTAAAAAAATCTTTTCCAAGTGATACAATCCTAACCTTTATAACTTTTAAGTCAAGCCTTTAAAAGAGGAACTAAAAGGCTTAACCAATGCTTGACGGGTAATTATTTCTAAAAAGTGATTTTAAGTAAAGCCATATATGGGCTATGTGGTAGGCTTGTAGATAAAGAGGTATTTTTTTGTTTTTTTGTTGGTGGTAGGTTGTTTAGAGGTGACCGACGCGGTGGTCGGTCATAGGTTTTAATCCTCTATTTGAGCCTTAAACTCTTCTAATTTTTTGTGTACTTGGTCTAAATAGGCGGGAGGAGCATACTTAAAAAGAGTGGCTAAATGCTCTAACTCTTTTTTACTATTTGTAGAGATATTAGCGTCAACCTTGATATAAAAAGAGTTGTTATCTCCTATTTGCTTATTTAACACGCCGTTGGTAATATCTGCTTGGTCGTTTGACTCAACGCACAACTTACGACCCTTACCATAAAAAAGCCAATTTAGATTAATCTTTTTTTCTTTTGCCATAGTCATTAATCTTTGGTATGGTAAAGCCGTGTTACCATTTTTCCACTCACTCACGCTTTTAGTGCTTACCTTAAAATATATAGCTAACTCGTTTTGAGTTGCAACCTCTAGCACTTCTTTAACCCTTTCTATTATCTCTTTAGTGTCAAGCATTGGTTATCCTTTTGTATATAATGTTACTTTTAAGTTAAATTCTAATACACCCTTAAGTTAAAAAATACTAAAATGTTACATTATAAGTAACTTATTACTTATAACTTAAATTATAGGCTACTATAGCTTGTATTTTCATAAAAAGGAGCTTAAACATGGCGGTAAAAAGTAACCCTATCACGGTATATCTATACGAGAAAAGAAATATTACTTTGAGTTTGTGGGCAAAAAAACACGGTTTTAACCCTACAAGTGTACGAAATACTTTTTATGGAATTAGACCAATAAAAAAAGTTGTAAATTTTATAAGAGAGAATGATAACGAACTTTGGGAGCGTTTACCTGCTGAGTCTAAAGCCATATCAGAGGTGGTAGCATGAGCAATAAAACAGACCTAGAGGCTTTAAAAAGCAAATTAGATATTATCACTTTAGCTGAGAGTTACGGCTTTGAATTTAAACAACCAAGTGGAAATAGATATAGAGCTGTAAAAAATCTCCTCAGAGACGAAAAAACAAGCTCACTAGATTTTTTTAGCGATACTCAAAAGTTTTATGACCGCGGGACGGCTGACGGCGGGGATGTTATCGACCTTATAGGCAAAATGGAGCACCTAGACGCGACTCAATCAATCATAAGAGCTAAAGAGTTAGCGGGTGAAGATACCTATAGCGTCGAAAAAAGAGAGGCTAAGCCCGTAAAGAAAAAGGTTAAAAAGATTGATTTTAATCAGCTACAAAAACAAGCACTACAAGAGTTACAAGCCGTTAAAAGTCCAACACCTTTTATAGAGTTGATAAAAGAGGACAAAGGTGGTAAAATTATTAGTGAAGAGTTAAATATAAATAAAAGATATGGTAAACTATTTGAGGGTTTATCTTTTGCAGTAGGATTAAAACCTAAATTTGAGTATATTTTTAATCATCTTTTGGGTTGGTCTGATTTTTGGCAAAGCCCAACGCTGATACTCAAAGACCTAGACGGTCGTGTCGTTGATATAGTAGCGTATAGACCACACGACAAAAAAACGGGTCAAGAGATTAGCGGTATGAAATACTACTATAAAAACTTTAACGGTCGTGGTGAGCGTTTTATCTATCCTTATCAAAAAGAGGTAGAGCGTATCGCTGAGCGTGAAGAGTATATTATCATAGGAGAGGGATTAAAAAATGCCCTAAATGCTCTTATTTATGGTGTGCCATTTATCACTATAGAGAGTACGGGCAACGTGTTAAAATTATCTGATAGTCTTAAAGAGACCATTTTGTCATATATTGCCAAAGGTTGGGGTGTAGCGACTGCCTTTGACGGTGACAATGCAGGGGAAAAAGCCTATCGTAATTTTTTATCATTGTTAGGTTTTGAGGTAGATAATATTTTAGATTTTACCTCAAATAAAGATTTTGTCGAATATCTAAAGGCGGACTAGATGACACAAAAAACAAATTATACACACAAAACACGATTAGGAAATACCTCTAGTGTTATTGGCGATTTCATGCAAAAAATGGCTATTAAAAAGAGAGGTACAAACCAAGAGGACAAAAGAGAAAATCCTTTAAAAGATAAAGAGCAAATCGCTTTAATTATGGAGATTTTTAGCCGTTGTCATAATGTAAAGATAGACGGTCAAAAAGAGATATTGTTAGACTTGTTAGATGGTCAAGTTCAACACATAGAACGAAACTATAAAAACTTTTCTACTATCATTAAAATTACATTTCGTAGCGTAGCTAAAGAGGGTTATGAAAATATCAACCTACCTAAACTTTTTGAAGTGATAAAGTCTAAAAACTCATACAGTTTTAGAACCTCAAAAAGTATATTTAACGAGCGTAATCAATTAGTGGTCAATGAAGCTAGAAAAGAGCTAATAAACGAGCTCAAAATCAACTATAACTTTAATATCGGTGATATAGATAAAAAGAGTTATGACGAAATTGTAAGCGGTATTAATAATCATTGGCGAGGCTTAGTGCCTCTCATACTTGACCACATCGTGGCGGGTAAATTTGTCTCAGACAAAAAAAATCTTTGGTTATTAGTAATGGCTGATAGTAACTTTGGTAAGTCAAAATTGTTTAAATGGATAGAGCCTTTTGGCGGGTCTGTTTTTATGGATTTTAAAGACTTGGTTAGCGACGGAATTAGCAATAAATCACCCGACGAAATAGAGGGTAAAATGTGTTTGGTCGTGGACGAAGTTACAAGTTTTCACCGTAAACTATTTGAGGTAGAAGATTATTTAATGATTAGACCTATGCGTAATCATGCAGTTAAAATACCTATCAATAGTAGAATACTACTATCAGCCGACGGCGGTACTTTTAACAATGAGTACATGGATAAACAAATCGTTAACCGTGTAGCTGTAGTAGATTTAAGAGGCACTAATACGGGTGAGCTTGGAGACCTTAGCATAACTCACAAACACGGACGCTATAAAATAGCCTTAGTTATGACCCATTGGCTCTATACTGAGATTTTTAAGCGACTCCAAGAGTATAGAAGCCTAGACCATATAGATAGAGCCAATAAAGCAGATAACACAATTCAAGAGATTTTTAACCGCTACAAGCAAAAGAAAAGCGACTTTTTCGAGATTGTCAAAGCCTCTCTTTATGAGATACTACCCGAACCATCGACTGCACTTGATGATTATCATGCTAGAATACTTGGAGAAGCTATTATTTATCGTGAAGATGGCTATATCATTAAGCGACCGCAAGAAATAATCAATAAGATATTAATCAATTATGATAAATCATTAGAGTATGAACTAGGATATAAAAATATCAAACAGATTGAAGCTAAAATTAGTGGATTTAAAATCGGGTCGTTCAAAGTAGATGGTAAGACTGTTAGAGGTCTATTTATACCAAAAAATCAAGACCCAAAAAGTCTAAGCACATTAGATAAAGTAGCCTCCATTAAAAGTATGGCTAAAAAGGTTACCATAAACGCTTAAAAGGTTGTAATCAACTACAACCACCACCCCAACGGGTTACACGCCTTGTAACCCGCCATACACCCCACCAAAGCCCCATGTCATCGAGCCTTTAAAATATAAAGCTCTCTTTTAGGTTACAAGGTTACATAAGTTACATTAAAAATGGCGTTAATTAAAATATATTTTTGTAAAAGTGCCTTAATGCCCTATTGTAGGGGTCTATTTTTATTTTTTTTTATTTTATGTTATTTTCTATGTAACTTATGTAACCTATCTTTTAAGACCCTATATTTGGGCATTTTATTATATTTTTTATATGTAACTCTATGTAACTTGACGTAACCGCGTGTAACTTTTGGCTATTTTTTACCATTAGGTTACATCGGGTTACATGGTTTAAAATTTACTTGTAACCTCTACTTTTTAGCCTTTAAGAGGGAAATTTAAAGATTTATTTACGCCATAGGTAAAAAACTTAGATATTTTAGATATAATTTAAACCTATAAGGTAATTTAAAGGAGACTATAAAAATGTTATGCCCTAAATGTTTGACAAATACCCGCGTAACCTCTACCAATAAGCTAAGTTATGAAGGTGTGCAAAGATACCGTTATTGTCCGAATTGTCATTTTGGATTTATCACTAAAGAGACCTTACAAGCTGTAACCGCTACTACAAGCATTTTTAACGATGAAAAAAAAATGACTGTTAAATATGGTCATCAAGCCCCCAACGATGGTCAAGTGACCTAAAAAGTGGTTTTTAAGACCATATTTAACAGTCATCAAAAAAATAAAGGAGCTACCACATGGCAAAAACGACGCGTTTATCATTAGATAATAACTCTTTGGTTATTGATTACAGTAATACCCAAGAGCTCTATGACCTACTAAGGGGAATACACGGCTTTACTGAGATAGAGTTAGCCGAGAAGTTTGATTTAACTCTATCAGCGGTACAGAATTGGACTAAAAAAGACCGAGAACCGCCCGAATGGATTATAGTATATCTATCCGAGACTTTAGAACTCAAATTAAGTCTAATTGGCTATATGCTAAAGCTTAAAAAGGCTTCATTTGTAACCTTTAACATAGAACAGATACAAGCAACTATACGGGACTTTAGGGTCGAGTCCAACACTGACTTACCCCAAAACCCCTTTACGCTTCAAATTGGCAACCTTATAACAGAGTCAAAGGCTATAGATACCGCCGTATTATCCAATATGGCTAAGATATTAACACAATTCTACAACGAACACACCCGAACCACCAACGACTAACCTTAAAGCCCCGTATCTAAGAAATCGCGGGGCTACTTCAAGTAATCAAAATAATCACTCTACTATATAGTAATTATATAAAATTATAAATCTATACATATTTTTCTATAAATATATAAATTACAAAACCCCAATATATAAGGCTTTATAATTTATATAAAAGTATAAAAATATATATAGTTATTCACATATATTATAACCATAGGGTGAATAACCGTGAAACATTACTAACGGTTATTAGTTATCAAAAGAACAGTTATTCACATATTTTCAACCAAAATTTGACGAACTGTGAATAACCGTGAAACACACGAACGGTTCT
>Ga0256841_1001204_pt1 | contig 23286 bp, 24 predicted proteins | sample 356308metaG_FD_185971 | JGI IMG/M metagenome (GOLD analysis project Ga0256841, IMG submission 185971) | Hydrothermal vent microbial communities from Mid Atlantic Ridge, Atlantic Ocean - 356-308 | ecosystem: Environmental > Aquatic > Marine > Hydrothermal vents | place: Atlantic Ocean: Mid...
ACCATGCATTAAAGAAGATTTCAGCGCCATCCTGAGCAAAGCGAAGGATCCCTGATCTTATCGAAAGCACGAACCCTGAAAAGTTGTGATTTTTCAGAGAGTGCCGGGATACATTCTTTATCCTTCACAATGATCAGGATGACACAGAGAGATTTACACTTTTTCCTTCTTTCGAAAAGAAATCAGGCTCAGTAAACCACTCGCCATAAGCCAGAAGCCAGCGGGGAGGGGAACTGCGGTCAGCTCAAATTGAAATGTTCCTGAACCTGAATTCCATGCTTGAGTATCGGACGATCTGTATGCTGCCGCGCCTCCTGTTGAGGAGGCGGCCCATGCCCAGTCATCGAAGGTGCTGGAGCCAACATTATTAACGATGGACAGCCAGTAGGTTGTTCCCGCCGTCAAATTGATGCCTGCAGGTAGATATGCTTTATAGCTGAACAGATCTGAACTGCCAAGATTGGTCAGAGTGTCGATCCGGTTGACGTTGCTCCCAATATTGAGATCCAGAATAGCCCCTGTTGTTTGTGGCAGGCCACTGTTGTTGGGGAAAATTCTCAGTGTAAAGTCATCGGCAGAGGGAATGCTGTTGCCATGGTAGATCCCCAACCAACTTATCGCGCCTAATGTCTGGTCGGTCCCGGAAAAACTGAAGTTATCTGCTTTTTGATTGTTTGAGCCAAAATCACTGCTTCCGTTCGCCCCTGACAGGGATGGATCAAAGTTTTGAGTGAAGATTATCGTTGCGGATGCCAGGCTGGGCATCAAAAACAGGAAAAGCACAATACTTTTTATAAAGGTTGATTTTTTTTGTCTCATATTTTAACCCTGGTTTAATACGTTCTTACATAATACTGAATTAATATTTTGGACTAACATTAGTTAGATGTCTGATCTTATTTTCATGTTGACTACTCCCTTTCTCTTTGGTTGTTGTTGAGTTTTAAGACGTTTAAGAAACGTCAGTCTTGATTATGAGAGTTTGATTCAAAGCAAAAAACATGCCACTACACAACCCATTGATTTTATATGTTCTAAGAGAAGCATTTAAGTAAAGACTGTCTCCAGAAAGAGACAGGTTGACTTTGTCAATTCCGTATCAGTATCAAGGATACATTAAAGTTTCGTCGAAATAATGCCGATAGGACTAGTTGAAGGGATTTTACTGATCCAACTATTCGGGTAAAAAATATGAAACGGTTAAACAAAGTGGGTACACAAAACAATGGTTTTACACTGATAGAATTACTGATCGTGGTGGTAATTCTGGGTATTCTGGCGGCGGTGATCGTTCCACAGTTGAGTGGTAGCACAGACAACGCCAAGCTGGAATCACTCAAGACCAATTTGGCAAGCATCCGTTCCGCCATTGATCTGTATAAACAGGATCATGGTGTTTATCCAGGTACTAACGCAGCAACCGGTGCTAGCTGTCCAAACGGTGGTACCCCGGGAACGGGTGCTGCGCGAACAAAAGAGGCGTTCGCATCTCAGTTGACCATGTATACCAATGCAGCAGGTCAGGCCTGTAGTACAACAGATTCTACATTCAAGTATGGCCCCTATCTTAAAACAACAAAGACTGGGACTGCAGGACTTCCTAAGAACCCGATTACAGGTGTAAATACGGTCACTTTTCCAACCACAAGTGGTGATCTGTCGTTAACTTCCTCTAATAGTGCCGGTACGGGTGGTTGGTTGTATGATGAAGTGACTGGAAAGTTCATTGCCGATGACAATACCGGAACCCCTTCTTATGATTCTTATTAAGGAATAATCAACCTGTATTTATGGTGATAAATGCAACGTGGTTTTACCCTTGTCGAAACCCTGGTGGTGATGTTCATTCTGGGCATCATCGCCAGTGTTGTGTTACCTGAACTTTCTTCCCGGAATTCTTACGCGCTGGATCTGGCTTCCCGGAATCTGACAGATGCCATTCGTTTTGCCCGTGAAGAAACGGTTCGTACGGGTGTCGTGCATGGCCTGGAGCATCTCCCCGCATCGAAACAGTTGAAGGTTTATCGTGTGGATAGCTCAGGGAGCCATCAATACGATGTCTATCATCCAGTGGATAAACAGCTTTTGTGGCTGGACTATGCTGCCACGGGGAATCAGGCACCTGTCAAGCTACAATCCGTAACACTTCGCTATGGCGGAAACGTAACAGATCGCAACGTGCTTGAGTTTGATACCTACGGTACGCCGCGCTACTTGAACGGGGCTGGCTATGAGATGCTGGATACGGGCGAATTCAAATTAAGCGATGGCAGCCAGAACAGAAAGATCATTGTCAGCTCGATGACAGGCAGGGTCACGATACAATGAAAAGGCCATCGATGATCAGCACCGCCGGATTTTCCTATGTGGAAGTCCTGATCGCGATCGTGCTGCTCGCCATTATCCTCGTTCCAGCCATGCAGGCCATTCAGACCGGTATCAAAGGCACGGAGATGCATGCATTGGCCACCGATCAGCACTATGCCCTGCTTGGCAAGATGGAGGAGATACTGGCCGAGAATTACGACAGTCTGTTGTCGGCTGCGGAGACAGCCGGCAGCAATACCGTTGCCAGCAGCTATTCTGATCCTGCAGGGACGGCCGATCGAAAACGGGTGTATCTGGCGCTTTATGATGCCGATGCCGATCCCTTTGTCATTCAGGATGCCAACACCGATGGTGACAACAATATCTACACCGGGGAAACCGCTGATCTGCTCTGGATCCGGGTCGATCAGGAAAACAGTCCCTATGCATTTGAAACCCTGAGGCTGCGATGAGCCGGCATCACCAACAGGCCTTTACCCTGATCGAATTGTTGCTGGTGATCGCGATTTCCGGGATCTTGATCGTCAGCGTCATGAGCCTGATCAGTCCGATACTCAAGGCAAGACAACAGAACGAGGGGCAGAACGCTACCTTGCAACAGGCGCGTTTCGCCATGCAACAGATGGTGAGAACGGTGGCTGAGAGTCCGTTGCTATTGGTTCCACTGGGTGAGAATCCCTCCACTGCTTACAGCGAGTCCGTCCGGGATGTACTGGCTATGACCATGCCTCCCACCATCGATCGGGACGGGGACGGCTGGGCCGATGCCAATAACGACAAGGATTTTCTCGATAAAAACCAGAATGGTACCCGTGATCCCGGAGAGCCGGAACGGATCGACGAGGATCTGGATAATGACAGAGAGCTCGATGGCAAACCGGGCATCATCGGGATCGATGATGACGGTGACGGAAACGTGGATGAAGGAGGGTATCAGGACAATGATGAAGACGGAACAAACTTTGAGGATGTGATCAACGGTATCGATGATGACGGTGATGGCAGCATTGATGAAGACCCGGACTGGGACATGAATGGTGATGGTGCGCCGGGCATTGCGGGTGTCGATGATGATCTGGATGGGATCAAGGATGAAGGGCATGTCAGTGATGATGATGAAGATGGCGTGGACAATGAAGACTGGTACGACCCCATTGTGTTTCACCTCAATGGCACCACACTGATGCAACGTATCCCCAATCTCAATCCCACCGATGGCACCGAGTTTGGTGAATACCCTATCGCAGAAAATGTCAGCCAGTTCCGTGTTGAACGGGTCGTTGGGGGGGATGGCAAGACGGTACTGGTGGACATTACGCTGGAACTAAGCCCACCCGATGCGGATAAGGTCAGCTTGAAAACCAGAATTCGTGTAGGTGGCCGCTTATGAGTGTTCTGACGCAGGGCCATCGCGGATTTATTCTCCTGCCCATCATGATGTTACTAGCGGTCTTGGCCGGGGTTGCTCTGCTGATCAACCGTGAGGGCGCGATCAATACGGGCAGTGTCATCCGGGAACATCAACCCGATGAGATCCGTTACGTGGCCGATGCGGCACTTGCAATCGGCCAAAGAGAGTTGAGGCAGGATACGGATTGCAGCGGCTATACGGTCACCGGATCAGGCACCTTCAACGGCTACACCTACACGGCCTCTGTCACGCCAGTCAGCGGATCGCCGGTAACCTTGACGGTCAATGTCGATGCGGGTGACGGCACGACGAGGCAATATTCCCGTCAGGTCACCATGTATGACGGATCGACGCAGGAGATGATCCTGAATCCGGCACAAGACACCTACATCAATTCCAGTCAAAAAAACAGGAATTACAACTCCGGACCACAGGGTGAAACACTGCATGTCCTGTTTGGATCAAATCTCTTAGAACCTGAGAGAGTCAGTTTTTTGCAATTTGATTTGCAGAGCTTTGCCAATCTGAATATCCCCATTGCCAATATCCAGTCGGCAACACTGGAGCTCCATTCCTCAGGCACACCGGAATCCAACGTGGTCAATGTCAAGGTCAATCGTGTACTTGTGGAATGGAATGAAAACGAAGCGACCTATAACAACCGGCTGATCAGTACCAGTTGGGGTTTCTATTCTTCACTTTCATCAGCGGATGCCATTGATGTGGACGAAAGTGTGATCGGCTGGAAGACTTGGACGATTACCTCTCTGGTCAAGGACTGGCTAAATGGAACCTATACCAATTATGGTATGGCGTTGTTTGGAGAGGCAGGAAATTCCAACAACCTCGAATTTGTCAGTCAGAACAATCCTGACACCGCAAAACGCCCTGTTTTGAGGATCACCTATAGCCCGACAGCCGTCGAGTGTCCGTGATTCTAGTCAAGAATTTCCAGAATTTTCCGATAACAGTGACTGGATCATAAATTTTTGAGCGTGAGATGTTAGGGGCGACCCGTACAGGACCCATCGGACTGGATTTTGGGACAGAAAAACTGAAAATGGTGCAGGCGGATTTCACCCGAACCGGGCCCTGCGTGCGTTCGGCCGTGACACTGTCCTATCCTGTCGATCGGGACATTTTCTATGCTTCCCCATCAGAGCTGAAGCGACTGATCAATGAGGCCCGGCATCAAGGGGCATTCCGGTCTTCCCGCGTAGCCGTCAGCATGCCTCCGGACAAGGTTCAGTTCATCTCGCTTGAATATAAATGTACACCGGGAACCGATCCCGATGTGGCTGTGATCGATGCGATCAGGGAACGTTTTGGAGAACAGATCGGCAATTCTGTCATTGACTATCTGCACATTCGTCCCGAACACAAGGATCAGGTAGATCGTACAGCATTGATAGCTGTGGCCGGAAAGCAGGAAGTGATCGATTTTCTGGAATTTTTGCGTATGGCCGGGTTGAAAGTAGAGCGGCTTGAGATCGGTCCGGTTGCGATCAACCGTTTGATCAGTGCCATGAACCCGGGACAGACCGACAAAGTGGTGTTGGCGATCAATTTTGGTCTGGAGCGCTCCTATGCCACGGTTCTGTGGGGACGGCGCTTGTTACTTGACCGTGCTCTCTCGTTCGGGCTCTATGGTGGGGTGAGACAGGTGGCCGAAGCACTGGAGATCAGAGAGAAAGAGGCGACACAATTGCTCGAGCGTCACGGAGTTCAGGTTGAAAGTCATGCCATTGCGGGAATGGATGACGAAGAGCCTGGTATCGAGGAAACATTGAGCGACATTCTGCAGCCTTCTCTGGTGACACTGGCATCGGAGATCAAACGTCTGATGCTTTATGTCGCTTCCCGCACACGTGGCCGAAGTGTACACAGTGCGTGGATTTTTGGCAGTCTTGCCGGGTGGCCGGGCATTGACGAAAAACTCGCAGAAATGACGGGACTGCCGCTGAAGGTGTGCAAACCTTTCTATGGACTCGCAACCTCACACCAGGCAGCATCAATCAAAGATCTGTCCACGTTACGGGGTATCGCAGTCGCCACCGGTCTGTCTCTGATCGGGAGCCAGACAAATGCGTGAGATCGATCTCATACCCACCGATTACCGCCGACAGCAGCGCGTACGGGAGATGTTGATTGGGTTCGGTATTCTATATGTGATCCTGATCGCTGCGGTCATTGCCGGCAAGTTTTACCTCGACCATCGTGTCGATGATGTCAATACTCGCATTAGGTCTTTGGAAGAAGATCAAAAAAAGCTGGCAGAACAGCAGAGGGTTATCGATAAACTGAAAAAGGATCGCGATGCAGTAGAGAAACAACTGCAATTTGTGAAACTGCTGCAGGAAGGCGGGGGCGCTGATCAGATTTTTCTGGTCTTCGATCGAGTACTGGACAGAAGTGTGTGGATGGATGAATGGCAGTATGAAACAGCCGATCCTGTTAGCGACAAGGATGAAAAGGACAGACGGCGTATCAGCATTATCGGCAAGGCCGTGGATCATGCAGCTCTGTCCAGATTTGTTGATCGTTTGCTCGATCAGCCAGAGATCGAGGATGTGGCGGTGAAAAAAACGGCAATGATCGACAGGACATCGAATGCCGTCTCTTTTGAGATGGAGCTTAGATGATGCTGGATGAACTGAGCAAGAATCTCTCACCGCGTCTTTTGTTTCTGTTGTTGACGGCAATCGCGGTTGTGATATTGTCGTTGGGTTATTCAGGCCTTTTCAGGCAACCGATCAAAGAGCTTCGTCAACTGGAGAACCGGTTGCTGGAGATGCAACGGAGCCCCGTTGACCTGCAAGCAGCCGAAGACCGCATTCGGAAACTACGGCAGGAAATTGCCAGCCTCAATCGGAAATTGACCGACACCGGCCGCGAAGTACTCAAGGGGACCAAACCCTCCAGTGTCATCGCTGACCTGGGTGCCAATGCCGAAAAATATGGTGTCCAGTTGCTGAATGTGATGCCCGGTACACCGAATAAAGGGCGGCTCTATACCGAAGTGCCTTTTCAGATGGATCTGAGTGGTTCTTACCACCAGCTGTTCAACTGGGTCTATGCTGTGGAGCGCGACAGCAAGCCTTTGACTGTTCGGCAGTTTTCCATCCGTTCAGGTGCGGGAGGCAACCAGCGTCTGTTGCACATGACGATCGTTCTGATTCAGCCGAAGAAAGAGACCTGACATGAACAGAGGTACATTCATCACCCTACTGATGATTCTGCACAGTCTGGCGATTCGGGCGGAGCCTCTCCTCCTGGCACCTGAATTGCATATCGATCCCTTTGAGAACCCACTGGAAACAGACAAACCAGAGGAAAAGACAAACAGAGCGCTTGAATCCATTACTTCAGAAACCGCAACAGCAGAGGGTGACTCTGCACGGAAGGGCCTTCTGTGGCAGCCGGATTTACGCGGCATCATTCGCTCCGAAGATATCGCTATCGCCAATATCGGTGGTGACATGATCGAACTCGGTGAGGAATATCAGGGCTTTCGGCTCATCAAAGTAAAGGAACGATCAGTTGTTTTTGAAAAAAACGGAAAGCAGTATCCAGTTTCACTCGACGGTATTGAGGAAGATGAGACGCTTTAGCGTTTCGTTCATGGTTTTACTGTCGCTGACTATTGGAGGTATACCGGCAACAGCGGTCGCTGAGCATCAGCGAGATCGTTCCAGTGTCTCCACGACGCCAATTTCAAAAAAGGTGAGTATCTCGGTCCGCCACGCCGATCTGGCAGAGGTCTTCGAGATGATTTCCAAACACGGCAAGGTCAATATCCTGCTTGCCAACGGGGTGGCGGGCGAGGTGTCCATCAATTTGCATGAGGTCGACCTGCACGAGGCGATCCGGGCTGTGGCCATTGCGGCTGGTTTTGCCGTCGAAAAATCCGGTAATACCTATTTCGTTGTCACTCGCGATGATGCGGGCAAAGAGATTGTCGGTGGACTGACAAAGGTCAAATCCTTCAAGGTCCAGTACAGTGAACCGGATGCCGTCGCCACGATTCTGAGTGATCATCTTTCCCGTTATGGCAAGATCACCGCCTTGCCGGAACGGCGCTTGATCGTAGTTGAGGACTTGCCCGAGTTTCTGGGGCGTATCGAAAAGCTGTTGGAAGAGATCGATACCCGTCCCACCCAGATTTTGATCGAGGCCCAGATTCTTGAGGTCAGGCTGGAGCGTTCCGAGGTCTACGGCGTGGACTGGAAGAAACTTTTTAACTCGGGAACCGGGGGTGGCCAGTTTGGTACAGCGGGGCTGGCTGCACCCGCTGCCGGATTGTTCTTCTCTATTGCCAATGACAATCTTGAGGCTGCACTGGGTGCCCTCAGCAAAAAGGGGCGCGTGCGCACCCTGTCCACACCGAAACTGATGGCTCTGGAACATCAGCAAGCCGAAGTGGTGATCGGTGATCGCATCGGTTACAAGGAACTTACAACCAGTGGTAATGGTAACCAACAGACAGAAACCATCAAGTTTCTCAACTCCGGTGTGATCCTCCGGGTGACGCCATTTGTGGATCGCAGTGGCAAGATCATGATGCAGATCCATCCGGAGGTCAGTAGCGCCACCGTGACTGACGGTGTTCCTTCTCTCAAAACGACAGAAGTGACCACACAGCTCCTTGCGGCCGATGGGGAGACCATCTTCATCGGTGGTCTGATCAAGAAAAATGCCTCCAATTCACGCAAGGGGGTTCCTGTATTGAGTGACATCCCCGTTCTCGGTTATGTCTTCAGGAATGAGGAAGACACTGTGACCAATACCGAAACCGTGGTCATGATTACCCCTCGTATCGTCAAAACCGATCGCAGCATCTACTATCCCTCCGAGCAGATGGATGAAAGCCAGATCAAATCCATCAATGAGGCGTTGAAGGAAGAGGGTAAGACGATAGACAAGGTCTTTCAACACCACAAACCTATTGGCAGGAAGTGGGAACCCTATAACCCTTGAATGCTCCGCTCAGCTATATCTGGCCTGCCTTTTGCATGAAGAGCCGTAACGAAGTTTACGGAAAGGTTCATGCTCGATCGATTCAAATCTAACGGAAAAAATACTGCCAGTGTAGCCATCTGGCCAACGGATCATGCCATCGCGACAGCCATGATTCGGCCCCGGAAGAAAGGACTGCCGATACTGGAGTTCTGTGAATACCTGCCCGTGAAATCAGATGCGGAACAGGGGGATTTGCTGGCAGGACTGGTGGAAAAGAAGAAGCTGGGCAAGATTCGTTGTATTTCCCTGATGGGATCGGATGCTTATCACCTGCTGATGGTGGAGGCACCCGAGGTGCCACGGGAAGAACTGCAAGAAGCCATGCGCTGGCGCATCAAGGATTTGATCAATTTTCCGGTGGAACAGGCCGTGATCGATGTCTTCGACATCCCTGATCAGAAGTCCAGTGGCGACATGATGTATGTGGTGGTAGCGAAGGAGGAGGATATTGCCCACCGTGCCCGGATGCTGCTGGACGCTGGTTTCAACCTGGAGATGATCGATATCATGGAACTGGCGATGAAGAATGTGGCCAGTTTGTTGCCAGAAGATGAGCATGGCGTCGCCCTCGTTTGGCTGGGGTTGTACAGTGGCTCCATCACCTTGACGAAGAAAGGGGTGCTCTATTTCACGCGCCATTTGGGCGGAGCGGAAAAACTCTTTGATGAACTGTATTCGGAATCGATCACGGCCGAGATGGAAGGATGGCTCGATACCGTGGTGATCGAGATCCAGCGGACACTCGATTTTTATGAAAGCCAGTATGGAGAACCACCAGTGGCCGGTGTGGTTCTCGTGCCCCTGATCAAACCCATCGAAGGTGTTGCTGAATACCTTGCCAGTCAGTTGGGCATCAAGGTGGGTTATCTCGATCTAGAACAACTGGTGGAAATGAACGTTGCCATCGATGATGACACGGTGGCCTTGTGCCTGCCAGCCATTGGTGCCGCGCTGGAAGATATCGAGGTGAACACATGAGTCGGATCGTGCAGCGGGTCAATCTCTATCAGCCCAGGTTCCATCCGAAGAAAGAGATCATGACACTGGGACACAGTCTGATCATCCTCGCCGTAGTGGTCGCGATTTTTGCTGCATTGAGCTGGATGAAACTCCAGCAGTTGAAGCTCACCGAGGAACAGATTGCTTCTCTCGAACAACGGCATCAGACCATGATGGCCCGGCTAACCAGCATTGCGGCCGCAGCCAATCAACGCAAACAGGAAGCGGTGACGGAAGAAGCGATCCGTGACAAGGAGAAGGAATTGAAGGCACGCCGGGAATTGCTGGGAAGCCTCACCGGCGGCAAGTTTGGAAACAGGGAAGGTTTTTCAGGTTATCTGGCCGGGCTTGCCCGTCAGCATGTTCACGATACCTGGATCACAGGGCTTTCTGTAGAACAGGGAGGCGAGAGATTGACAATTGCCGGCAGTACGCTCAAGCCTGAGCTGGCCCCGGTCTACCTGCAGAAGCTTTCGAATGAAGAAGCATTCCGCGGGAAAACCTTTAGTGTCCTGGAACTCAGTCGGCAGGAAAAAAGAGCGGATAACGGGGATCTGGTTCCAACTGACGTGGTGGATTTCATTTTCCGTACAGACAACGATGATGTGACTGCAGTCGAAGAGGTGGGAAATGGCACCTGATGTATTGTTCGAGCGATACCGGTCACTGACTGTAAAAGAGCGGGTCGGTATTGTGCTTGCGATCAGTGTGGTGATCTATGGACTCTGGGATTTTGCATTTCTGCAGCCAATGTTGGAAAGGGAAAAAAGCCTTCAGCAAATACTGGAACAAAAGAACACAGAGATCAGCAGCTTGACGGAGCAGATCCAGAGTTTGGGAAACTCAAAGGAACAGCGCAGGATCAACGAAAACCGAAGGCGCTTCGATTCCATTATTCAACAGCTTGAGATCACGGACCAAAGATTATTGAAGATTACCTCCAGCCTGATTTCGCCACAACAGATGCCGAAGGTACTGGAGGATGTACTACTGAAATCGAAAGGGTTGAAGATCCGACGTTTACAGGGACTCGGAGCGATGCCCTATCCGGAAAGGCCAGAGAAGGTGGAAGAAGATAAAAAACCGGACAAAGAAGTCGTTATTGAGGCCCCCAAGGCCTGGCGTCATGGATTACGGATCGAATTTAGCGGCAGCTATCTGGATACCCTGGAATATCTGAAATCCCTGGAACAGCTCGACTGGAAATTCTACTGGGAGAGCATCGAGCTAGAGGTGGATAAATATCCAAACATAAATACGGCGATCAAGGTATATACCTTGAGTCTGGATGAAGGATGGATTGACGTATGAAATGGGTGACTCAACTTATTATATTGAGCCTGTTGGTGAGCATGGCTGGCCTGTCCAGGGCCGTGACAGGTCTGGTTGATCCCACCCGGCCGGCGAACTACATTGAAAAATCATCCGAAGCACCCGTGACACAGTTCGCTGAAGGTCAATCGAGTGAAAATAAGGCAGTGGCCAACGAGAAATCGTCTTCCATCGATCTGAAGCTGCATGCGATCAAGATTGGACGGACATCAAAACTGGCAATCATCAACGGAGAAACGTTGAGACCCGGTCAGACCATTGGCCCGGCAAAGTTGATCAAGATAGATTCGAGTTCTGTCCTGATGGAGATCAATGGAAAACCGGTCACGGTCTCTTTGTTGCCGGACACTATCAAAAAGCGAGCATTACAATGATGGGAACCAGAAAAAAAACGATCATTACAGGATTTTGTGTATTGTTGGCGTCGCTGTTGATCGCGGGCTGTGAAAGCACCGCGCCACGCACGGATACACTGGACGAAATGGACCAGGTACTGGCGGATGGGGCCAATCATATCCCTGTAGAACCTTCGAAACAGACCCTGACGCCTGAAGAGATCAGCAGGGCGCTGATACCGAAGATGAAAGTCACACCTCCACCTGTAGGGAAAGGCCGCGACAGCAAAAAAGATGAGCAACGTTTCGATATCTCCGTGAGCAATGTGCCCGCTGATCAGTTCTACATGAGTCTCGTGGAGGGAACCAAATACAATATCGTGGTCCATCCTGATCTTAAAGGAACCATCTCCCTTAATCTGAAGAATGTCACCATCATGGAAGTCATGGAAGCGGTTCGTGATGTCTATGGCTACGAGTTCGAACGGACTGGATACGGTCTGCGTGTACTGCCAAATGCACTGGAGACACGTATTTTCCAGGTGGATTATCTGAACGTGGAACGGACAGGAATGTCTTCCACCACGATCAGCTCCGGTACCTTGCAGTCCGGAAGCAACGGTTCAACGGCGGGTGTAACGGGTTCCGGAGGCTCGTCTACGGGTGGAGGAAGTGTTTCCAGCAGCACCGGTACGCAGGTCACAACCAATCAGCCAAAGACCAGCTTCTGGAAAGAGTTGGAGCTTTCGGTCAAATCCATCATCGGGAATGGGGAAGGCCGCAGTGTGGTGATCAGCCCGCAGTCAGGTATCGTGGTGGTCAGAGCGGTACCCAATGAATTGCGTGATGTGCAGAGCTATCTGGAAGCCGCCCAGCTGATCTCGCAACGCCAAGTGATTCTCGAAGCGAAAATTCTGGAAGTCCAATTGAATGACAGCTTTCGATCCGGTGTCAACTGGGCTGCACTGGCCGGGTCTTTTACCTTGGGGATGACGGGGGGTGGTACTTCACTGGAAAACGACAACGGTTATAGTGACAACAGGGGTTTTGTTCCTTCTTCAGGGCAGAATCTTGGACAGGAAATACCCATTTCCAGTTTTGGTGGTGTCTTTTCACTGGCTATCGACAGCAGCAAGTTCTCCGCCTTCATTGAGCTGTTAAAGACACAGGGGAGTGTGCAGGTACTGTCCAGTCCACGAATATCGACCATGAATAACCAGAAGGCGGTGATTAAGGTGGGGCAGGACGAATTTTTTGTGACCAAGGTCTCTTCCGATTCTGTTACTGGAACCGCTACTAACACCACGGCGGATATCGAACTGACGCCTTTCTTCTCCGGAATTGCACTCGATGTGACGCCACAGATCAGTGATGACAACGAAGTCACCTTGCATATTCATCCTTCGGTCAGTCGGGTAAATGAACAGCAAAAACTGTTGAAGGTGAATGGTCAGGATCAAAGTCTGCCACTGGCTCGCAGTACCATTCGGGAATCGGACAGTATCATTCGTGCACGCAATGGTCAGATCGTTGTAATCGGCGGACTGATGCAGGATACGATCGATGATCAAGATGCAAAAACACCTGGTGCTGGAGATGTCCCCTTGTTTGGTAACTTGTTCAAACATAAGTCGCGAAAAAAGAACAAGAGCGAACTGATCATTTTATTACGCCCCATCGTTGTCGATAGCGATCGTCGCTGGAGGGAGGCGATCAATGATAGCCGTCATAATATTGGCAATATGCGCCAGGATGTACTCGACTGGCGCCGCACAGAAAGCCCTTTAGTCGAATAGCCCCACTCTCCTACGAGATCAGGCACGAGTCATGCATGGTATTGGATGACTCGTGATCAGATAACATTGGAAAGGAGGGATCACAATGTATTTACAGCATTTTCAACTCAAAGAGATGCCTTTCAGCATCACACCTGATACGGCATTTTTCATGAATCGTGGAGGCTATCGGGATGCACTCAATGTCCTGAAAGTTGCCTTGGACATGGGCGAAGGGTTTCTCAAGGTGACCGGCGAAGTGGGGACAGGCAAGACCCTGTTATGCCGTTCGTTGATTAACAATCTAAGTGATGAGTATGTTACCGCGTATGTGCCCAATCCCTACCTGACGCCGGAGGGTCTATTTCTCACCATAGCCGATGAACTGGGAATACGCTACACGCCAAACATCCGGCAGCATGCGCTGTTGAAACGGATTACATGGACCTTGTTGAAAATGCGTAAAGAAGGGAAGCGGGTAGTGCTTTGTCTCGACGAAGCACAGGCGATTCCGATCCAGACGTTGGAGACCTTACGACTATTGACCAATCTGGAAACGGACAAACGAAAACTGATTCAGGTGATCCTCTTTGGCCAACCTGAGTTGGATGAGTTGCTGTCAGAGCCCTCAATTCGCCAGTTACGCCAGAGAATAACCTTTGCCTATAAGCTCTCGCCATTAAACCGGGAGTCAATGAAGCGTTATATCGATCATCGCCTCAGCGTTGCCGGTTATATGGATGGTGATCTTTTCGATGAAGAGGCGCTGGAACTGCTCTATGTCGCTAGCCAAGGTATCCCTCGTCTGGTCAACATTCTGGCTCACAAGGCCATGATCGTTGCCTACGGAATAGGCGATCTCATGATCACCCGCAAGCACATGCGGGTTTCCATAGAGGATACCGAGGATGCACGGCGCTGGCATGAAAAATCCGTACGCAAGAGAGATCGTATTCTTCGCTGGGCCTATGGTGCTTTCGGAACTCTTGCAATTGCGGGTGTGATCGCCTTCGCCACAAATTCAGCGGATGTGATGGCCTTGATCAAATAGTGATTCTGCCCGATGAGTTTCGTCAATGAAGTCATGGCCGAAGAGGCCGATAGGAAAGGGCTCATACTGTTTGAGGACTATTCCTCACTTCAGGTGATCGACACGCCACCCGTTCGTGATCAGGCTGGAATAAAAGTTGCCTACTGGCGTAACTTTCTCTTGGCCTTGATCGGAGTAATGATCTTACTGCGTTTTATTGATCAATTGCCGATCAGGAAAAACGGGCCGGCAGAGGGTTTGTCTGAAGTGCCCAGGGTGACTGAAGTTGAAGCTCCTACGATCGAGACGGTGGACAGGAACAGTCTTCCAAATCGAGTGGCCAGGAAAAATAAGCAACCTGTAATTGCTGTCGTGGCCGATGCATCACTTGCGGAAGAACGTTTGAGAAAGAATCAGGCATCACTGGATCAGACACCACCCGTACCGGAATCACCAATCTTGGAGACTGGTGGAATCAAGTTTGAGAAAAAAACGGTTACCGGCGCCATGCCTTTGACCGAAGAAACAGCGTATCGTCAGGCAGAGGATCTTTTACAGAAGGGTCAGATCCAGGCGGCGATTAACCAGCTTCGTAAGCGACTTGAACAGAACAGACAGGATCTTGCTGCCCGTTTGTTGCTGGCTTCGACCTTGATCCGTCAGCATGAAAACGGACAGGCAATGAAGGTGTATCAGCAGGGACTTGTGTTGTTTCCTGGAGAGCCCCGTTTTGCAGAACCTCTTGCACACCTGCTGGTGGATCAGGGCAAGATTGTAGAGGCACTGGATATTCTCTATCAGGCCGCACCCGATGTACACACCAATCCAGAATACCATTCCTTTATTGCAGCGCTTGAGCAACAAACAGGACGGCACCGGAACGCTATCGGGACTTACAGAAAGATTCTGCAGTTGGAAAAAGGCAATGGGAAATGGTGGCTGGGTCTCGGCATCTCATTGATGGCGGAGGGGCATGACGCGGAGGCACGGTTGGCCTTCGAAAAATCGATTCATGATCCAGGTGTTTCGCTGGCCATGAAACAGTTTGCCATCCAGCGAATACGAGATTTGAAGAAGAGGGGACACGGTTGACACAAAGAAAACGTTTACGTCTGGGTGATCTACTGGTTGAGAACAGGATCATTACTCAGGAACAGCTGGAAACTGCACTTGAACAACAAAAGGCCACGGGACAGAAACTGGGCCGAGTCTTGGTGGAGTGTGGTTATGTATCAGAAGACGAGTTATTACGGTTTTTATCGGCTCAGCTCAAGGTACCTTTGATCGATCTGGCTCAGTTTCCCCTGAAGCCCGAGGTCGTTCGACTCATACCGGAGATCCATGCCCGACGGTTTCGAGTCATCGCCCTGACGGAGGAAGAAGATGCCGTCCTCGTGGGCATGGCCGATCCGACCAATATTTTTGCCTATGATGAACTCTCGCGCATACTGAAAAAGACCTTGAAGGTTGCAGTGGTCCGAGAATCGGATCTCTTGCGGACCCTCGATACCGCTTATCGCCAGACAGAGCAGATCTCGGATCTTGCGGAAGAACTGGGTGATGAACTGGCAGTAACCGACGAATATCTCAATGAACTGGCGGACAGTGTTGATCACTCAGATGCACCCGTGGTCAAGTTGCTGCAATCCCTGTTCGAGGATGCGATTCGTGCCCGCGCCTCTGATATTCATATAGAACCGGATGAAAAGGCCCTCAGGATAAGGCAGCGCGTAGACGGGATTCTGCATGAGCATATAATCAAGGAAAAACGGGTCGCCAATGCCTTGGTGGTCAAGTTGAAACTGATGGCCGGGCTGGATATTTCTGAAAAGCGTTTGCCCCAGGATGGACGCTTCAGTCTCCAGGTGCATGATCGGAACATTGACGTGCGCCTCTCCACCATGCCGATCTATCACGGGGAATCGGTGGTTATGCGTCTGCTCGATCAGACGGGAGGTATTCCGGATCTCGAATCACTTGGCATGCCTGATGAATTGCGAGAGCAGTTCGAGACGGCAGTACGATCTCCTCACGGGATGGTACTGGTGACTGGTCCCACGGGAAGTGGCAAAACTACGACCCTCTACAGCACACTGAAGCTGTTGAACAAACCTGAGGTCAAGATCATTACTGTCGAGGACCCAGTGGAGTACCGTTTACCGCGCATCAACCAAGTGCAGGTCAATCATGAAATCGATCTAGGATTTGCCCGTGTGCTCAAGGCCATTCTGCGACAAGATCCCGATGTGGTACTGATCGGTGAGATGCGTGATGTAGAAACGGTACACATCGGATTACGAGCGGCCATGACTGGTCATATGGTATTGTCCACCCTGCACACCAACGATGCCATCAGTACGGCAACCCGTCTGCTGGATATGGGGGCTCCCGGTTATTTGCTGGCGAGCTCGTTACGGGCGATCCTTGCACAGCGTCTGATCCGACGGATCTGTGACAGTTGCAAGACGGTACACGAACCCGACCCACAGGAGCAGAGTTGGCTTGAAAAGGCGGGGGGAACCGGACATTCATACTATATCGGCAGTGGTTGCCAGAAATGTCATCATACCGGTTATTCCGGACGGATCGCAGTACAGGAATTGTTGATGATCGACAAAGAGCTTTCTCTCGCACTGGCATCCGGGGACAACCGGGAATTTATTCAGGCTGCCAATTTGGCGGCAGGCTACAGGCCCCTGGGACAGGTTGCGATGGACCTTGCCCGTAAGGGAGTAACGACACTGGAAGAGGTGATGCGGGTGGCAGCAGAGATCGAAGTCGATATCGAGAATGATGCTGAACCGTTTATGGAAGAAGCTTCACTGACCTTGAGTTCGGATGCAGAAATCCTTGATGAAGAGTCGCCTATGGAACGGACCTTTTCCTTCAGTGATACGGAATTGTCTCTCAGTAGTGTTGACGATTGATGGCAGTATTCGAGTATAAGGGAAGAGACACTTCGGGTGCTTTGATCAGCGGCGATCTTGAGGGTACGTCACCGGACGCCGTTGCCTCTCACCTTTTGAGTAGCGGCATTACACCGATCAATATTCAGGAAAAGAAAGAAGAGCGAAACATTCTCAAGGAGCTGGGGCAGATATTCAAAAACAGAAAGCCCCCTAGCCTAGGCGAGATGATCATGTTCTCACGCCAAATGTATACGCTGCTGCGCACCGGCATCCCGGTCAACCAGGCTATTGGTGGTATTCTGGGATCGATCAGGAATGAATATTTTGCCGAAGTATTGAAAGCGATCCAGAAGGATCTCGAATCAGGCCAGGAACTGAGTGTTGCACTGAAACAGTATCCACGCATCTTCCCTCCCCTGTTTGTGGCAATGATCGGTGTGGGAGAGAACACCGGCCGGCTCGACGAAGCCTTTCTTCAGATCTCACGTTATATGGAGTACGACAAAGAGACTCGCCAAAGGATCAAGAGTGCATTGCGTTATCCCATGTTTGTTTTGATCGCTATTGCCGTTGCAGTGACCGTGATCAATATCTGGGTGATTCCGGCCTTTGCCAAGATTTTCGCCACTGCCAGCGTGGAGCTACCCCTGGCTACCCGAGTGTTGATGGCGACATCCGATTTTTTCGTTCACTACTGGGGATTCATGCTTGGCGTACTGATCATGGGCGTAGCTTCTTTCAGGTATTGGTTGCGGACGAAACCAGGTCGTTATGTGTGGGACCGTTTCAAGCTACGTTTGCCACTGGTGGGTGACATCATCCAGCGTGCGATTCTCGGTCGTTTTGCCCGTTCCTTTGCCATGTCGGTGGGTGCTGGTGTGCCGCTGACCCAGGCGCTGTCAGTGGTGGCCCGGGCTGTGGATAATCAGTTTATCAGTGTAAAGGTAAAGGAGATTCGTAACGCTGTTGAGCGCGGCGGTACTCTGACCAAAGCGGCTACGGAAACCAGGATGTTTTCTCCGCTGGTGATCCAGATGCTCAGTGTTGGTGAAGAGACTGGAGCGGTGGATGAGATGATGGAAGAAGTTGCTGGTTTTTATGAGCGTGAGGTGGACTATGATGTGAAAAACCTCAGCTCAACGATTGAACCCGTTCTGATCACGATTATTGGTGTCATGGTGTTGATTATGGCGTTGGGTATTTTCTTGCCCATGTGGGATATGAGCAGTGTGATGAAATAACCCGTCAATTTTTGGCAGTTGCCTCTCCTGCTCAAACATTTTGCTTGGCATCGGTATAATCAGCATTTTCCTGCTAAGTCAAAATACCGATGACCTCAAAACTGCCTGAAATACGACTCCAATCCGGCATTGATAACTACGCAGTGATGGGCAATCCTGTCAGCCACAGCCTCTCACCCGAAATTCATCTGCAATTTGCACGGCAGACAGGCCAGCGGTTGGCCTATCAGGCAATTGAAGTTCCCCTCGACAGGTTTCCCGAAATGGTCGAACAATTTCGTTTGGCCAATGGTTGTGGGTTGAACATCACCGTGCCTTTCAAACAGCAGGCGTGGGAATTGGCAGATCGACGTAGTCGTATCGCAGAACGAGCCGGTGCTGTTAATACCCTTTGGTTCGATGGCGATGTGATCTATGCCGACAACACAGATGGCCGGGGTTTGTTGCGTGATATTACCGTCAACCAACAACAGGAGATCGTGGGAAAGAGACTATTGATCCTGGGCGCGGGGGGGGCCGTCCGGGGGGTGCTTGAACCGTTGTTACTGGAAAAGCCGGCTAGGTTAGTCGTTGCCAACCGAACACTCGCTCGAGCAGAAGAACTTGCCGAAATGTTCTCCGATTACGGTAATGTTTCCTGTGTGGGATTTTCTGATCTGGCAGGCCAGCAATTCGACATTGTGATCAATGGCACCTCTGCAAGCTTGCAGGGAGAGGTGCCCCCTCTGCCAGAAACTCTCCTGTCAGAAGAGGCCTTATGTTACGACATGATGTATGCCAAAGAAGCCACAGCCTTTGTCCGATGGGGGCTGGAACACGGTGCAGCAAAATCCGTAGATGGACTCGGGATGCTTGTGGAGCAGGCAGCGGAATCGTTTCTGATCTGGCGGGGTATCAGGCCAGACACGAAGCCTGTTATAGCGCTATTCAGGGGCTAAGTTATTCACACTGGGCAGAATAAATGTATTTTTTTAGGGTTATTTTTATTTTCTCCTGTGAATAACGTAAAAGATCACGTAACTTGTTGATTCCGAAATTATATATGTAGTGGTTAAAAAATAACCGATTTAACAGAACTGTAATATTGACGACGGGTGCCAGCCTTTTGACGCAGTTTATACACAAAGTTATCCACAGAATCTGTGGGTAAAATCATTTCGCTATCAAAGACAATGAGTTAGCTGTTTTTTGTGAACTTCATCACAAGAGGCGTCTGAAAAGCAGGCCACGATCGGACCTTGTTTTGCAAGGTAGGGCCAGTTTATCGTCTGTACTCTCTGACTATCAGCAGAAAGATAACACGCTATGGGGTTATTGCTTATTGCTGCAACTGGTCCATCAAATCGGGCAACCAGAGGATCAGGTCTGGGAACAAGGCGATGATCAGAATAACAAACACCTGTATCAGGACAAAAGGGATAATCCCGTGGTAGATCTGCTGGATGGTGACTTCTGCCGGAGCGACCGCCTTGAGATAGAAAAGGGAGAATCCGAAGGGTGGTGTCAGGAAAGAGGTCTGGAGATTGACCGCAATCAGGACGGCAAACCATAACAAATCGAGTCCAAGCAGGTTAGCGATCGGGGCAAGAATGGGAACAACGATGAAGCAGATTTCAAGAAAATCGAGGAAAAACCCAAGGAAGAAGATCAGTGCCATACTGACTAGAAGGAATCCCCAAGTCCCTCCCGGAAGTTGAGTGAACAGATCTTCCACGATCTGATCGCCACCCATACCCCGGAAGACCAGTCCGAAAGCCGTTGCCCCGATCAGGATCAGGAAGACCATACTGGTCAGGCGTGTTGTATGTTTTGCCGCATCTATCAGACCAGTCATGGAGAGGCGGCGGTGAATAGCAGCCAAAAGCAATGCGCCCAGTGATCCAATGGCAGCTGATTCAGTGGGTGATGCGATACCCAAAAAAATTGAACCCAGAACAGCAATGATCAGAAACAGTGGGGGAAGCAGACTTTTCAGTACACGGGCCATGAGTTTCCCGGTTGAATGCGACTCGAGTGCAGGTGCACAGTCAGGTCTACGCCAGGCAACATAGAGAATATAAAGAATAAACAACAGGATCAGAAGCAGGCCGGGAACCACAGCGCCAATGAACAGACGGCCCACGGGGACGCCGATCACATCCGCCAGTAAAATCAGAATGATACTCGGTGGAATAATCTGCCCCAACGTACCGGAAGCCGCGATGGTGCCTGTTGCCAGCTGTGGTGAATAATGATGCTTGAGCATCGCAGGCAGTGCGATCACGCCCATAGTGACGACGGTTGCGCCAACGACTCCAGTAGTTGCAGCCAGCAATGCGCCGACAATCACAACGGAAAGAGCCAGTCCCCCCCGCCGCTTGCCGAACAGTTGCCCCATGGTTTCCAGCAGATCCTCGGCCAACCCCGATTTTTCGAGGACGATACCCATGAAAATAAATAGCGGCACGGCTAACAGAGTAAAGTTGGTCATTATGCCCCAGATCCTGAGGGGCAGCAGTTCAAAAAAATCGAAACCCAGAAAGACTGTACCAAACAAGGCAGCGATCGAGCCCAAGGTAAAAGCAACGGGGTAGCCAAGCATCAAGGCTAGCATGGCGACGAGAAACATAATGAGAGCCCATGTCTCCATGTCAAAGATCATGATCGTAACTTCCTTATATTCTTCAGCAGCTCTGCAATGCCTTGAATCAGTAACAGGGCGAAACCCGCAGGGATCATCGCTTTCAACAGCCAGCGATAGGGGAGACCTCCGGCATCCGGCGATGTCTCATGGAGAGAGAAAGAGTTCTCTACAAAATGCCAGGAGTTGATGATCACCAGCAGGCAAAAAGGGATCAGAAAAAACAGTGTTCCGAAAATATCGATCCATAATCGATAGCGATCACTTATACGCGTGCTGCGATAGACGATATCAACCCGGACATGATCATCATGTTTTAACGTATAGGAGGCACCAATCAGGAAAATGAGCGAAAACAGATGCCATTCCAGTTCCTGCAGAGCGACCGATCCACTGTTAAAAAGATAGCGCATGGCCACGTCGTAGCTGATCAGTACCACCATGATCAGTAACAGGACAGCCGTCAGATTGCCAATGGCTTCTATGGTGTTTTCAATCTTTTTGATCAGACCTTCGGGATTTTTTGTCAAGTGATTTTTTTCCTGTTTTTGTTCACAAAGGTATTGACTTATACACAAATATCTTTTTGAGTTTTCAATAATTCAACTTGCCGAAATCTATGATTGTTAAATATCATAATATTGCCGTATCTACTTGTTTTTATTAAAAGTTCTGCTTTTGTTTATGTTTTATCCATTTTAAGGAGATGCTAATAAGATCAAGGTGTCCCGCTCTCTCTTTGCAGTTTGTTCACAGAGTTATCCACAGTTTTTGTGGATAAATTCAATAGTTCTTTTTACTCAATCACTTAGCCAAAATTTGTGATGATTTTCACATAGTTTTTTCTCTAATTGAAGAACTTTTTGTTGTTTAATACTTTGATTTCAGGGTGATTTTATAGCCAAAATATTGGCTAGGCGGACCCAACTGTCCACATCAATGGTGTCAGCTCTGGCACTCGGTGAAATTCCGGCAGCTTCCAGCACCTCATCTTGGACGAAACCCTTCAGTACATTATGCAGTGTTTTGCGACGCTGGCTGAAAGCTTGCCGGATCAGTTTTGAAAACAGTTGATGATCTTCAAGAGGCGGAGGGTCTGTCTTCGGTTGCAGACGAATGACCGTGGACATGACCTTTGGTGGGGGAGTAAAAGCCTCAGGCGGTACATTGAAGAGAGGTTCTGTATCACAGGTAACTTGCAGCATGACAGAGAGGCGTCCATATTGACGGGTTCCCGTTTCGGCTGTCATCCGGTCAGCCACCTCTTTTTGTAGCATGAAGGTCATGTCTGAAATGACCTCGATTTGATTCAACAGATGAAAGATCAGAGGGGTCGAGATGTTATACGGCAGGTTGCCAATCAGGCGCAATTTCTCATTAGCCCCAGCGAGAGACAGGAAGGAGAAATTAAGAACATCACCTTCATGAACACGAAGGTTACTCAGTGTCCGATCTTCCCGCAAACACCGGGCCAAATCACGATCCAGTTCAATGACGTCAAGCGTGTCCACACGAGCAAGGAGGGGCCCGGTGAGCCTACCGGTGCCAGGTCCAATCTCAACAATCCGCTCTCCTTTCAGTGGTGCGAAACTAGTGATAATCTGATCGATGATGGCCGGATCGGTGAGAAAATGTTGGCCAAATCTTTTTCTGGGATAATGATTGTGGCTGGTTTGACTCATTGGGCCAGTTCCATCGCCATGTTGATGGCCGCGCAGAGGCTGCCCTCATCGATATTGCCTGTACCGGCGAGATCGAGCGCCGTGCCGTGATCGACCGAGGTGCGGATAATGGGAAGACCCAGCGTGACATTGACCGCATTACCAAAGCCCTGATGTTTTAGAACTGGCAAACCTTGATCATGATACATGGCCAGAACCACATCATACTGTCGCAGCTGATAGGGTGTGAAAGCGGTATCTGCCGGCAGCGGACCTCGAACATTGATCCCTTCTGATGCAAGTTTTTCCAGCGCCGGTATGATCGTGTTAATTTCTTCAAGGCCTAGATGGCCGCCTTCTCCCGCGTGAGGATTGAGTCCGCATACGGCAATGCGGGGAGTGTCGATGTTGAAGCGGTGACGCAGATCTTGATCGATAATCCGTGTGACGCTCAGAATCAGTTCTTCCGTAATCATCTCAGGGATGGCGGACAGGGGAGCATGTGTTGTCATAAGCGCCACGCGTAAATCGGGTGTGGCCAGCATCATGACTGGCTGGTAGCCACCGGTTTTTTTTGCCAGGTATTCTGTGTGGCCGGTGAAGGGTAACCCCGCATCATTGATCAC
>Ga0256841_1001205_pt1 | contig 23274 bp, 16 predicted proteins | sample 356308metaG_FD_185971 | JGI IMG/M metagenome (GOLD analysis project Ga0256841, IMG submission 185971) | Hydrothermal vent microbial communities from Mid Atlantic Ridge, Atlantic Ocean - 356-308 | ecosystem: Environmental > Aquatic > Marine > Hydrothermal vents | place: Atlantic Ocean: Mid...
TCTACATAGCAGAAAACAGCAATAACGGAACACAGGTTGGAACCGTTGCAGCTACCGACCCTGATAATGGCCAGTCATTGACCTACACAATATTGTCGGGAAACACAAATAATGCCTTCAGTCTGAACCCAACCACAGGAGAGTTGACAGTATCAAACAGCGCAGCAATAGACTATGAGACAAATCCCACTTTCGGTTTAACGGTACAGGTTCAGGACGACGGACAGGGAACTTTATCTGATCAAGCAACAATTACGGTTAACGTTACAGATCAAAACGAACCTCCCGTTATTAATAATCAAAGTTTCACTATTGAAGAAACAATAGGAACAGGAGAATCGGTTGGTATTGTTCAGGCAACGGACCCTGACAACGGACAAACTCTTACTTTCAGCATAAATTCGGGAAATATTGACAACGCTTTTGCAATAAATTCTTTGAGTGGTGAGTTGTTTGTAGCCGACAGTACTGTTCTTGATTTTGCAACAAATCCTGTTTATTTTCTTGATATCGAAGTTCAGGATAACGGAGTTGGAAACTTAACGGATAATGCTACAGTAACAGTTAGTTTGTCGGATGTTAATCAAGTGCCTGTAATTCAAGACCAGACTTTTTCAGTAGCTGAAAATTCCGGTAACGGAACAGCTGTTGGAACAGTGGTTGCTTCAGATCCTGACGTAGGCCAAACACTTACTTATTCCATATTGTCGGGTAATACTGGCAATGCCTTTTCACTAAATTCGTCAACGGGAGAACTTTCCATATCCAACAGTGGTGTACTCGATTACGAAACCAATCCTGTTTTTGACTTGACTGTACAGGTACAGGATGACGGAGCCGGAAATCTTACAAATCAGGCGACTGTAACGGTAAATCTTATCGATGTAAATGAGAATCCCGAAATACAAAACCAGAGTTACTCTATAGCAGAAAACAGCAATACCGGGACACAGGTCGGAACAGTTACAGCTACGGACCCCGATAATGGTCAGACCTTGACCTACACAATACTTTCGGGCAATACGGGAAATGCTTTCAGTCTGAACTCAACCACAGGAGTTTTGACAGTAGCAACCAGTGAAGCAATAGATTATGAGACAAATCCCACTTTCGGTTTAACCGTACAGGTACAGGACGACGGTGCCGGAAATCTGACATCTCAGGCAACCGTAACGGTTAATCTTACCGATGTAAATGAATCACCGGAGATTCAAAACCAGAGTTACTCCATAGCAGAAAACAGCAGCAACGGGACACAGGTCGGAACAGTTACAGCTACGGACCCCGATAATGGTCAGACCTTGACCTATACAATACTCTCGGGCAATACGGGAAATGCTTTCTCACTTAACTCTTCCACTGGAGAGCTTACCGTTTCCAATAGCAGTGCGCTTGATTACGAATCCAATCCTATTTTTGACTTGACTGTACAGGTACAGGATGACGGTTCAGGATTTTTAACTGATGAAGCAATTGTAACTGTAAATCTGATTGATCAGAACGAATCTCCTGTTATTAACGATCAAAGTTTCACTATTGAGGAAACAATAGGAACGGGAGAATTGGTTGGTGTTGTTCAGGCAACAGACCCTGATAACGGTCAGACACTAACCTTCAGTATAACCTCAGGTAATATGGATAATGCCTTTGCCATTGATCCTTTAACAGGAGATTTAACAATTGCAGACAGTACTGTTCTTGATTTTGCAGCTAATCCGGTTTATTATCTTACGGTTCAGGTTCAGGATGACGGACAGGGCAATCTTACTGATGATGCAACAGTGACAGTTAGCCTGACAGATGTAAATCAGGCACCTGAGATAGAAAATCAGAGTTTTTCAATTGCAGAAAACAGTCCTGACGGTAGTTTGGCAGGAACAGTGGTTGCAACAGATCCTGATGCAGGTCAAACTTTAACTTATAGTATAATAAGCGGAAATACGGATAATGCTTTTGCAATTAATTCCACCACGGGAGATTTAACAGTAGCAAACAGTACAATACTGGATTATGAAACAACTCCTGTCTTTATACTTACCGTCCAGGTTCAGGATGACGGAGTAGGAAATCTGACGGCTCAGGCAACCGTAACGGTTAACCTGACCGATGTAAATGAAGTACCTGAAATAGGAGACTATACGTTTGAGGCAGATGAGTTCAGTGAAGTGGGAACAGAAGTTGGGATAGTTGAAGCAACAGATCCGGACAATGGTCAGACAATAACATATTCCATCACTTCAGGAAATACGGATGAAGCATTCGGGATTGATTCTTTAACAGGAGTAATAACGGTTATTAACAGCGAAGCTTTGGATTATGAAATCAATCCGCAGTTTATCTTAACTGTAAAAGCCGAAGATAACGGGCCGGGCAATCTATTTGTTGAGTCAAACGTTACAATTAATGTCTTACAGATAACCGGAGAAAACGAAACGTTTTCCCAAACTGAGGTGATGTTGTCGCTATTTCCTAATCCTGCTGAGGAGAATATAAATATTGGAATAAATAGTATCCGGAGCGATAAAGTGACACTTAGAATATTCAATGTGAGGGGGGAGGAGATATTGCAAAAAGAATTTAAGAATTATCAGACGGAATTTAATACTAAATTGAGAATAGGTGATTATCCCAAAGGTGTTTATATCCTATATATTATCAATGATAAATCTATTTTGCAAAGAAAATTCATAAAGCTATAAAAACAAAAAACCTTCTGAAATTAATTTCAGAAGGTTTTTTGTTTAAAGTCAACTGTAATTAATGTGATGCGAGGTAATTTGCAACACCGTCGGCAGTTGGTTCCATAGCATCATCACCGGGATGCCAGTCTGCCGGACAAACTTCTCCGTGCTCCTCAAAATATTGTAATGCGTCAACCATTCGAAGTGTTTCTTCAACACTTCTACCCAATGGCAAATCATTTACAACCTGATGACGAACAACGCCCTGTTTATCAATAAGAAATAATCCTCTGTATGCTACTGCAGCCCCGTCAAAAACAGATTGGCCATTCTCTTCATCAATATCATACTCACCTGCAAGGACATCATAATTCTCGGAAATTGTTTTTGAGAGATCCGATACAAGAGGGAACTTAACACCTTTGATACCGCCATCTTTCAATTCGGTATTTAACCATGCCCAATGCGAAAAATGTGAATCCACAGAGCAACCGACAACAGCCACATTTCTTTTTTCAAATTCATCCAATTTTTTCTGGAATGCTAAAATCTCCGTGGGGCAGACAAATGTGAAATCCAAAGGATAAAAGAAGAAAACTACATACTTTTTTCCAATGTACTGCTCCAGTGAAAATTTCTCAACAAATTCGCCACCGTTAACTACGGCGTCAGCCTCAAACAGAGGCGCTTTTTTACCTACTAATACTCCCATTTTTTTAATTTTATCAGTTAATACTTTTTTGATTTCAAAATATTTGCAAAGTTATTAAAACAAAACAAATTATTATTATTTTATAAAATGAGAAAACATAAAAAAAGTTAAAATGTTCAAAAGTGCTTAACAGTTATTATGAATTTATTAATACTCCGGGTTAACTTTCATCAGTAGAAATTGACTCTTCATACATTGAAATATCCACTAAATAAAGTAAAACACTGTTTGCTACTATTCCGTCCATATCAATGAATGAATCACTTCCGGTAAGAATTGTCAAAAAACTAAAAAGAAAAACATATTTAATAAAAATTATATCATCGGGTAATTTTTTCTTAAATATTTTAAAATATATAGTGAGTTCGGCAAGAATAAATAAAATTCCAAATTTCGAATATGTGCCAATCAACCCGACGTCGCTTTGGTAAAAACCGAATTTGTCTTTGTAATATTGAATAAGAAGTCCGTATTGTGCATTTTGGCTATCCACTCCGTTTCCCAATATATATGCTAGTTTGTTCGGCATAAAATCCGTAAGCCAGAAAGTTGCCGAGAGCACTCGTATATCATCCGCCGATTCTTCTTTTTGCTCCATCGAAACCTCAATAAGGTTCATAATTATATCTTGAAAAAGGAAAAATACTGCTGCTGCTGCTAACAATATTAAAAAGAGATAGGTGAATTTTGATTTTGCCTGTTTACTTATTAAAATACTAATAACGGTGAGAAGTCCAACTGCCGCCATACTTTGCCGGGTACCCTGAAGTATTAAAATAATTATTACCATTCCGGCAATTGCAATATATTTTAGTTTATTGGTATTGTAAAATTGGTATAGCCCGATAAAATAAGCGGTAAGCAAATATGTATAGCCGGGCAAAAATATTCTTATTGTTCCTCTGTCAAGGCTTACCCTGCCTTTGTATATGCGTGCCGGATAAATAGCATATTGTATCAGGTAAATCACAAAATATGCTATTGCAAAATATATTATTATTCTCATTAAGTCATACTTGTCAGGTTTAAGATATGCCAATAAAAAATAAAAAAGGTAAACATACATAAACCTTTGCGCAATAATAGTGTATTTAAATGGTTGTCCATGACCGTAATAAGCAATAAACATACTTAGGAAAACAGCTAATAATAATAGCCACACTTCCGTTTTAAAATTTAATTTGAACGGTATTTTGCTGTCATAAATCAAATGTATAACAAGAAATGCAATAATAACGGCAATACCGACCATTCCGATTGCTTTTGTCGCACTATCGGGAACAAAGGAAAAGTTATAAAATTCCAGGGAGCAGAGTATAACAAATATTACTATGGTTTTTTTTAACATTATCCGATGCGATTATTTTTTCGTTAATAAAGGAAACAAAGATTCAAAAATATATATTTTACCTGACATTCATATTCGTTTATTTGATTTTCTTTCTTTTGATAAAATCTTTTATACCCGAAATAAGCGATTTCTTGATGCTGTTTGGAACTAAAATGAAATAAAACAATATAATCGAAGCATAAACGAGAATACCTTTCCACATTAATTCAAAGAAGTTCACAGCCTTAATATCAGCAAAGTATGTAAATGTGAAAACCGCAATTATGCTTATTAATGAAGGATAAACATAACGGAAGTACTCCTTTGCCGTAAAATAACCCTCATCTCTCATTACATAAGCCAAGGTGACAGGGTAAATAATGACCCAAAAAAATACTGTCGGGATTACAACTCCTATAATACCCGTTTTATGAACAAAATAATAACTTAGTCCGACATTTACCAAGCTGTATAGAAAAGTAACCCATCCCATTTCTTTAACTCTGCCTTTTGCAGTAAAAGAGTTGATTATAATCCGATACGTTCCTACAAATATTTGTGCAAGTATAAATAATCTTGTTGCCATAATAGTATTAACAATGCCGTCCCCTAATTTTTCACCAAGCCATAATCGGATAAAGTCATCTGCAAAATAAAATAATGTTAACAGAGGAGGGATAACTAAAATGCCGTAAACTGTTGCACCTAAAAGATTTATATTTTTTATAAAACTTTTGTCGTTTTTCGCAAAAGCTTCCGACATATTCGGGAGTAGAGCAGATAAGGGTAGTGTAAGTATTGTTGTTCCCATATCATTTAACCTTGCAGCGAAATGATATTCGGCAAGAGATGACGACCCCATAACTTTTTGAATTATAAGTTTATCCGTGGTGTACATCAATTGTTCACTTATTTTGTTAAATATCAAATATATATTAAATCCTAGCGTCTTTTTTAAGGCTCCGAATTTAGGAAACTGAGGTTTAATCTTAAACGGCATATATCGTTTTAAATAATAAACGCGAATAAGCAAAACCGCCATTTGAAATGACTGTAAAATCAATAAATAAACAAAAAGGTCGGAGTCGGTATAGATAACATAAAAATATGCAACAACATTTCCCGCTATGCCGACATACTGAATTAAATTGTTGAGATGAAAACGGTTTAAACCTGTTATCAGACCGAAAGAAACAGGGCCGAAAAATCTGAAAACCGTAAAAATACCTATCATCTGAAAAATGGATTTGGCAAGTGGCTGAAGTTCAGGATCAACATTGAACCAGTCCATTCCGAAATATGGGAAGATAAACAAAAATAATCCAAGCAGGAAAAAAAGCAGGAAAGATATCGGAAGAATGGCAAAAACAAGCTCATTTAATGTGTCAAATTTTTTCTTGCTTACCATTTCAGGTACATATTTCATTAACGATAAGCCGATGGTGTAAGAGAAAAAATTGAGAATTATCACGATACTTCCGACAAAACTCCTTATACCGAAAACCTCTTTACCAAAATAACCCAGAATGAGAGGAGCTATGATCAGCCCCACCAATACAGCGCTTGCAGAGCGGACAATATTCGATACGGTATTAACAATTATAGTCTTTTTCCTACTCATTATCTTTATTATTCACTGTTTTATTCCAACACTTTTTCCTAAGGTTTCAGCAGGCAAAAGTAAACTTTTTATTCATTAGCTTAAATGCTCCTTTTCCCGGATGAGTTGAAAGGCAGCTGCGTTTCAAAACTAATAACAGTTGGGATTTTTTTTAATGCGAGATACTTTATACAATGCTCCTTAATATCTTTTTCCGAAATTTTATCTATTGAACTTTCAGATATATATATTGTAGCGGCAAGTTGTTCCCCCATAATATCATCCTTTTCAGCTCTTATTCTGCAATCAATTACAAGAGGATGTCTCACAATTACTTCTTCAATTTCTTTAGGACTTATTCTAACTCCGGAAACCTTAATAATTTCTTTTTTACGACCTGTAATAAATATATATCCATCTTTGTCTCTTTTTGCAATATCACCGGTAAAAAGCCACCCGTTTCTTATTGTCTTTGCTGTCAGTTCGGAATCATTATAATATCCTTTCATTATGTTGTCTCCGCGGGCAATAATCTCACCCTCAGTGCCGTATTTCACTTCATCAAAATCATTATTGGCAATTCTAAGCTCAACTCCCGGAATAGCTTTGCCAATAGAGCCTAATTTGGATTTAAGCATTTCAGGTTCAAGATATGAAAGCCTTGCAGTGGCTTCGGTTTGTCCGTACATAACATAAAATTTTATATCGGGAAAAGCTTCTGTGAACTCTTCTATAAATACGTTATGAAGTTTTCCTCCTGCCTGTGTAACGTAGCGCAGGGATGGAAAATCCATATTTTTGAAATCTTTTGATTTTCGCAGTAAAATCTGAAAGTGACTGGGAACGCCTGCAAATCCTGTACAATTATACTTTTTTAAATCGTCTATTACATTACCAATAAAAATGAATGAATTGTTCAGAACCAAAGAACCACCAACCCTCAGATGTGTATGTAGCAGTGAAAGACCGTAGCAATAATAAAACGGCAAAACAACTTCAATAGTATCGTTTACGGTTAAGTTAAGATATTGTAAAATGGATTCCGTATTAGCAATGATATTCTTATGTGTGATCATCACTCCTTTTTGCTCACCGGTAGAACCGGAGGTGTAAATAATCTCTGCAAGTTTATTGCTATCAAAGTTTTTATCCTGATCTTCATTTTCAATATTTGCAATAATATCCTCAATATCATCATTTGATATAATCTGAAACCGGCTTTCTGAAAATTTTCGCTTATATTTCTTTGAAATAAAAGCCAGTTTAGGAGAGGATTCTTTTATAATCTCATTTTTGAGTTTATCCTCCAGTCCGGGATTCATTGGAATACAAACATTTCCCGATTTTAATACTGAGAGGTATGACAATATAAAAAACACGGAGTTCTCGCTAATGACAAGAATATTTTGTCCGGTACCAACTTCCTGTTGCAGATATATTGCCAGTTTTAGTGAAGTTTGGAAAATTTCATTATATGACACCTGCTCTTTTGGCCCCGGAACAAGATTTTTATCAATATTTTTTGACTGTTCAAAAAAATAGTCAAATACATTCATATCAGCAAGTTTAGTAATCAATTATGGGCTTCATCCTGAGGTATTCGGTTGTCCTCTGTTTTCTTGCGAAATTCTTATATATATTTTTTATTTCATCTTCCGTTTTTCCCATAACATCACCCACCTCTTTCGGGTCATAGCCATTCTCGAATCCATACCAAATCAAATCCATCTCCTGAAACGGAAGTTGATAGAAAAACTCTTCCTGTGTCTGTTCGGCAGTGTATGTATCTGTTGTTGGAGTCCGGTCAATTATTCTTTGCGGAACACCAAGATATTCGGCAAGTTGATAGACCTGAGTTTTGTATAATCCTGCAATGGGAATACAATCAACTCCACCGTCGCCATATTTCACGAAAAAACCTTGATTTATTTCATGCTTGTTTGCAGTACCTATAACAGCATAATGCTTTGCTTCGGCATGATAATAAAGCATTGACATTCTTGATCGTTGCTTGAAATTTGAAGCGGCAACAATTTGTAAATACTCATTTACCGGAAGGATTTTTTTCTTCTCATTATTGTTTTCGTCAATAATTGTCAAATGAAATACGGGAGGAAGGTTTCTTTCCATACTTGATTTGTCAACTCCTATTTTTGATTTATGCTTTCCTGGATCAAACTCGGGAAATACTCTTTTTATAGCTTCGTCGCGTCTTCCGTAACAACCAAAACCTTCGAGAGCCTCACTGATATTTTCAACAACATACTTTACTTTGAACTTATCTGCCAGTTCTTTTGCCAGTTCAAAACTATCGGAACTTGAATCTTTTTCGGGAAGCATAATACCCAGCACATTATCACTGCCCATTGCTTTTGCAACTAACGGTAGTGTGACCGAAGAGTCAATACCTCCGCTAATTCCGACAACACCACCTCTGCGCTTCAAAACTTTTACTATATCTTTTTTCAGTTTTAATGCCATTGAATTTGTTAGCTTCTCAATATCTTTTATTACCAAAATATCTTTTGAAAAGGGTTGTTTGCTCATAATATTTATTTTTACGGTTAAAAATCTTTTATTATCGTTTTTAAATTGTCAAGTTTGTGATTTTTATATGATGATGGCTTATCTTTAACAAAAATACCATCAATAATTTGTGTTGAAAAAATTGCAATAAGTGCCATATTATCAACTTCCGAAATATTCTTTCCGGTTTTCAGTTTTTGTATCAGCTTTTCAACTTTGGAATTATTGAAAATTCCTGCATCATTAATATTGTCGGGAGACATATAGTTATGAAAATGACTTGACTTTCCTTTAATAATTTCCACTGAAATTGGTGCACGATATGCCTGTTTGCTCCTCGAGACAATTGAATCGGGAATCTTTCCTGCCATCGTTTTTTTAAGTATATACTTTTCCGTTAACCCGTTTAGTTTATATTCATCGGGCAGCTTAGATGCAAATTCAATAAGACGATGGTCAAGAAACGGGTACCTTCCTTCGACGGAATTGCCCATAGCCATTCTGTCGCCCTGTGATGAAAGTAAATAACCCGACATAAAAATCTTAGCCTCAAGGTATTGAGCCAATGCTAAGTCACTCCATTTCTCATAGTTGCCTGGCAGCAAATCCGAAATATCATCCAAAGGATTATGTTCACCGACAGAACTTATAAATTCTTCAGACAGATAAGAGTTGATTCTTGAAGTATTATGCCACCTTAGCAGATGAGAATAAAAAGGATTATTAACTTCATTAAGCTTATAACCAAAGAAAAGTTTTAACAAATTCACATTGGAATTTTTAAAGGCAGGTAGATACGGATATAATTTAGTCAGTAGCAAAGGGCGAAGCCTTGAGTCAGGTTGTTTTGCCCAGAATCTTCTGATTTTCGACTCTTTAAAAATGTTATACCCTGCCAGCATTTCGTCGGCACCCTCGCCGGTAATGACAACTTTAATTTTGTCCTGTCTAACTCTTTTTGACAGAAGATAGAGTGGAGTAGGAGCAGTTCTCAAGATTGGATATTCACCCGACCATATGGTGTCAATAAAATTGGCTGCAATATCTTCTGCAGAGCATGAAATTCCTATATGATTTGTTTTTAAATATCTTGCCGCCTCATTTTGGTAACCGGATTCATCAAAAGTTTTATCATTAAATCCGATGGAGTATGTGTCAACATTCTCCGGAAAAATCTGTTTAATTAGATATGTCGTTGCGGTTGAGTCAATGCCGCCACTGAGGTATGCGGCAACTTTCACATCCGCTCTCAGTCTGAGTTTCACCGAATCAAGGAGTAAGTTATAAAACTCATCTGATGCACTTTTAAATGAAATTTCGCTTACACTTTTTTTGTTGGAGAAGTCATAATCCCAGTATTTTGTTATTTTAACTTTTTCATTGACAAAAATAAAATGACCGGGTGGTAGCTCATAAATATTCTCAAATGGTGTGGCGGGCGCTATTGGTGTCCAGAAGGTGAAAGTTTGAATAAGGGATTTTTGAGATAACTTGCGATCAACAAAAGGAAGTTCAAACAGTCCCTTTATTTCGGAACAAAAGGCTAAACTCCCGTTTTTTTCCGTATAAAACAATGGTCTTATTCCAACCCTGTCCCGTGCAAGAAATAATTCGGCTTTCTTTTTATTCCATATTGCAAATGCAAACTGGCCGTTAAAATGTGATAAACATTTTTGCCCAAACTCCAGGAACATCTTCAAAACAACTTCAGTATCACTTGTCGTGGTAAAGGAATAGCCTTTTTTCAAAAGAAGCTCCCTAAGTTCAATATAGTTATAAATTTCACCATTGTAAACTATAATGTAATTTCCCGATTCGTCAATCATTGGTTGTTTGCCTGTCTCCAGGTCAATAATACTTAGCCTGACATTCCCAAGCCCGATTCCTTTGCCGAAATACATACCACTTTCATCAGGACCTCTGTGGTAAATAGATGAAAGCATTGAGCTAATGCTATCCTCATTCACATTGAGTGTTGATTTGTAATTAAGTATTCCGGCAATTCCGCACATAAGCTAGTTGCTCATTTTTTTTGTGATATAATTCACCATTGCATTTACTGACTCAAAGTTCTCCTCAAGCAATTCGGAATCCTCAGCCTTAATTTTAAATTCTTTTTCAATAAAGTTAATTAAAGAAAGAAATCCCATTGAATCAAATATTCCTTCATCAAATATTAATGAATCATCATTTATTTCTTCTTTTTCAATCATTGCCGTCTCAGCAATGAAATCTTTTATTTGATTTTTAATCTTATCAATTTCAGTCATAATTTATTTAGTTACCGATTAAAGAATTATTTCTCCTGTTAACGTTGTTTTTGAACCATTAGTTTCAATAATATCAATAATTCTATTACAAAACAAAGGAGCTATCTTTTTTGCAAGAATCGTATTGGGGTGGGAATCATTATTATTTCTTGCATACTTGGATTTAAGGAATATATCCCCCTCTGTTTCAAGTGCCCTGAAGTCCCAGATGAAAATGTTATCATCCGGATCATCCCACTCTGTTTTAACCCATTTTGCAAAACGGTCGGCTCTCAATGCAATTTCTTTTGTGGTTTTTGATTCTAACAATGCGGGAACAGTCCATACAATAAACTTTGTGTCAGAAAACTCTTTCATTTTTTTCTTCAATGCATTATACTGCAATTTATAATTTTCCAGACTTTTCCGGTCAGAATTGACGTCAGGTATCCCTATGTTTTTCAGGATATTACTGCCCGGAAAACAATGTTTTAAAATAATCACATCATATTGCTTTGTGAGAATTTCGAGTGTAGGTTCTTCCATAAATAGCTTGTCTCCCCCATTTTTAACCCAGATGTTATAATAATCAAAAGGATAATTCTTCCAGCCATAAGGTTTTGCTTTAGGAAAACTGCGTTCTTGAATAATATAGTTTGTATTATTTATTTTATTGTACTTTTCAATAAATTCAGGAACACCTTTTTTTTCTCCAAAAAGTTTTGAAACAGTGGTACTTTTTTCATCCTTTCCTTTCCATATAATCCTTCCTGTGCTGTGGTGCAAAAATAAAATCTTTACTTTTTTACTTTTATTTTTATCAATACCGGAATTATTACAACCAGATAGTGTAACAAAAACAATGAATAAAGCATATAAACCCCAAAAAACATTTTTAAGCATAGAATGTAAATATTAATTATTATGCAAAGGTATCAACATTATTATAGAAACTAAAAAATAACATATATTTAACAAAATATTTAGTTATTCTAATTAATTTTCATACTATTGCAAACAGAATTTTTTATTGCTAATAACTGATTTGTATAAAAAATGCTACTAACCTCGTTTTCATATTTTGTTTTACTATTTATTACTTTTGTAATATTTTATGCAGTTCCGGATAAGAAAAAATGGATTATATTACTTCTAAGTAGTTTGCTTTTTGTGGGATGGCTTTCGATAAACATTCTAATCTTTACATTAATTTTTTCAATATTAAATTATTTTTTTGGAATAATTCTTGAAAATTCCAAAAGTAATATTACCAAAAAAAGGCTTTACACACTTTTTATTATTACTAATGTTGGAATACTGGCATTTTATAAATATATAAATTTCTTAATTGATAATTTGAATGTGATCTCGTCACTTTTCACTTCAACACTTCAGTTTTCTCATATGGACATACTTATTCCTGTTGGAATATCATATTATACTTTTCAGTCAATAGGAAATTTAATATTGATTTACAGGGGAACTGAAAAAGCGGAGCGAAATATTGGGAAATACATATTAATGTTAATCTTTTTTCCAAAATTTCTCAGTGGACCTGTTGAAAGGTCAAATCATTTCTTTCCTCAAATAAAAAGCTTGAGGTCATTTGATTCCGCTATAGTTACAGCAGGGTTTAGGCTCTTTTTATTTGGAATGTTTAAAAAAGTAGTCATCGCCAACAATTTATCAGATATTGTTTTTAATTCATATGGCAATCTATCCGTATATTCCGGAATGCCTCTTATTGTGACATTTTTAATTCAGGCGATATATATTTATACCGACTTCTCAGGCTATACGGATATGGCACTGGGTTCTGCAAAAGTTTTTGGTATAGATCTTCTGCCAAACTTCAACCGTCCTTTCCTTGCTAAAAACGTAACTGAATTTTGGAAAAGGTGGCATATGTCTTTATCATTATGGTGTAATGATTTTATTTTTAAACCATTAATGATTAAGTACAGAGCCTGGGGAAATAATGCGGCTATTCTTTCTGTATTTGTTACATTTCTAGTAATTGGTATTTGGCATGGTGCCAATTGGACATTTGTTGTTTTAGGAGTACTTCAGGCAATTGCTATTACATATGAATTCCTTTCAAAAAAACAACGGCTTAGATTTTATAAAAAACTTCCAAAAGAGGTAGTTCTTTGGAGTGGGAGAGTTATTACATATCTGTTTTTTAGCTTTTCGTTAATATTTTTCTATTCAAAAAATATTGGAGACGCATTTTCTTTTATTTCACAAATGTTTGAAAATTTTTCATTTAAGTTTTCAGGGTATTCAATTGTATCAAATATGGAATATTTTATAATGGCATTAACTTTATTTATTATATTGTTCTTGATTGAAATCTTTTCGGAAAAAGGCTATGATATTCAGGGAAAGATACTTAAGCTGCCTGTATTTGTCAGGTGGACAGGATACTATGTTATGATTGCCTGTATATATTATTTTAGTAATAATCAGGAGACATTTGTCTACATGCAGTTTTAATCTTAGAGGTTTTTATTAAAATGAAAAAATACTTAAGCAAAATATTGATTTTCAGTTCACCAATAATATTGGTTATTGTTTTTATTATCGTTATTGACCCTTATGATTTCATAAACATTTCACATGTCATAAGCGATAGTGATAAAATTAAGGTACTAAACCGTTCAAATGCATCTGAACCAAGAGGTAATGTAATATGGAAGTATATATCATACCGACGAAAACCTATTGAAAATTTATTAATTGGAGATTCCCAGGGAAAGTATTTTGATACTGCATACATTAGAGAAATAACAGGTGAAAAGTATTTTAATTTTAATATTCCAGGTGGAAGTTACAAAACAATGTTTTCACTTTTTTGGTATGCCACAAAACTTACAAAACTAAAGAATGTCTATTTTCAATGTGGCTTTATGAATTATAATGCATATAGAGATTATAATCTCATCAATTACGGAGTTGATTTGGTAAATAATCCTATAACTTACTTCTCAAATTTCAAATTTCTTGAAGATTCATACTATAATGCGTATTATGCATTGACAAAAAATGAAAAACTTGTTGAGATCTATTATTTAAAAATGACACTTCAAGAACTTGATTCGCTTGCTGAATACAGAATTACAAACATGTTTAAAAAGTATAAATATCCTGAAACTTATTATAAAGAGCTTAAAAAAATTACAGATTATTGCAAAGAGAATGATATTACCTTTCGCTTTGTGATAACACCAAACTATATTGGATTAGAAAAATATATTAAAAAGTTCGGCTTGACAGAAGACAGAGACAGGTTTAAGTCGGACTTGAAATCGCTTGCACCGACAATAGATATGGAATATCTTGACGGGCTTTCTAATGACAGGTCCAAATATTATGATTATTTTCATTGTCGTCGTGAATATGTAAGCCGACTTGTTGATATGATATGGGGTAAGACGAATATTAATAGTTTTATTAAAGATAATTCTGATGGACAATAAAAAAACTATTTCCCTGGTGATACCGGCATTTAATGAGGAAGCAATAATTGAATCCTCTCTGGATGCCATTTTTATTTATCTTGATACAAAAAAAAGGTTTAATTGGGAAGTCATTATTGTTAACGACGGAAGTCGTGATACAACCGGAGAATTGGCTGAAAAGTATTCTGTAAAAAGACAAGAGTTGAAAGTAATCCATCATAAATTAAACAGAAATCTCGGTGCTGCCCTAAGAACCGGTTTTGAAAAGGCAGCAGGTGATTATATTGTCACATACGACCTTGACCTTAGTTATAGTCCCGACCATATAGGCGCTTTGATTGATAAAATAATAGAAACCGATGCCGAAATGGTTATAGCATCGCCATATATGAAAGGGGGAAAAGTTACAGGTGTTCCAAAGAGAAGATTGTTTTACAGTAAAGTAGTGAATAAAATGATGTCTATAACTTCACAAAAGAAGTTAAGTACGTACACGGGAATGGTGAGGGCTTTTAAAGCAAGTTTTTTGAAGTCTCTTAATTTAAAGGCAATGGATTATGAAATAAATCCGGAAATGATATATAAAGCGTTTATTTTGAGAGCAAGAATAGTTGAAATCCCGGCACATCTTGACTGGAGTTTTCAAAATAAGGCTGCCGGGCGAATGTCCGGAATGAGAATCGCCAGAGGTATATTCTCAGGATTTATGTCGGGGTTTATTTTCCGTCCGTATTTCTTTTTCTTTCTTGTAGGAATTATCATGTCTTTAATATTTTTATATATATTTATATGGATAGTAATAAATATCATTTCAATCTATCCCGAAATAAATGTTCTTTCAAACTATTTTGATGATAAGTTTTCCAAGGCAATTTCTATTGCATTTAATACCAGACCGCATGCTTTTTTTATCGGAGGAGGTGTTTTACTAATCGCAATACAATTCCTTAGTCTTGGATTTCTTTCATTGCAGAATAAACGATATTTTGATGAATCATTTAACATAAGTACTAAAATTCTCAGGGAAATTCAAAAACATGACAATTAATGTTAAAAAAAACAAAAATCTCTACTTCGCTCTAACGGTAATTTTGCTGTTCTTTATAGTTGCAGTCATTATTGCCAGGTCACAATTTATATGGCTTGATGAAGCGTATACCCTGCATACGACATCCGGCAGTTTTAGGCAAGTTTGGTTAAGAGCAATGAATTTTGAAGGCCAACCACCATTTTACTTTATCATACTTAAAGTTTGGAGATATCTGAGTGATTCTGTTTTCTTTGCACGTCTGTTTTCAATAATCACTGTGACTATTTCTATTTTTATTATTTACTTGATTTCAAAAAAATATATTTCAAATATCAATCCTCTTATTATTATATTATTTTTTGCATCTAATTCCTTGCTATTGTGGGCAGCTCTTGAGATCAGAGTATATGGCTTAGTATTACTTATGTCAGTTGTTTCAGTTTGGCTATTTCTGAATATATACAATTCCAAACAAAAACCGGCGCTTAATCAACGAATTTTATATTCTGCAATTGCATTAATCGCTGTTTATACTCAGTATTATCTTGTATTTCTTTTTATTGGTAATTTTATTTTTTTGTTGACTGTTAAAAAATGGGATACGGCTCGCTTATATGTAATTGATATGTTATTGCCTGCTCTTGGAGTTATCTTGCTGATATCAAATATTACGGAGCAAATCTCTATTCACTCCTATCAAGATAGACCAATAATATCATTATCAACACTTGTTAATTTTCAATTTAGAAAAGTATCTACTTATCTGTTTCCCTATTTCCATTTTGTTCCTTCGGGATTTTTACATTATTTAATTATTTTTGTTTTACTTGTAATTATTTTTGTTTTTGCTAGAGAAAATTTAAAAAGACAACACTTTTGTAGAAACTATTTTTTTATTATTTCAATTACTCTGATTATATTTTTTACTTTCTTACTTTTTCTAACAGATAGAAGAAATATTGCTCAAAGGCATACTATCTCACTTTTGCTTCCTTTGATTATGGCGTTGGGATTAATTCTGGGAGCGATTAAGTCAGCTAAGGTTAAATATTCAATATTAGTATTAATGATTGCAGGTAATGTAACTGTTAATATGCTGCATTATGGTTTAGCAGATGAAAAAGGTGTTCACTATGAAGAAGTTTCTGATTTCATTAATACAAACGACAATGATAATGCACCTGTCTTTTGCTTTAGATATGATCTTGCTTTGATACTTGATATTGGATTGCCAACCCACAAAGTGGTGCCAATTCCGGTCAATGTTGATTTTGATTCTCCTTTCGATAGGAAGAAATGGGTTCTAAAAAGTACGAATCAACTTGACAGTTTATTTGCAGTTAATGATATTAATGATGGATTTTGGCTGGTTACTTCGGAAAATGACTCTGTTCTGAATAAATCAATAGAAAAGAGGTATAATATCCATTATAATTATGTAATGTTGAATGAATACATATCAAAGAATTTCAATGTTGAATTGAAAAAACAAATCCATCCGGGCCTGGTGCTTAGAAGAGTTATGGTTTCTGAAAAATAATTCGGCTTTCAGCAGTCCCAAAGTAACAAACAGTCGTCAGGATAATGGTTTTAAGTCTCAAATTTTTTTTTGCTTCCGTTTCAAAGGCATTATAAACTTTCACAGGGGATAACCGATAACATGTTGGCCAAAATTTTTCTTAATATTAAAATTATTACTAATTTGTTTTTAAGTGCCATCTGTATTTAAATTCATTGAAAAAGATATTGAATCTTAAGTTAAGATGACAAATATACATAATTTTTTATAAGAAATACTGAGCATTATTATTAATTTTGCAAAAAAATAGATCATGAGAAAATCTAAACCATTTGTTTTTATTATTTTTTTATCACTTATTAGTTTTTTTGGTAATAGTCAGAGTATTAATGAGAATGATAGAGCAAAGGAAATTCTAATCAAGAGGGGAGAAGTCTTTTTTAGATTTCATAACAATGACATAAGCTCTAATTTATCAAAAGTTATTTCAGTTGATAGAATGAGCGATGACAATTGGGTTTATGCTTATGCCAATAAAAAGGAGTTTGAAACTTTTTCAAAGTTAAATATAGATTTTGAAGTGTTGACAGCTCCAGGACTATTAAATCATCCGCACACAAGAGGAATTGACGAAATAAAAAGTGCTGATAACTGGGATTACTATCCGACATATGATGCCTATGAAGAAATTATGTATCAGTTTCAGTCCGATTATCCCGGTTTGTGCGATGTTTTCAGTATAGGTACGACGGTTGAAGGAAGAAAACTTTTAGTTGCAAAAATTTCTGACAACGTAAATACGACTGACGTGGAACCACGTTTTTTATACACTTCAACAATGCATGGCGACGAAACAGGAGGTTACATAACCATGCTTCATTTGATTGATTATCTGCTTTCGGGTTACGGAACAGATGACAAAATAACCGAACTTATAAATAATACGGAAATATGGATTAACCCTCTGGCTAACCCGGACGGGACATATGCTTTGGGAAATAATAGTGTGTGGGGTGCAAAAAGATATAATGGAAATAATATTGACCTCAACAGAAATTATCCCGACCCCGAGGATGGTCCGCATCCTGACGGAAATGAATGGCAACCTGAGACAGAGGCTTTTATGGCTCTTGCCGATAGTGTACAGTTCACTATGTCGGTTAACATACACTCCGGTTCCGAAGTTTGTAATTATCCCTGGGATACGTGGTCAAAGTTAACGGCTGATGACGACTGGTGGCAATTTGTTTGTCGCGAATATGCCGATACTGCCCAATTTTATTCTCCGGCTGGATATATGACACAACTTAACAACGGAATTACAAACGGTTATGCCTGGTACTCCATTAGCGGAGGAAGGCAAGACTATATGAACTATTTTGCCGGCTGCAGGGAGTTTACACTTGAAATATCGAACACTAAACTGCTGATGGAGAACAAATTACTTCTATACTGGGAGTATAACTATCGCTCTTTGTTGAATTATGCGGAACAGGTGCTTTATGGTTTTCAGGGAGTTGTGACCGATTCCGAAACAGGTGAACCTCTTGCAGCTAAACTAACTCTTGTGAATCATGATACGGATAATTCTTTTGTGTATGCCGATGCAAACACAGGTTCATATTTCAGGCCTGTTTTCGAAGGCACTTATGACCTGAAATTCTCATTGCAGGGTTATCTCGATAAAGTTATCCCGTCAAAAAGCATATCAAATTATGAAACATCCGTGATTAATGTGGAAATGGAAAAAGATGTCGGGATTGATGAGTCTGAGTTTGGTAGAGATTTTACGATATCACCTAATCCGGCAACTGATTTCATTTCAATAACATACTCGGGAGAAGGAAAATACGAATGTCAAATTTCAATGTTTTCTTCAAATTCCGGGGAGGTATATTCCGCTGAAAAGACTTTTTCAAAAGGCAGCGGTTTATTTACGATTGATATATCCGAATTTTCGTCGGGAGTCTATATCATCCGTGTCACGAGCAAAGGAAATTTATTAAACAGAAAGGTTATCAAAAAATAATGAAGAAATATACGCTTGAAACCATAGTCTTTCTGACCGGTGCTATCACAATGATTTTTGAAATTGCAGGCTCTCGTGTTTTGGGACCTTTTTATGGTACTTCAATATTCGTCTGGACAAGTCTGATAGGTATTATTATGGGAAGCCTTAGCCTCGGATATTGGTTGGGAGGCAGGCTATCAGTGCTGAAAGCCGATAAGACAATACTTGCCTGGATATTAGTCTTTTCAGGGCTTTTTGTTTTGATTACAGCCATAACAAACAATTATTTTCTTAATGGAATTATGAAATATGTTTCAGGCTTCAGGTTAAGAATCGTCATATCTTCAATAGCTCTTTTTGCTCCCGCAAGTATTTTTTTCGGAATCGTTTTGCCTTACACGGTTAAGCTTAGAATATTGAATATTGAGCATTCGGGGGCAACTGTCGGCAATCTTTACGCTCTTTCAACCATTGGAAGTATTGCAGGTACTTTCATGGCCGGCTTTGTTTTACTGCCTTCAATGGGATTCCTGAATATTCTTTATTCTTTGCCGTTAATTTTATTTTTGTTTTCACTTATTCTGTTTCTTCAAGAAAAAAATTACATCCACATTTTAGTTTCTGTTGCTTCAATTGCGGTTTTGGCTCTTTTTTGGATAAAAACCACTTCGGGCAAAAAAAGTTTTATTGATGTTGACACTCAGTATAACAGGGTAATAATATACAATTCTACTGATAAAACAACAAACCGCCCGATAAAGATGTTGCTTATCAATGATGAAAAAAGTTCGGCAATGTACACTGATAAAGATAGCGGACTTGTATTTGAAGTGTTGAGATATTACAAACTTATTGAGCATTTTAAACCGGATTTCAAAAAGGTTTTGATGGTCGGTGGTTCGGGATATGCATTTCCCAAGTATTTTTTAAAAAACTACAGCGGTAAAAAGATTGATGTTGTGGAAATTGATCCTCAGCTTACTCTACTTGCAAAAAAACATTTTAATTTGCCCGACAATCCCAACCTGAATATTTATCATGAAGACGGAAGGACTTTTCTGAACCGGACAGATAAAAAGTATGATGCGGTATTGATGGATGCCTATAAATCGGTGTTAACCGTACCTTTTCAGTTGACAACGAAAGAAGCAATTGAGGCAATATACAACTCATTAACCCCCGACGGAGTTGTTTTGGCAAATATTATTTCGACCTTCAATAATGAAACCGATTATTTTCTGCGTGCTGAACTTGCCACTTATAAGAGTGTATTTCCACAGGTGTATCTGTTTGCCGTTCAATATCCTGATCCTGATGAGAAGCAAATGACATATTTTCAGAACTTTATGTTGGTTGGAATTAAATCCGGCAAAGAGTTTTCAACGACCAGCGTAAAACCGGAATTAAACAAATATCTGAGTCATCTTGTAAAAACAAAAATACCGGACAATCTACCGGTATTAACCGACGAGTATGCTCCGGTTGAATACTATACATCAAAAGTGTTAAAATAATTTTTTCACTTTAAATTGATTTTGTGAAAATATTAATTAGTCATTGATTTTTCACTTGGAAGGATTGAGCGATATGCTTTTTTCAAACAAAAATCAGGAAAGTTTTACAGGCTGACCAACTCTTTTGAAAGGGTGACGGATAGTATTTTAATTATGGGGAGTTCTCATGCAGTTAATCATTTTTATCCCGAAATAATTGAAAAACAAACGGGTTTGAGTTGCTACAATGCAGGTGTTGAAGGGCAACGACTTTTGTTTGTTCAGGCTCTTGAGGAAATAATTCTAAAAAGATACCATCCTAAGATATTGATATTGAATATAGAACCTTATTACCTTGTTACTTTTAAAAGGGCATATAATATGATTGTTGATCTATATCCATACTATTTTAAGTATCCGGATATAGTAGGACGGCTTGCAAATTTAAAATCACCATACGAAAAGTATAAATTGATGTCGGTTTTATACCAATATAATCCTTCCGTAGCTTACATTATTTATTATTTGTTTCACAACCAAAAGGATTATAAAGGATTTGTCCCTTTGTATGGAGTAATACCTGAGTATCAAAGAAAATCGGATATTGAAAAGGATATTGAGATATCAAAAAACGAAGCGCTTGATACAATATTAATTTCTACATTTAACAGATTTATTAAAATTGCACAAGAATCCGGAACAAAACTTGTTTTTGTTTTATCTCCTATTGCCGTAAAAAGCGATATCTCACAAAGTGTTTCCTATTTGAAAATAAAAGAAATTGCCAAGAGCAACAAAATACCGATTTTGGACTATTACAATGATACTGCTTTTTTGGAAAAGTATCAATTATTCGATGCGAAAACACACCTTAACATAAAAGGTGCGGAAGTTTTTTCCGAAATTTTCTCAAAAGATATTATGAAAACACTTGAAAAATGACAGGTTAAAAGGATGCCTATCCGAAATATATTCCGTTTGCAAGTCCGAATCTCCAAAGCAATACAATAATGATTGATGCCGCAAAAAACTTCCAGGCAAGCCGGATTTTTCTCGGCTCCTCATCAAAATATATGGCTTCAAACGAGGCAAAGGTAAAAATAACAGGTACTAAAACAAGAATAACGGTACTTAGTTTAAGTCCTTCAAAAAGAGCTTGATCCATAGTTCCGAAATAGAGGTCATTTGGAATTTTCAATAAAGCCAGAATGACCGACCCTATAATGGCAGGAATCAATACCTGGCTAAAGAGCAATAATTTGCGATTACTTTTATCAACAAAGTTAAAATATGAATTTCCGGATATTAAAAACGACTTGGAAACACCGCGTCCGATTGCGACAAGCGCAAAAATGGACAGTAAGGAAAAAATCATTTTACCTGTATCGCGATAATAAAGATAGGCTATGACCCAACCGAAATCTTTATTCATTAATGTTCCCAAAAGCAATCCTCCGAAAAACATTATCATTCCATGAATAAAGCCCCATAGGAAAAACAATTTTAAGATACCATTTTCATTTTTAAAAGTACTGTATATGGTAATAAAAACAATTCCAAATAGCAATCCGGTTAAAGGGGCCATGCTGTAAAGTATTTTTACCGAATCTGCTGTCCAGTCTCCGCTATCTATACTATAATAGACCTTATAATAAAAAAGAATTGTCCTGTAATCAAATGATTTTGCAACCCAAACAATAATCAACTGACTTATAATATAAATAGTAAAATAAGATAAGAGGAACATTGCCAAAGAGTTTGTCGAGATGATAAAGAAATTGTTCCTTTTATCTTTATTTTCGGCAAAAGCAACAAGCCACTTGAAGATTCTTTTAATGCTGTCTTTATTGAAATGTCTTATTTCATATCCGAGTTTCCTTAGCCTTCGCCTGAAAATATACCTGCGTACACTTCTCTTTTTCTTCTTAAATGCTTTCTTCTCAAGTTTTGTCTTTGATTTTTGTTTCTTATTGGCTTCACGCTCTGCCTCTCTTACAAGCCTCATTCGTTCCCTAACCTCTTCCAGTTCAATCTTTTCCTGAAGCTTTTTCTCTCTTTTCTTTTCCTTTGCAATTCGTCTGTTTTGCTTTTGTTTCTTATACAGGAACCGCAAAATACGAACTATCCTGTAAAACCTGTATCCAAAAGATATTTGACTGTTATCCGACTTTTTTCTTTTTGGCTTTAGTGCATTCTTCTCCTCCGACCTTCGTATTTTGGCACGTTGTTTAAGCACCTTTCGTTTATAGGAAAGGAACCTCATACGTCTGTAAACAGCGTAAAACTTCTTTCCCAATAATTTTTTCTTAGTGCTTTCTTTCATTTATTCAATAACCATCTTCGCCATTTCATCGGTTGAGTATTTACCACTATCAAGGTCTTTTTTTATTTCGGTAAAAGCTTTAACGGTGTACTCAACATCTTCCGGAGTATGCATAGCCGTTGGTATAAGCCTTAGCATAATTTGTCCTTTTGGAATTACCGGATAAATTACTATTGAACAGAAAATTTTATACTCTTCTCTAAGTACTTTTGTGACATTAGTTGCTTCAGGTACACCCCCCTTAAAGAAAACAGGAGTTACGGGCGATTGTGTTTCACCGATATCGTGTCCTGCCTCCCGCAAACCTTTTTGCAAAGCATTGACGATATTCCATAGTTT
>Ga0256841_1001206_pt1 | contig 23224 bp, 20 predicted proteins | sample 356308metaG_FD_185971 | JGI IMG/M metagenome (GOLD analysis project Ga0256841, IMG submission 185971) | Hydrothermal vent microbial communities from Mid Atlantic Ridge, Atlantic Ocean - 356-308 | ecosystem: Environmental > Aquatic > Marine > Hydrothermal vents | place: Atlantic Ocean: Mid...
CCAGGGCATACCGGCCATAACATCAACGGCATCGGCACCACCGACACCAATTGCTATCATTCCGAGTCCACCGGCATTGACGGTGTGAGAATCGGTTCCTATCATCATTCCTCCCGGAAAAGCATAATTTTCGAGCACAACCTGATGGATAATTCCGGCACCGGGTTTCCAGAAGCCAATACCGTATTTATTGGAAACGGAGGCTAGGAAATCATACACCTCCTGATTAGTATATTTTGCTCTTTTGAGGTCTTCGTCAGCCCCGTCTTTTGCCTGAATAAGGTGGTCGGCATGCACCGTCGAAGGCACTGCAACCTTGTCTTTCCCTGCCTGCATAAATTGCAGCAGAGCCATTTGAGCGGTTGCATCCTGCATTGCCACTCTGTCGGGACGAAAGTCAACGTAATCAGCTCCGCGTTTGTAAGCCTTTGAAGGTAGTCCTTCGTCGAGGTGCGAATATAAAATCTTTTCGGCAAGTGTCAAGGGTCTTCCCACTACTTTCCGGGCTTCATCAACTCTTTCAGCCAATCTGGCGTAAACGCCTTTAATCATTTCAATATCAAATGCCATAATACTTTGTTTTTATTATTTCATACTAACTGACAAGCGGCCATTGCTTTCCTCCGGATAAACCTTCTATCACCTCTGCAAGAATCCATACTTGTCAGCAAAAATCAGATCTTGTCGTCATTAAAACGGCTGCAAAAGTACTCTTTTTCCGAAAAAAAAGAAACTGTCGGCGGAAAATCATTTTTTTTCGGGTTCCCATTCGGCAAAACGGTCGGAGACAACGTAGGTTTTGGGTTCTGTGGTCCAGAAGTCGTTACTGTTGTATGTCCATTCCATTGTTTCGGAGCCGCCGCCACCTTCGGTAGTAATCAGAAATCTGTTGGCAAGGTGACCTATATAGTTAGCCTGATTTCCTGGCCAGTCCTGATCTCCTCCCGAAGGATCAATGGGCACCCAACCGTAATTTGGAAGATAAACTTCCACCCAACGGTGAAAAACATCGTCGTAACTTGCATCGTCACCTCTTACAACAACAGAGCCGACATACCTTGCCGGTAGTCCGGCTGCACGGCACATTGCAATATAAACAAACGAATATTCGGAGCAGGAGCCGTTACCCCTCGCCAGTACCGTAGGTGCCGTATTCCAACCTCCCGACATTTCGTAGTACATATTGTCAATCAGATAGTTGAATATTTTTCTAAAGATAAGATAGGCATTGGTCTCTTCACCGACAGCCTCTTTGACGGCATTTTGGATTACCGGATGATCGAAATGATATTTTTCGTTGTTTTCAAGATACTTATCCTTTATATTTTGCGGTATATCATTGAGAGACCCCACTTCTTCAGGATATATAAAATAGCGTATTTCATTTATTTTTGCTTTGACAACCATATCTCCTTCCACACTTTTTCCGGCATCCACATTTTCAAAATGGAAGTGGGCAGTTTGCTGTCCCCATTTGTCGGTAACAATCTCGTAGCCTTTCGGTTTGTATGTCGGAGTTGAAATAATGCTTTGATTTGGTCTGTCTTTTGGAATTGCGAGATGAATATCGGCGGTCAAAACCTTTCCCGGTCCAAGGTTAGTCACCATATCCGTAACCGTTACTGTTGCCACACGTGGGTTATATGTCCTGAATTTCTGACCGTCGCGGGTTTTTAATTTATATATTTTGTCATCCTGATAATCGGCTGCCCAGACTGTATTGCCGTCATAGCATAATCCACGGGTATATTTTCCGGGAGCATCGGCAATAATGATTACCATTCCGTTTTCCGGGTCAACCATATAAATCTTGTCCTGAATTCTATCGGATATCCAAAGGTATTTACCGTCGAAAGTTATTCCCTGCGGGTGGGAAGAAGGGGAGCGGAAGGATTTGATAGTGGTACCGTCGTCCGGACTGAATTGAATAACTTTATCCTCACCGTCGTCAACACACCAGAGATATTTTCCGTCCCAAGTGAGTCCGCGCGGTGAATGCGACGGTGACTGAACCGTTTTAAGGATGGTGCCGTCTTCGGGGTTGATACGGTAAATGATTCCGTTATAGTTTTCCGAAAGGGGAATGCCTCCTTTGATATCGGCATTCCAGAGAGCTTCACCGTCCCAGGCCAGGCCTTCGGGATAATACGCAGGTGCCGGAATGCTCCGTATTAACTTTCCGTTTTCGGGATTAATACAGTAAAGTTTGTCGGTTTTGTAATCCGCAAGCCAGATGTTTTTTCCGTCGAAGGTCATTCCGGTAGGAAAATGACCGGGTGTGTCGAATGAGGTAATTATCTCGCCGGTATAAGCAAAAAGCATTACGGGTAAGAGAACCGAAATAATCGAAATTAGCTTTTTCATTTTTTATCCGTTTTTTGTTGAAAATGCAAATATAGACTATTTGTAAAATATATCGTGTGCCGGATAAATAACTTTTTGGTTAAACAAGCCGGTTTGGTAATCCGTAATGCGAACCGGAGATTCAAACCCCGATTTTTTAATTATCTTTGCACTAATAAATAAAAGTTAATGAAGAATCCGAAGGATTGCCTGATGCAAATAATATTTTAAAAAAAATATATGACACAAAAAATACAAGAAACAACGGATTTTCTGATTGAAAAGGGAATGGATAACCCCGAAATAGCCATCATACTCGGCACCGGATTAGGAAAGCTGATAGACTACATTGAAATTGAGAAAGGTATTGATTATGAGGATATTCCAAATTTTCCGGTATCAACTGTGGAATTTCACAAAGGTAAGTTGATTTATGGAAAGATGTCGGGGAAAAGGATACTTGCTATGCAGGGGCGTTTTCACTATTACGAAGGATATACAATGCAGGAGATAACCTTTCCGGTGAGGGTAATGAAGGCTCTCGGTGTGAAATATCTTCTTATTTCCAATGCCTGCGGTGCTATGAACCTTGAATTTAAAAAGGGCAATCTGATGTTAATTGACGATCATATCAACCTTTTGGGTGACGGCCCTCTGCGTGGCAAGAATCATAACGGTCTCGGACCGCGTTTTCCGGATATGAGTCAACCTTACTCCGCATTTTTAAATGAAAAGATGGAACACATTGCAGCGAAGAATAACATTACTTTGTACAAGGGTGTTTATGTTGCCGTTGCAGGTCCCAACCTTGAAACCCGTGCCGAATACCGTTTTCTAAGAGGTATTGGGGCCGATGTTGTCGGGATGTCAACCGTTCCTGAGGTTATAGTTGCAAACCATGCAGGACTTCCCTGTGCCGCAATTTCGGTTATTACTGATGAGTGCGATCCGGATAATCTGAAACCCGTTGATATTGATGACATCATTGAAACAGCCGGCAGAGCCGAAGAGGATTTAATAAAACTGTTCAAACTATTGATTGAAGAGATTTAGTTTTGGGAATCTTCTGTCTTACTTTGAAATATAATAATTTTTGACTATTTTTGTCAAAAAAATATTATTAAAATGAATGACACGGGTAAGTTAATCAGAGAATTAAGAAAAAAACATGGCTACCCATTGCGAAAAGTAGCTGATTTTCTTGATATTGACCAAGCCGTTTTGAGCAAAATGGAGCGTGGGCAGCGTAAAATTTCAAAAGAACAGGTAATTAAACTTGCCGGGTTTTTTAACTTCGACAAAAAAGAAATGTTAATTACTTTTTTGAGCGACAAGGTTTTTTCTGAAATAGGAAATGAGGAATATGCAAAGGAAGCCCTGAGGGTTGCAGAAGAGAAAATTGAGTATAAAGTTTTCGTCTTTCAGGATAGAAATGAGATTAAAAATCAAATAATTAATAAGTTAAAGCATTTCCCTAAAGTCAAAAGTGCCTGGATTTACGGTTCCTTTTCAAGAGAGGATGATGGCTACGGAAGTGATATTGATTTGGCAATAAAAACTGACAGTGGATTTAGTTATTTTGATCTTGCTGAAATTCAATATCAAATTGAAAAAGAGGTTAAAAGAAAGATAGATATCGGATTTATTGATTCTTTCCGCCCTAATATCTTAAAAACCGTAAAACCTGATTTAAAACTTATTTATGAAAGATAGTAGAAAAATAAGCTATGACAGACTTATTCATATGCAAAATGCTATTATTAAAATTGAAGATTTTGTGAATAACACTGATCGTTATGAATTCCTGAGCAATTCTTTGGTTTCAAGTGCAATCTTGCATCAGTTTAACATATTAGGAGAGGCGGTAATTTATATTGAAAAGGATTTGCTTGAAAAATATTATTACCCTTGGTATAAAATAAGAGCTTTTAGAAATTTTATTGCACATGAATATTTTAATATAAAATTAGATGCTGTGTGGGAAATTATTTTAAACGATTTACCCGAATTGAAGAATATGGTTGAGTTAGTTTTGAAGAATGAGTTTTGAATGATTTTATGAAGAAATACAACATAGTTTCATTATTGCAAATCAAAATAATCAGTTTTGTAAAATCTACGTATCATAGAATTATTTTTATGTTATTAATTCCGGTCATTTTTACTTTTAAGGTTATTGCCCAGCCTTTTCAGGAAAATACGGCAGTATCTTCAGTGTTGCCGGGAGTAAAAAAAGGATGTGTGAAATGGGTGGATTTTGATGTTGACGGAGATTATGACATCCTTATATCCGGAGAAACGGTTTCGGGTGACACAACCGTTATTTTCAGGAAGGATGACGATACCTTTACCGATATTCTGGCAGGTTTGCCGTCATTAAAATACAGTGATGCAAGCTGGTCGGATTTTGATAATGATAACGATCCCGACCTATTACTTTCCGGACTGCAAACTACAGGTGATGAAATGATTCCGGTTTCATATTTATATCTAAACAACTCGGGAGTTTTTGAACAGATACCCTGTGAAATTACGGGAGAATACGGCGGATCTTCAAAATGGGGTGACCTTGACAATGACGGCGATTATGATCTTGTGATTTGCGGAAATACCGGCGAAAACGGAGTTACGGAAATATATCGCAACAACGGGAATTATGAATTTGAAAAGATAGCTATGGATTTCGTCGGAATTTTCGACGGAGAAGTTGACCTTGGCGACTATAATAATGATTCGTATATTGATATTCTGATGTGCGGGTTTTTTAAAAATGCACAAAACGATACCATTCGCACTTTGAAAGTTTACAGAAATGACGGGGACTTTTCCTTTACTTCCATTTCAAGCCCATTTGTGGGGATGGGGCAGGCAAATGTTTCGTGGTGGGATTACGATAGCGACGGAGATCTCGATATAATTGCCAACGGCTCTACGGATGCTCCCACATATCTTGTCTATATTTATCAAAACATGGGAAACGATATTTTCGGCAATATCGGCATTGAGATTTTCGGGACGGTTAACGGCGACATAGCTATTGGCGACTATGATAATGACGGGGATGAAGATTTCCTTTTGACCGGATTTACATCCTATAATAATCAACCTGTAAGTGTTGTTTACAGAAATGTGGGAAACAACCTTTTCAACAAAGATTATTCGGTTGACTTGGCAGAGGTGGAATACAGCAATACACAATGGTGCGACTATGATGGAAACGGAAATCTCGATATCCTTCTTTCAGGCCGGAGTATGCAAGCGGAGGAAGCTGTAACAGTGGTTTACGACAACAAAAACTCTATGATTAATATCCCGCCGGAAAAACCACAAAATCTTAATGTGGAAATTGATTATAATATGGCTTATATAAGCTGGGATTCCTCCTCCGACGTTGAAACTCCTTCAAATGGCCTCACATACAACTTGAGGGTGGGTACTATTCCCTTCGGTACTCAGATTGTTTCACCGCTTGCGGGAGAAACCGGGAAAATGTGTCTTGTTATTTACGGAAACGTTGGTCACAATACGGGATATGTTTTAAACGATCTTGGTCCCGGAATCTATTATTTCAGTGTTCAGGCTGTTGATAACGGCTTCGAGTCATCCGCTTTCTCGGCAGATAGTTCATTTGTTGTGGCTATTTCTGCATTTCCTGAAAAGGAAAAGAAGCGCAAAATGCAGGTAATACCCAATCCGGCATCATCATTTGTTAAAATAACCGTTGTGCCAAACGAATGTATTGATTGCCCAATAATAATTTATGATATTCACGGAAAGGAGATAAAAAAAACATATCCGCAACGCGGAGGAAACGACGATTATGAAATAATATGGAATTTGACGGATAATACCGGGCTAAGAGTTAATAACGGAACCTATATTGCTAAATACGGAAATGAGGTTGCGATAATTTTTGTTAAGTAGTTGCCATTGATTTTTCGGAATTGAAATTATAAACCGTTGAGGCGGCGGTAATTCCCGTAAAACGTTTCTTTTTGTTCTATCCTATGACTGTTCGCGGTTGGGTTTCAACAAAAAATTATCTTTTTTTCATCAGGCTAATCCAAATTTTTGACGGAATCTCATCATCGGAATCAAATGTCCCGGATTTTAACAAAACAATCTCAAATTTTGGCTCCACGACTTCTACAATATCCAGTGCCGTTCGTTTTGGTGGTCCGGAATCAAGTCGTCCGTCGTCATAATTTCCTATCAGCGACAACCATAATCCGTCATTTTCAAGGATGTTGTAAACGTTCTCAACGAATTTAATCCTTTCGCTTTTTTCCGAAAAACTATGAAAACATCCCCTGTCGAATACAAATCCAAACGGTGTATCGGGTATGTCATCTTTCAGGAAATCAAGATAATACACGGGTGCATCCAATCCCGTATTTTTGATTTTTCGTTTAGCCATTTCTATTGCTTCAGGTGAAATATCAAGTCCGGCGGTATCAAATCCGTTTTGAGCCAGCCAAATAACATTATCACCCGTTCCACAGCCTAAATCAATTGCTTTACAGGGTGATATGTTGTATTCGGAAACAATATTCAGTAAGTTGAAATCCGCTCTGTTAATGTCCCAGGGTAAGTCTCCGGTCATATATCTTTTATTGAATCGGTCTTTCATAATTATTATGTTTTAATATAAAAGATAACAACTGCCGAAGTGAAAATGTTTATTAGAATAGAAACAAAACTATTCCACGACTTCAAAACCGAGAATTCTTATTTCAGTCCAGAAGGTGAGGTCTCTGATTTCGGTTCGTCGTGGTCGTCCGAATTCTTCTGTCCTGATTGCGAGTTTTGGCATAATGTTTCTTGTTATGGTTATAGCTTCTGTTTCGATGGGAAAACCTGTACTGTTATAGAAGACTATCAGACACTTAATATTTTTTACAGGTTTATTCAGGTTGTTTTGTAGCGAGAAATAATAAAAGCCAGTATTGGGGTTTGAATCAAACTTAAATGATGTTCCTACAACGGCCTCTCTTAGAAGCTTGCTCCAGTCTGTTGACAGGAATGAAGATTTGGAACGTTTTGTTTTTGCAAAAGAAATAGTCTTGGGAGGACTTTTTCGTAAAAGTTTTTGGATATAACCGGCAGGAATAATAAAGCTGAACGGAATTCCTTTTTTGTTTGTTGATATAGCGGCACCTACTACTTTGCCTGTTTCATCCACCACCGGTCCTCCGTTGCCAACAGGTTGAATTGTTGCAGTTATCTGAATCAAAGAATCCCTTTTTGTGGCTCCCGTAATACCCTTGAAGTTAACCACACCGTTAACAATTCCCATTTCAGTAGCAACTTCAATACCTTTGGGATTACTTAAGGCAAACACGCGGTCACCCGGCTCCAGTGCTATGGAATCACTAAAAATGACCGGTTTCAAATCAACATCTTCTACATAAAGAACAGCAATATCCCGTTTTTCGTCTTTATTGACCATTCCTATGATTTTATAACGTTTATTACCGGAATTTGCAACGGCTAATCCCGATGCGGAATTTTCAATTGTATGAAAATTAGTTATGATATGATTTTTATCAATCACAAACCCATTCCCCATTGGTAAAGGGTTATCGTATTCATCTCTCATTAATAATAATACGGTTGATTTTCCGGCACTTCCCGGGGCTATCGGTTTATTATACTGTGCATAACACCCTGAAATAAATAGCGTATAAAATAATACTATCAATAACCTAATTCTCATTGCATAAAGGTCTTAATAATTAGCCGAACGATTTAAAGCACTTTCAAAATGTTTTCAACGGGTTTTTTAACAATATATTTCTCTTTTTGTTTCATAATCAGTGCGAAATAACATATATATTTCAAGCGGATTATTTTTTAAAACTTTTAATCGTCCCATGTTACGTATTTTAAATAATTATGTTAATTTTACACAAAAAATTATACAAATGAAACAAAGGGTAATATTGATTGCACTGCTTTCCTTATTTTCATTGCTTTTTACCGGTTGTGGCAATCGGAAGGGTGCAGTGTTAAAAAAGGTGAAGTATGAAAAGGTAGTCGGAGACTGTCAGAATGATATTTGTGTCAATATAAATCTTTCCTATTTCCAAATGGAAGGAGAGACGGATGTTGCCAATAATTTCAATGCCTTGATGGAGAAAATGGTTTTTGGCAAAATGGCTCTTGACAGTGACTCCGGAAATACTTCAAAAGAGAAGCTTGTGGAAAATATCATAAAAGATTATCAGGATTTTAAAAAGGAGTTTCCCGATGCGGCAACTGGTGGTTATGAGCAAAAAACCGATTGTGAAATAACCTATCTGTCCGACAATCTGATATCCGTTAAAGTTGTTACGGAAATTTATTCCGGAGGAGCACACTCGTCACATCTTGAGGAGTTTCTGAATGTAAATCCGGAAACCGGAAAACGGAAGGATATTATGGATTTTATCACTGAAAAGGAGAAGTTTAGTGCTTATGTTGAAGGTCTGTTGCGAAAGAAACTGAAAATGTCGGAAAAAGATAAATGGAGTGATTTTACATTTATGGATAAGTTCACTTTGCCTGAAAATATGGGAATGACTTCCGGCGGGCTGGAACTCATATACAATGAATATGAAATATTACCTTATTCCGAAGGCCTTACCGTTTTGGAAATTGACAATAAAAAACTTCGGGAGTTTATGAAATTACCGTAAATTTTAGAATTTGTTTATTGTATTTTCAAATATAATAAAAAAATATGTAGTTTTGGAAAGTCAATTTTTTTGACAAAGACATTGTTATTTAATTCATTCAGAATACAAACCTATGAATCAAGATTTAAAATGCATTCCGATTGTTCAGGAAGGCGAGGCTGATTTGATACAGTCCATTGACCTGAATGGTTTTCGTGAGCATAACAGAAAAAAAACGAAAGCTCTTAAAGATAAGAGAATGACCGAGGAAGAGGCCATTGAAAAGTTTGTTAAATCCGGTGATTATATCGGTTTTGAACTTTACGGAACGGTACGATGTCCGATGAGTTTAACGAGAGCGCTGGTACGTTCCGGGAAGACCGATTTCAGGTTGGCCGGTCAGGGCGTTCATGAGCTTGACCTTCTTTTCGGGGCAAATATGATCAGGGAGATAGACCTGACATACATCGGACTGGAAGTTTACGGAATCTCAGCCAATCTTCGCCGCAGGGTTGAGTCCGGCGACATAACAAAAGTAGTTGAATGGTCCAATGCAGGAATTACCTGGCGGTTTAAAGCGGCAAGTATGGGTATTCCTTTTATTCCTGCCAGGACAATGCTTGGCACCGACACCTTAAGAAAATCGTCGGCAAAGGTTATTGAAGATCCCTATACCGGAGAGAAAGTGGCACTTTTACCTGCACTTATCCTTGATGTGGGTTTTATCCACGTTAATCGTGCCGACAAGTATGGAAATTGTCAGATTGACGGTATCAGCGGGTTTGCATTTGAAATGGCACGGGCAAGTAAAAATCTCATTATCAGTGCCGAAGAGATTGTTGATACTGATGAGATCAGAAAACATCCCGACAGAACGATCATTCCTTATTATCTTGTTGATGCGGTTGTTCACGCGCCTTACGGCTCCTGGCCAGGGGAGATGAGCAGCTATTATGAGCGCGACGAGCCGCATTATAAGATGTTCATCGAAAAGCAGAAAACTCAGGAGGGAACCGACGAATATATGAAAGAATGGGTTTACGACTTGCCTGACCATAAGGCACTTTTGGAAAAAATCGGAAAGGAAAATTTAAAAAAGATATCATTGAAGGAGGATTTAATATGACACAGGAATATTCACCCTCGGAATTGTTGATATGCCTGGCTTCCAGGGTTATGGAAGACGAATCAACGGCATTTATCGGAACAGGAATACCCATGCTGGCTGCAAGTCTGGCACAGGCAAGGCAGGCTCCCAATCTTGTTCCCATCTTTGAATTCGGCGGTACCGGAGCAATACTCGAAAAATTACCGCTTGCCGTCGGGGATATGAGAACCTACAACAAGGCTCTTGCTGCTTCCGGTATCTGTGATATTATGGAGACAGCCCAACGCGGTTTTGTAGAATTCGGTTTTCTCGGCGGAGCTCAAATAGACAAATACGGCAACCTGAATTCAACGGTCATCGGTGAGCAGGAACATCCTAAGGTGAGGCTGCCGGGTAGCGGTGGCGGCAATGATGTGGGCTCAACCTGCTGGCGTACAATAGCCATTATGATCCACGATAAAAGAAGGTTTATCGAGAAAATTGATTTCCTCACCACTCCGGGATTTCTCACAGGTCCGGGAGCACGTGAAAAGGCAGGATTGCCTCCCGGAACAGGCCCCTACAGAGTTGTGACAAATCTCTGTATAATGGGTTATGATGATGTTACAAAAGAGATGAAACTTTTGAGTGTTAACCCCGGAGTTACGGTTCAGGATGTGATTGACAATACGGGTTTTGAACTGTTGATAGCGGATGAAGTAACTCAAAACGAACCTCCTACGGAAGAAGAGTTGAGAATATTGCGTGAGCAGATTGACCCAGACGGATTATACAGATAGACTTAAATTGTTCAAGTGAAAAAAATCTATTTTTTCAGATTCTACTCTTGCATTATTTTAGCTTTGTGCACCCTTCAAACGTTCCTTTGTCAATAATTCGGTTCAGTTCCGGGACTTCATCCTTGAATTTTGACTTTTTGCCGCAATTATACATCACTGTCAGAGGGTCTTTGTCCAGTATCATTTCGTACAGCTGTCCGGCGGTAAATACCCTTTGCAGTTTTGTGAATTTCTCATAGGAAATATTCAAAAAAGCAACATTTTCATTTATTCCTCTGTTATCGAGAAGGTAACCGTCGTGTAAACGTGTCGGCAAAGCAAGTTTATCACCTTTATAAAGATCGCGTGCACCGGGATAGCTCACCACTTTTGACTTATCATCGGAAAGAATAACCGGCACCTTATCGTAATAGTCGGCTTTGGTTTTGTAAATTATCACGGGAGGACCTACCGCTCCAACGTTTCCGGTTTCAGTCATTTCTTTATCATTTGAGGTTGCTTTATCCGTTTTCTTCGACGATGTGCAGGCTGTAATAACTCCCGAAAACACCGTTAATAAAATAAAATAGAATATTTGTTTCATATCGTTATTGTTTATAATAAATATTATCACTTCCGTTTTCGTCAATTTTTACATTTTCAACTTTCAGTTCTTTTTGTGCATCTTCTTTCACTCTGGCTTTATGCTTTTCAATTTCCTTTTCAAGATTCTTAATTTTTTTTCTTAATGTTTTACGTAATTTTCTGTCTTTCAGCATTGAAGGCGATAATGCCAAAATTGCGATTACAATTCCGAATGTTAAAGTCAGGAAAATTACCAGAGATAAAGAACTTATGAATTCCACCGAGAAAAATTTAACTGAAACATTCTCCGAATTTTGCAGCGTAAACACAACTATCAATATCACAAGAATAACAAGTAATATCAGAGAAAAGGATTTTTTCATAACATCATTATTTAAAAGCCAGTTTAATACCTTCAATTATCATATCCGTTCCTATAATTGCAATAATCAGTCCCATAACTTTTCCAAGAACGGTAATAATATTTTCACCGAGTTTTTCAATAATTTTAGAACTCAGGGAGAAAGCCAGATATGTCAGGTAACACATCAAGGCAAAAATTGCAATCACCACCGCCATCTTAACATATCCCTCACCTGTTACAAAGTTCATAGCGGTTACGATGGTTCCGGGACCTGCAAGTATAGGTATTGCAAGGGGCGAGATCGCAATGCCCTCATCAAAATTAGGGTTTTGAATATGTTTTATTGCCGATTTTTTGGATTGAAGCATCTCAAAACCCACAAAAAAAATCAAAATACCGCCCGTAATCTTAAAAGCGGGTATTGTAATCCCGAACACCTCAAAAATAACTTTTCCGAGAATAACAAATATTGCAACAATGGCAAATGCCGTTACTGTTGAAGACCGTGCAATCTTTTTCTTCTCCGCATCATCCGCATCTTCGGTCAATCCCAGAAAGATAGGCACATTTGCAATAGGATTCATTATCGCAAAAAAGCCCGTAAATACCGTTAATGCAAATGTAAAATAGGTATCCATCATTATTAATTTAATAACGGCTGTAAAAGTAGAAAAATAATTTCACAATCAACGGTAAAATAAGGGTCGTTCTATCATTGGGGTACCTGAGACTCTTTCCATAAATTCGGTATAAGTACCTCATTTTTATCATTATTGTTAACCTGAGTATTCATATTCAAATCGGCACCGACATATCCCGATGATCCTGCCGTATTATTCCATGCGTTTACAATGTCGTCATAATCAACAGTCCCGTTAGCATCAGCGTCTCCGGCAATCATACCCCAAAGATTATTGCCGAGATATTTACAACCCTGATTTGTTCCTACGTATTGTCCTGGGCCTGACGTAAAGTCGTAGGAATAAACTCCTCCATCGTTTGTTAAAGAATAGTTTGACATAGCATCAAGATGGTTTCTATGTCTAACTACCAGGTAACAGGCCTCGTTTGCATCAATAGAAGCGGGGAATGATATTTGTGAAGAGCCGTCGGTATCAACCAAAGTGCCGTCACTCAGCACAAATGCTGCACGTGTTGCTATTGTGGCTTCGGAAAAAGTTTGTGATGCAAAAGTATGGCTGGTCCGGAGGTCAAGCAGCACCCAATCAACAATATTATTTGAAGGGAGTGAAGATACACACTCGGAACCTGAATAATTCCAAGGTGCCGTATTATATGGTTGACATAGTGGAATCACAGGTTGTAATGTCGTCAGCATAGATGTCCCGCTAAAAGCACCCTCCAGAAATACTTTTGCGGATACCTGTGTTGGAATGTTTTCCCAAAATATCCTGTTATTCAGATCATAGTCGTAAACTTCTCCCGCAAATTGACCTGAAGCCCACGAGAAAGTTATGGTGCCGCTGGTATTTGTCCTTCCTACATTAAAAAGAGAACCCCACGTATTTTCAGGAAATTCGGCACCCGTAACCGTGAAAGTTTGCGAGGTGTTTAAATAAAGAAGCACTCCGTTGATCTCTCCGTTTCTGAATGTACATCTGGCAAAGGGTGAAAAAGTGTCAACAAAGGCTCCGTATTTAACATTTATTCCTGCGGAATTCATATATTCAAAAATTGTATTGTAAGCTAAAATTGTACCACCGCTATTAACATTAAATCCATAATACTCTCCATTGTCGTCATGCGAAACAACTACTTTTTTTTCGGCAGTACCGAGAGCCCAAAAATATCCGCCACTGTTAATATTTAAGGAGTTCTCACTGGTAAAGGTAAAATGAGAACCCGGGTTCAAATATAATTTTCCATCACTGCCAACTGTTATATCTCCCGAGGCTCTTGTTTCATATTCCCCAAGTTTAAGTGTTGCATTGGTTATATTCATATCACGAAAGTATAAAACCCCGGCAGTATCGTTACTTACAATATCAACTGTTTTTATTTTTGATTTTTCAGGATTACTTTTGGAACCCGAAATAAAAACATCTCCTAAAACAACGTTTTCACAAGAAAAATTAAGCATTTGGGAACTACCTTCAAATAAAACGTTACTTCTGTCAATAAAATCTCCGTTTTGACCAACTGATATATCCCCGTAAAACTTATGCTGATATGAAGTATATGAATCGTGGCTCCAAGAACCGTTTGTAATGGTAAGATCATTTAGTATACTGGTATTAACATTGGCCATCCTTACTGCACCGCCTCCGACAATTTGGACATTATAAAAAAGGAATTCGGGAGCATCCGTATAAAGCATAAAATAGTATGCAGGATTTTCAAAAACGACAGTAGATGTTCCCGGAATGAATCCGGCAAGAATGGCATTTTGGTCTTCCCAAAAACCTCCTGACAGATAGAGAGTTACTCCTGAAACACCGGAAGCGTCAAGATGTCCCTCATTGCTAAAGTAAACAAACCCGTTAAGGTCAAGTGTAGTGTTTGTATTCATTTGCAGTTTACCGCCGAAGCATTGTAAATAATGATTAACCTCTATTGTAGTCCCGGGTAAGGGATACATATATCCATCTGTTTTATTAACTTTTAAATCATAGAATACTTCACTGCTGCATTTTTGATAATTGCTTCCCTGGAATTCAATTCTTCCCGTTCCTTCAAAAAATGCGGAAGGTCCGACATTATTTATCCAATCACCATACAGAAAAACGATATTAGGTTTAAAGACACCACCGTTAAGATTAACATTACCGTAAATCCATAAAATATTATCAAATTCGAGAGTTCCCGATGAATTGACGGTAAGATTGTAAAAATGATCGCTTGAGTTTATTGAAACCGATGATGAAGGTCCTTGATAAATAAAGGTGCCATTGTTAAAGCTGAAGTCTCCGGTTGAAATAAATTGTCCGTTTAAAATTATGTTTTTGTCTGAGCTTGTTGAAAAAACAGCATCACTTGCTATTTGTAATAAATAGTTAATTACAAGATCCGCAGTTGAAGATGTACTGAAAATAGTATTATGAGAATATGTCATTACAAGGCCATGAAAATAAGAGTTGGTAGATTTGCAAATTATGTTGCAAGTGGAATTTCCCATAAATTCCACAAACCCGTTATCAAGATGGACATTGGCACCGCTTCTGAATTCCCAGTCGCCATAAACTTTTATGGGAGCCCAGGCCGTTATGTTTGCCTGTGAACCCGAATACCAGATAACTTTGTTAAAGACAAATAACTTGCTTGCCGAATTATCCATTATCAAAGTTCCATACACAGACATTGCACCATAAACGGTTAACTGATGACCATAAATTCGTAGGGAGGCATTCCCCATAATAAACAGATTGTTACACATTTGATCGGCTGACGAAATCCAGCAAGGATATGTTGTCCCTGAAACAATAATTACGTCATCACCTGAACCAGGAACGGTACCCATATCCCAATTGTTGGGATTGTTCCATAATTGATTAACGGCACCTGTCCAATAGTGTGTTGCTTGTACTGCAGGCACCAGAAATACTGCCAACAGTATTGTTAATATAAAATTTTTCATAATAGCTGTTTTTATAAGTTTGTACCAAAATTACAGAAATGTAGATGCTTTTGTCAAGTTTTTTATCAAAAAAAAATTTTAACATTTTATTTACAATTGTAAAATTTTGTTAAAAAAAACACCCTGTTTCGGTTTGTTTATATATTTGCACACAGACAATCATTATTAACAATTGAAACATTTGATATGAAAAAGATTACAATTCTATTAACAGTTGCGTTTTTTGCGGTTTTTACGGTAAGTGCACAGATTTCGACTGCAAAAAATAAAGAGGTTAAACCCGTACAAAAGAAGGAAGTAAAACAAGCACCGGCTGCTACCGAAAAGGCTGATAATCCGGATGCTCCGACGATCAAGTTTGAAAAAACGACACACGATTACGGAACTATCGAGCAACATGCTAACGGAAACTGTGAATTTAAATTCACCAATGAGGGTAAAGAACCTTTGATACTTACAAATGTACGTTCGTCCTGCGGATGTACGGTGCCGACCTGGCCGCGTGAGCCTATTCTGCCCGGTCAGTCGAAGGTTATTAAGGTTAAGTATGATACCAAACGACTTGGTGTTATTAATAAAACCATACACGTTTACTCCAATGCAACAACACCTTCCGTTACATTAAGGATAAAGGGAAAAGTAGTTGCAAAATCCGGTTCGCCAACATCGGTAAATAAAACTGAAGAAAGAAATGCTAAGGTTAACAGTAAAAAATAAATAGTTGTGAATTTAATGGGAAAAGGTTGATTCGTTCACGATTCAGCCTTTTCTTTTTTCCTATTGTTTCATATATATTTCGTATTCCCATTTATCAAGAGAAAGGCTGTCCCCTTTAACAAAAGACTTCTTATCACCGGAAAATACATCCTTATATTTTCCGACAAAATCTTCTCCTTTCAGAGTTGCCGAAACTTTGTTATCGGACAAATTAACGACACAAAAAATCCTGTTTCCGTCTTTTTCCCTGATAAAGGCAAATACCGATTTATCATCGGAAGTATGTATTCTTGTCATTTTTCCACCTGAATCGCCGTTCCACAAAGCTTTATTATTTGATTTCAGATTATTTAATGTTGTGTAGAATTTTATCAAAGGTGATGTGAAATCCCATTCTATCACATCTTTATCGAAAAACTTAAGCCTTTTATCCAATCCGACCTCCTGTCCGCTGTATATCAATGGCATTCCGGGTAAAGTGTAGGTGAGAACTGCAAAAGCCTTTGCGCTTTCCCCCATTCTTTCTTTGACAGTCCCGTTCCATGAATTTTCATCATGATTGGTTATGAAATTCATTCTGTATGCATTATGTGGAAAAGTCGTATCCTGCTTTTCAAAATATTTCTCAATAGCGGTGGCATTTTCTTCTCCTTTGGCTATCTGATTCATAATATGATGAAGCTCCCAGGCATAAGTCATATCAAAAGCATAAATCTGCAAATCGGGTTGTTCGGCTTCGGCAAGCATAAAAACCGGCTTTATCTTATCCAGTTTCTCTCTGGCCTGATTCCAAAATTCCGTGGGTACCATTCCGGCAACATCACAACGGTATCCGTCAATGTCTGCCTCTTTCAACCAAAACTCAAGCGCACCGGTCATAGCCTTCCAAAGCTCTTTATTGTCATAATTGAGATCGGCAACATCTGTCCAGTCGAATGGCGAAACCATTTTTCCGGTTGAGTCTTTGGTGTACCACCCGGGATGTTCGGTAATCCACTTATTATCCCAGCCCGTATGGTTCGCCACCCAATCGAGAATAACCTTAAACCCCATTTTGTGTGCCTTACCGACAAGTTCTTTCAAATCATCCATTGTTCCGAATTCGGGATTTACAGCTTTATAATCTTTAACGGCATAATAACTTCCAAGGGTGCCTTTTCTGTTTTTTACGCTAATGGGGTATATAGGCATAAGCCAAAGAATATCAACTCCCATTTTTTTAAGGCGGGGTAAATGTTCTTCAAATGCTTTGAAAGTGCCTTCTTCGGTATATTGCCTGATATTAACTTCATAAATATTTGCGTTTTTGCTCCATTCGGGATGCTTAACAAAACTTTGCAGGACTTTATTCGTAGCAGGAGTTTTCCGTTGCTTAGTATTATTTTGATTATTACATCCCGAAAGAATAGCGAGAATAAAAGCAGCCGATAAAAGTAATTTCGATTTCATATAATTTTTTTTGCAAAATTACTGAATCTATTTTGTTTTTTGGTATTTGCGACGGATATTTGTGAAAATTTGAGCTCCAATTGGCATATTAATAAAGATTGATACCAATTAATCCCTAAATTTGCAGCCATATAATTTTTCAAATGAAGAAATTTTATCTTGAGGTTGTAGTTTTTATTTCCGGAGCAGTTGTAATGGCTTATGAAATAATAGGTTCGCGAATGCTTGGGCCTTATGTGGGTACTTCCATAACGGTTTGGTCGGCAATAATCGGGGTTATATTGATGAGTCTTAGTCTCGGATATTATCTTGGAGGCAGACTGGCCGACAGAAAGCCCTACTTTGCGCTGCTTGGGAAAATAATTCTTACTGCTGCTGTCTTTATTATACTTTCAACTGCTGTTAAGGATGTCTTATTGAGAAGTCTCTTATCATTAATCAACAACATCAATGCAGTTTCTCTGATTGCTTCTTTGCTTCTTTTTTCTGTTCCCGGTTTTTTTCTGGGAATGGTTTCGCCGTTTGCGGCAAGATTGAAAATCAAAAGTTTGAAAACTACGGGAGCAACAGTGGGAAATTTGTACGCCATTTCAACGGTTGGAAGTATCACGGGAACATTTATGGCAGGTTTTTATTTAATACCTGCATTTGCAGTGTCGCACATATTGTATTTATTATCAATTACTTTGGTAGTTTTTGCTGCGGGACTTTTTTTAATATACAAACCACAAAGATCAAGAACGGAATAATATGAAAAAATCGAATTTACTCCTGATTATCATTTTAGGAATCGTCCTTACAATTTCAGGCTGCTCAACACAGGAAGAGCATCAAAAAGAGCCGGTCAGAATTGCCATTTCAAAAGCTGTCCCTGAAAAGAGCTACAGGAATTACATAAAATGGCTACATGCAGCCGATTCAACGGTTGTCTGCATTGATATGTATCATCTCGGTGTTGATTCTGCATTGAAGGTGCTTGAGACCTGTGACGGACTTCTCTTAACCGGTGGCGAGGATATTAATCCGGACAGGTATGGTGAGACGTTCGACTCCTCAAAGTGTGATCTTCCGGATAATTACAGGGATACTCTGGAGTTTGCTCTCATTGGGAAAGCTCTGAAACTGAAACTCCCCATTCAAGGTATTTGCCGCGGACATCAGATGTTGAATGCATATTTCGGAGGAACACTTTATCAGGACATCCCAACGGATGTGGGAACAAAGGTTAAACACAGACATCCTCCTTATAAACCTTCAAAACATAATATTTCCATTGCAAAAAACTCACTGCTGAATGAAATTTCAGGAGTTGAAGAGGGAATAGTTAACAGTAATCATCATCAGGCAGTCAACAAGCTTGCACCCGGATTAAAGGCGGTTGCTCACACTGATGACGGACTTGTGGAATCCGTCGAACTGATTGATACAGATGGTCAAGCATATCTCCTTGGAGTTCAGTGGCATCCCGAAGCAATGAATTACACTGATCCTCTCTCAATAAATATTGTGAAAAGGTTTATTCAGGAAGCGAGAAAGCATAGGAAATAGGTCTTACCTTCGCTCGACCTGACTCGTGGTTTTTATGAGCTACAAAAAGGTCTGACCTCAGGTATTTTCAATTATGTCGTTATTATTGGGATTTGGCAGGAAACAGCCTAAGTCTCTGATGGTTCTGAATCTAATCCAAAGCCCTATGAACGGCATAGTTAGTCCACTTTTCCAAAAGTTGTTGCATATCATCGGGAAAAGGTGCTTCAAATAGCAATTTTTCTCCTGTTGACGGATGGATGAAACCGAGAGTTCTTGCATGCAGTGCCTGTCTGGGACAAACAGCAAAGCAATTCCTTACAAACTGCTTATATTTTGTAAAGGTTGTTCCTTTTAACACTCTGTCGCCACCATAGGTTTCATCATTAAACAAAGGATGGCCGATATATTTCATATGCGCTCTTATCTGGTGAGTGCGTCCGGTTTCAAGCTGACATTCAACTAAAGTCACATATCCGAAACGCTCGGCAACCTTGTAGTGAGTAATTGCGTGTTTACCATATTCGCCATTGGGAAATACAGTCATCATCTTCCTGTTTTTCAGGCTGCGTCCCACGTGACCTTCAATCGTTCCCTCATCCTCTTCAAAATCTCCCCAAACAAGAGCATTATATTTTCTGTCAATACTATGATCAAAAAACTGCTCCGATATTTTTGCCTGGGCAATCTCATTTTTTGCAATAAGCATCACTCCGGAAGTGTTTTTATCAATCCTGTGAACAAGGTATGGACCCGGTTTAGCCTTTCTCTCATCCTTTTTTTCCTTTTGGAAGTGCCATAACAAAGCATTTACAAGAGTGCCGGAAAAATTTCCGTGTGCAGGATGTACTACCATTCCGGCATATTTATTAACGACTATAAGATCATCATCTTCATACAGTATTTCGAGAGGAATATCTTCTGCCAGCATCTCTTTTGAGCGGACAGGTTCTGCCATAACGATTGTGATGATATCTCCGGGTTTGACTTTATGTGAAGGCTTTACAGGTTCATTGTTTATCAGGATATTACCGTTGTTGGCTGCTGTTTGCAACCGGCTTCTTGAGGCGTTTTCAATATGATGCATCAGATATTTATCAACCCTTAACGGACTTTGCCCCGGGTCAACCGTAAATCTGTAATGCTCAAACAGTTCTTGCTCTCCACTGTTCTTATCGGAAAAGTCTGTCATTGGCAAACATTATTTAGTTATAAATAGTTTTGAGGTATAATGACGTGTATAGGCCGAATCGTAAACATCAACAACATAAATACCCTGTTTTAGCCCCGATACCGGAATGCCGGAGTCCGAATATGGTGTTGAAAATATCAACTGACCGTAAATATTATATATCCTTACCTCAAGATATTTCCACATATCGGGATCCGAAGAGGGTACTTCGGGAATAATGATTTTAATTTTTCCGTTAGGCTCGGGTGGATTGGGATAAACCAAAAGTTTTCCGGTGGAATTCTTGTATGTGTTTTGTTCATCCATCGGGACAATTTCGGCGCCGAGCAACGGACGCATCATTAGTGAACCTTCAAAATTGGAATTGGTCCATTTGCCGTCAACATTATAAAATATTTTATCCCTGGAATTTGTGTTCCTGTCAAATCCTATATTCAGATTATCATTGGTAGTCTGAACCCAGCCGATATAAAAGGTTCCCTGCCCAAGTACAAGTTCCTTATCGGTAAAATATTTATCAGAAAAATGATTGAACCCGTCGGTAAAATCCGGCAGAACATTCTTCTTCTGGTAAATAATCAGGCCGGGTTCTCCGTTATTGTCATTCCAGACGGTTATATGGAACAATTTTTCATTATAATTGTGTACAACCTTATTGAAATACATACGCAATCCTCTCAGAGTATCAGGCTTTTGCAGATTGAACTGATAGGCAAGCATTGCACCGGCAGGGGACAATCCGTATCCTGCTTCGGCAGTTCCGTCATCGTATGAAAGATAATTATAAAAATTTTGCTTTGCCGTTACAGTGTCACCAAACTGGTTATTCTGGTCGTGAATAATATAAGTAACATCAAAAAAAGTAGTGTCGTAAGCTGAAAAATCGAAGAGACAACAGCTAAGCGGCAATTTTACAAAGGGCTGATAACTGTTGCTGCTCATATTAAAAAGCGGATCCAAATATCCTTCATAAGAGGTCGTATAATTCTCAACAATCTCACCTTCCTTATCCTTTACCGAAAACTCAAATGTTGAGAGATGGGGCAGAGAGTCAAGGTTATTTGCATAGACATCAATCGTACTCACAAAAGAGACAGGGTCATCCTGATATTGATAATATGGCATTGAGGAATAGTCAAGGATCAAACTTTTAGGTTTTTCGTTAAAACAGAGTTTTTTCTGATAGTAGTCGTTATAACTGCGGCCTGCATTCAGGTAAACCATATCAATATTCCACTGGTCGGTATTGCTTTTCCAGCTATTGATGTTGGAGATGGTTCCATAATTACGAAATCTGAACTGAAAATCACCCTTAAGCCACCCTGTGTCGGTAATCGGCAGCATCACTCTTTTGAAATAGGTATTGTATTTTTCAACAAAAGACTCTATTGAATCACCGCCGGCACTCCACACCTCTTTCCATTCTGTTGCAAGAGTATAGACCGAATCACAGGGAACCGAAACTGAATCGGTATAAATCAGAATATCCTGAACAGTATAAAACGGTATATCACAATCAAGTTCAATAATATCGCCCGGAAACAAAGTGTCGCCAGGGCCGTAAAATTCACCGTCAGGTTTCTTTATCTCGTTAACATACAGCCAGAAAGACTCGATATGTGAGAAAACGGTATCCTCGGTATATCGTCCGAACTCAAGAATTAACGAATCATACGAAAGCGGAGGTATTCCTCTTCCCTGAGGTTGGTAATAAAACGAAAAGTAGATTGAATCTGCCGGAGTTAATCGTCGCATTGCCTGAATACTTTCGTCATATACCGAATCAAGCCTTAAAGGAAAGGAGGTCAGTCTGTCGGCATCGAACGGAAAAACGCTTGCCGAACCGTAAATATCACCGAATTCATCCAGAATATCCAGAGTGGCAACTCCGGTATTAATTGGAAAAATTGCATAATCGGGATTTACGAAAGCATAATTGTCAATCCATTTTGTACTGTCGGGATAGACGCCCCTTTTTGAAAAATCATCATAAAACGGCAATTCAAGCGGGATGTATTTAATGAACTGAGATTTAAGAGCCGGCTCAAGCTCATCTTCATGAGACTGACGATACCGCTTTATCACGGAATTATCTCCGACGCCTGTCAGATACTCCTGTGAAAAGAGTATTAAAGGGAAAAAAGTTGTCAATATGTAAACTAAATATCTTTTCATTCAACTTTTTGAAACAGTGAATCAACAGCAAGACTATCGGTTCGTAGTGAATCGGGTAAAAACGTTTGCAAATATAGTTCAAAATTCACAGAATCATCCGACCTGTACCACAGATGAATGGAGTCTCCGGGATAATATGGTAATTCAGTATCCCAGCGCGGGTCCTGCATATAAACTTTCGAATGCTCCTCATCAACGATGCTGTCGAGATATATCTCGTGGCCAAGGTTAAAAGATGCGGTATTAATGGCATAAATAGCCTCTTCGCGTGTTTTCCCTATCAGGAACGGAACCGGTATTTCATAAGTTCTGTCGCCTGAACCAACAATCAGGTCAATCACGGAACCTTTAACAAGGGTGTCTCCCGGGAAGATGGTGTCTCCGTTAAACATCTGTTCAAGGACAGCATTTTTATCAAAACTCGGAACATATTTAAGCTTACCCACTTGTAATTTGCCTGACTCAAGCACGTTAATGGCCTGTCGGAGCGTAAGATCCTTAAGGTCGGGCATTGTAACCAACTCGGGAGTCATAGCTACAACAGTAAGGTAAACATTTCTCCCTTTTTTCACGCTGGAACCTGCAAGTGGTAACTGCATAACAACCGTTCCGCCTGCTTTACTCTTATCATAAACAGAATCAATTATATAAAAGTCAAAATCATCACTATATCCTGCTGAGTCAATCTGTGCGGAAGTCATCCCAACAAAGCCGGGCAGAATTACTTCCTCACCATGTTCTGTATAGACATCCAG
>Ga0256841_1001207_pt1 | contig 23199 bp, 20 predicted proteins | sample 356308metaG_FD_185971 | JGI IMG/M metagenome (GOLD analysis project Ga0256841, IMG submission 185971) | Hydrothermal vent microbial communities from Mid Atlantic Ridge, Atlantic Ocean - 356-308 | ecosystem: Environmental > Aquatic > Marine > Hydrothermal vents | place: Atlantic Ocean: Mid...
AGGGCATCTCTTCCTGCGAGGGTATAGAGATTGATGTCGTAGCTTTTGACCAGTCTGTCGAGATAGTTCCGATTGCCGTCGGCTTTCCAGGCCCAGAAGAGAGCCCGATCGGCCTCTTCCCGTTTGTGGGCTCGCTCCGCTGCCCTGGCGAAATCGTACTCCGCCACGGGTTTCTCCCCCCGCGTCAGGGCTTCGAAACCCAGGCGCATCAGGTAGTCGTAGCGCAGGGCGGTACCTTTCGCGGGACGGTAGTGCAGGATCCGGGAGAGTTTGGGGAGATGCTCCTTGCGGGTGTAGTAGAGCATGAGGTTGGCGCCGTCGTAGCGGCTCAGCTCCTTCCACGCCTTTTCGTCCATAGGATTGTCGAGCATACGGCGGCCCCGGGTTCCGGCATGGCTAAAGACGAAGAGCTTCATTTGGGGTGAGAGCTTCCTCCAGGCTTTTAGAGGATTCGGGGATGAAAGGACCTGGAGAGTGATTTTTTCCTTGCGGGTCAGCTCACGCTTTTGTGCCGGCGTGAGGGCTTGGGCCCTTCTGATTCTGCGTGGGGGATTATGGCCCGTTTTGCGGCGGAAGGCTTTTTTGAGCGAGGGGTTGAGGGCCGAAGCTTCCCGGATGATGCGCTCCGCATCGCGCTTGGTGGTCTTCTTTTGCTTGAGATATCGCCAGATATAGTAGTCTTTTTCCACGCCTTTGGGCATAACGTGAATCTCGTCGTAGTTGAAGGTTTTGGCTCCCAAAGGCAGGAGGAAAAGCATGAGAAGAAGCAGTACCCAAGCTCCCCCGGAGGTTTTGACGAAACCGACGGATCCTTCTAGGGACTTCATGAATGATGACGACACCGTGACCGAGATCTTCCCTACCTTTATGCCCACGCCGATCAGCCGTAGACGAGTTTGAGAAGGAAGGTATCGAGGAACTGAAGCGCCAGTAGTATGACAATGGGGGAGAGATCGATCCCGCCGACCAGGACGAAAGGCATCTTACGTCGGACCCAGGCAAAGGAGGGTTCGGTGAGTTGATAGAGTCCCCGGATGATGGAACGGACCGTGGGGTTGGAAGGATTGGGCTGAACAAAGCTCAAGAGTGCGGCAATGATGATCATCCAGATATAGAGATTGATAACGGTGTGGATAACGGATACGAGTGCATAGATCAGGGCTGACATCGGACGACCTCCGTGATGTAGGATTTGAGATGGGGATAGAGTTGCGCCGGAGCAGGGCCTTGCGATGCGCCGCTCATCAAGCGCTGCATGAGGGGGCCTAGGGCTTCGGAATCGAGTCCGCTATGCTCGGATAGATATGAGAGGAGATCCTCGTAGCGGTCGAAGGCCGGTCCCTCGATAATGAGTCGGGAGAGTCGGCGCATCTTCTCGTCGCAGGATTTGGGTGCGAAGATTTTGGCGATACGTTTTTCGAGTTTGGAGAGTGTGGGGGCCTCATTGAGATAGAGCTTGGCCATACGGCCGATATCGGCGTCGGCGAAGCGAAAAAGCCTTGAGAGAGTCAGATCATCCATTCGTCTCAGATGCTCCCGGTTGATTCTCTCGAGGCGTTGGAGATCCAAAGGGGCGGCCTCGGGAGAGAGATGACATAAGTCGAACCACTCGAGGGCCTCGGGGAGGGTGAAAATCTCCCGGGGCGGAGTGCCTCCGAGACTCAGCAGCGCGTTGATGATCGCGTCGGGGAGGAAACCCGCCTCAAGGAGGGCTTTGAGGCTGTAACGCTCCGGGTGATGGGCGATCTTTCCGCCCTCGGTATCCAAAATAGGCGGGAGGTGGGCGTAGCGGATAGTTTCCCTGTAACCCAAGGCCCTTTGGATATGAATACTCCGGGCGGTTTGCAGGCGTTCGTCCGCTTTGAGCACCGCACTCTTGGTCCCCGAAAAGATATCGCAGCAGGCGGCGGCAAAAGTCTCCGTAAGCGTGCCGTCGGATCGAAGGAGAACGAAGTGGTCGATCTCTTCCGGTTCAAAAAGAAGCTCTCCCCCACATAGGTCGTGGAAACGGATCGCTTCTTTCGGTTTGCGGATCCGAACGGTAAAGGGAACCCCCCCGGCTTTGATCTTTTGAAGCTCCTCCCGGCTCAACTGAGCGCAATGGCCGCTATAGCGGTAGGGACGACCCGATGCTTCAGCCGCTTCTCGCTCCTCGCGCAGCTTTTCGGCGCTGCAAAAGCAGAGAAAGGCTTTTCCCTCTTCCACAAGACGAAGTGCCAACTGCTGAGCGCGGTGAAGCTGATCGCCGTAGTGAAGGATTCGATCGGGAGTAACGGCAAATTTCTCCAGGATGAGCTTCTGCTCCTCATCGCTGCTTTGGGGGTGGTGCGTACGATGAAGATCATCAAAATAGAGTAAGAGCTCGCTCTTTTGCTGCCGTACCGTAACTGCCGCGACGAGGGCGATCCGAAGATCGTCAAGATCCATCACACGGTCTGTCGGCAGTGTAAAACGCAGCATCACGGCTCCCTCTTTTTTTGGCGCATTATAGCAGATCACTCCTCGTCGTTGCCGCCTCCCGTAACGGTATCGACCACCGCACCTCCCGCGGCACCGACCATACCAAACCCCGCTTCTACGACGGAACTTGCCACGGAGATGGGAGCGGTCACGATACTGGTGCATCCGCTCACCCCTATCCCCAAGAGCAATACTGTGACACCGGTAAAAAAACTTCTACGTAAAAACATGGGAAAAATTGTAGCCTAAAGCGGTAAAAAAGAGTGGAATTAAGTGAATGAAGAGTAGACTCTTCCTTTGAAAAAAATCAACCTACGTATGGTAAAGGAAAGGTCGTGAGCGATCTCATCGAAGGATATCTCGGCAAACGGGTCGACGGTACCAAGAGTCGGGTACCGGCGGCTCTGGACCGCTGGCAGAGTATCACGGGTCTGATCCTGGGACTCTTCATCATCGGGCACATGCTCTTCACCTCCTCGATCTTGCTGGGCAAGGATGCGATGTATGCGGAGACCAAATTCTTTGAAGGCAGTCTCTTTCTCGACGAGCCCGAGCCGATACTCGTGGGCTTCGCCGCGACGGTGATCTTTGTGATTTTCGTCATTCACGCGGGATTGGCGATGCGCAAGTTCCCCTACCGCTGGCGGGAGTACAAGCTGCTCAAGACCCACTCGGCGCACATGGGACATACCGATACGATTCTTTGGATGGTCCAGGCGGCGACGGGATTTGGAATGTTTTTCCTCGGTTCGGTCCATCTCTGGACGATGATGAGTATGCCCGAAAAGATCGGCCCCTATGCCTCTTCGGACCGGATCTATACCGATAATATGGGTCTTCTCTACGGCCTGCTCATCGCCCTGGTGATTCTCCACGCCATGGTGGGGCTCTATCGCCTGAGCGTGAAGTGGGGCATTACCGTGAGACGGAATCCCCGGGCGGATCGGATTCGCAACAAGAAGATCATGTGGGGAGCGATTCTCTTCTTCTCTCTGATGGCCTACAGCGCCTTGGGAACCTACTGGCGCATCGGCAAGGAGCATCGCCAGAACTACGGAGAGCGCTATCTCCCCCAGAGCACGAATCCGTCAAACTCTTCCGGAGGTGGGGAATGAAGATCAACTACTGTGATGCGCTGATCGTAGGAGGCGGCCTGGCGGGACTGCGGGTCGCCGTCCAGACCCAAGAGAAGGGGCTAAGTACCGTCGTGCTCTCCCTGGTCCCGGTCAAGCGCTCCCACTCCGCCGCCGCTCAGGGGGGAATGCAGGCGAGCCTGGCCAATACGGTCATGGGAAAAGGGGACAACGAAGATGTCCATTTTGCCGATACGGTCAAAGGAAGCGACTGGGGGTGCGACCAGGAGGTGGCAAGGATGTTCGTCACCACTGCGCCTAAAGCGATTCGGGAGCTGGCCAACTGGGGCGTCCCCTGGAGCCGGGTGCGCCAGGGACCTCGGGAGGTGGTGATCAATGCCCAACGCACGACGATTGTCGAGCCGTCGGAAGCCCACGGCTTGATCAACGCCCGTGACTTCGGCGGGACCAAAAAGTGGCGGACCTGCTACACCGCCGACGCTACGGGCCATACGATGCTCTACGGCGTGGCCAACGAGGCGATCCGTAGGGAGGTGGAGATCCATGAACGTAAGGAGCTCCTTCGCCTCATCGTTGAAAACCGCCGCTGCTACGGTGCCGTCGTCCGGGACCTGATTACCGGAGAGATCGAAGCCTATCTCGCCAAGGCGACCTGCATCGCCACCGGCGGTTGGGGACGGGTCTACCGGACCACGACCAACGCCGTCATCTGCGAAGGAACCGGCCAGGCCGCGGTGCTGGAGACGGGGATCGCTGCTCTGGGCAATCCTGAGGCGGTGCAGTTTCATCCCACGCCCATCGTCCCTTCGGGCATTCTTCTGACCGAGGGGTGTCGGGGTGACGGAGGGGTGCTGCGGGACGTGGACGGTTATCGCTTTATGCCCGACTACGAGCCCGAAAAGAAGGACCTGGCAAGCCGGGATGTGGTCAGCCGTCGGATGATGGAACATATCCGCAAAGGCAAGGGGGTTCCTTCGCCCTTCGGAGATCATCTTTGGCTCGATATTTCGATCCTGGGCCGGGAGCATATCGAAAAGAATCTCCGGGATGTCCAGGAGATTGCCATGACCTTCAACGGTATCGACCCCGCCGACGAGGGCCCCAAAGGGTGGCTACCGGTCCGGCCTGCCCAGCACTACAGTATGGGCGGGATCCGCACCAAACCGACGGGAGAGTCTCCGGATCTCTCGGGGCTTTTCTCCTGCGGAGAAGCGGCCTGCTGGGATCTCCACGGCTTCAACCGTCTCGGGGGCAACTCCGTCGCGGAGACCGTCGTCTCGGGGATGATCGTGGGCAGTTATATGGCGGAATTCTGCCGGGAGAACGACATCGACGTCTCGACCCGCCTGGTGGAGGAGTCTATCGAGAAGGAAGTGCGCTATATCCGGGAGATTTTGGAACGTCCCGAGAGCGAGGGGATGAGTATTTTCGATATCAAAAGGCGCATGCAGCACATCATGGACGAAAAGGTGGGAATCTTCCGGGACGGCACCCATCTTCAGGAGGCGGTGGACGAGCTTCAAGAGCTGCTGAAGCGGAGTCGCAAGGTGGGGGTGCGCTACAAGTGCCTCAAGGCCAATCCCGAGCTGGAGGAGACCTATCGGGTCCCCAAAATGCTCAAGATTGCCCTCTCCATCGCCTACAGCGCTCTGATGCGCACCGAGAGCCGGGGGGCCCACTACCGGGAGGATTACACGATGCGAGACGATCTCAACTGGCTCAAGCGGACGCTGGTGCGCTGGAGCGATCCCGAAGCGACTCTGCCGGAGCTGAGCTACGAAGCGCTGGAGATCATGAAGATGGAGATGCCTCCCGCCTTCAGAGGCTACGGCCGCAAGGGGCAGATCATCGAAAACCCTCTCTCCGCCAAGCGGCAGGAGGAGGTGGAGGCGATACGCAGGAGGCTCGAAGCCGAGGGCAAAGACCGCTTTGCCATACAGGAGGCGCTGATGCCCTTCGATCTGCCTGAGAACTACCGAGCCAAAAACGAACGACTGGGGGTGGGATATGCCTAAGCACAAGATTATGACACCCGATCAAAGCAGCGGCCGGGAGCTGACCTTCGAGATCCTCAAGTACAATCCGCGGGATCCCAACTCCCGTCCCCATCTGGAGACCTACAAGATCCGTGAGACCCCCGGGATGACGCTCTTCGTGGCGCTGAATATGATCCGTGAGGATCTCGACCCCGATCTGGCTTTTGACTTTGTCTGCCGGGCCGGGATCTGCGGAAGTTGCGGGATGATGGTCAACGGCAAGCCCCTCCTGGCCTGCCGGACCCGTACCGCAGACTACCCTGACGGTCGTATCCGCCTCATGCCAATGCCCGCCTTTGAACTGATCAAGGATCTCTCGGTGATCACCGGGCAATGGATGGACCGGATGAGCAAGCGGGTCGAGAGCTGGGTCCACGCCAAAGAGAAGCAAGACATCACCCGGATCGAAAAGCCCGTCGATCCCGATGCGGCCGATGCGACCTTCGAACTGGATCGCTGTATCGAGTGCGGGATCTGTGTCGCTTCCTGTGCCACGGCACTGATGCGGCCCGACTTCGTCGGTGCCGTAGGTCTCAACCGCATCGCCCGCTTCGAAGCCGATCCCCAGGACGAGCGGACCGACGCCGATTTCTATGAGCTCGTCGGTGACGATGCGGGGATCTTCGGCTGTATGAGCCTGCTCGCATGCGAAGACCACTGCCCCAAAAACCTTCCCCTCCAGGAGAAGATCGCCTATATGCGCCGCAAACTCTCCAAAGCCTGATACCGCAAGGAGATCCATACGCCCTCATGAACAGGACGGGAAGTATGGATCCACTCTCTCGGAAGAACCGGGCCGTTGCGCGGGGAGACGCTTATTGGACGAAGGGGATATCCAGGGTGATACTACGCTCCTCAAGGAGCGGAACGATCTGGAGCTTCTGAGCCAAGTCCTGCAAGACTCCATCCTCGTCGCAGTAGCGCCCGTTGGCTTTGATTTTGAGTCGGAGCAGGGGGTAGCGTTTCTCATCGATGATGATGAATTCCCCGATAGTCATCTTGAGGCTTACTTCGATCTGACTGGAGCGTCGGAAGCTCTCCAGGGCTTTGCGTAAAAGTTTGGAGAAATTGTTCTGGTCGATTCGCAGCGGCGGAAGGTCCTGATCGGTCAGCAGGCTCAGTTTTTGCTTGTATTGCATCTTAAAAAGGGTGATGGCCGCTTCCAGAAGGTTGTTGATGTCCGTGGCGATGAGCCGTTCGGGTTCAAGGTGGCGTTTCTCTCCGGCCCGTGGACGATAATAAAGCCGTAAAGCGACCCAATCATCGGAGTTGTAGCTTACGCTGACGGCATAGAAGATTAACTGTTGGTACCGAAGATCCATCAGCGTGGTTTTGCTGCCGTAATCCTTGGGAGCATGGGTCAGGGCAATATCGAAGAGATCACGACTCTCGGTGTAGCCCAGGAGTATCTCCGCCGCATTGTTGAGCCAGAGGATCCTGCCCCGATGATCAAAAACGATCAGCGGCGAGCCGTCATTTTCAAGAATGAACTGAAAATCAATCGATACGGTATTCATGGAGTTTCTTTCTCAGGGTATTGCGGTTGATGCCCAGGATTTCCGAGAGCTTGAGCTGGGATCCGTAACGTTGTAGACCGGCCTGGAGCATGGGGCGTTCCAGGATTCCCAGATACTCCCGGTAGGCGTTGTTGCCTTCGAGATTTCGGGTAAAAAAGTGACGGAGGGCATATTCGATCTCTTCGGCTTCCATATTTTGCAAAAGAATCTCCCGATAGACCGAGGCCTTGAGGGATCGAAGGTTTTGGGAGAGGTCCAGGCGGGAGGGTTCCAAATCGATGCTTCCGTCGTATCCGAAAATCTCCTTTGCTTCGGAAAGGAAATGGGCCAGGAAGGCGTCGATATCCTCCGGGCGCTCCTTCAGAGGCGGCAATTGATAGATAAAAGCGAACTTCTCATCCATGACGCGGGGATGAATCTCCCGATTGGCGAGTGCAATGATCCGTTTGTTTTGGAAATCAAGCTGCTCGGGATTTTTGACGGATTCAAAATTTAGGATGATCAATTCGTTTTCAACCGCCAGGGCGTTTTTGAGCGCTTCGTCATCGGCTCCGTTCACCTCGGGAGTATCGGGGAGGAGTAGACGGACCAGGGTTCTTTTGCCTGTGGCGGGTGGACCGACGATAATGCTCGAGACAAAAAGGGAGTGGGTCAGTTGCAGACCCCGCACGATCTGTCTGAGTGCTTCACTCTCTCCAATCAGTTGTTCTGTCGCCATGGCTTCTTCCTTCTGTTTGTTCATTTATTCTACAAAACTCTAGCCCAATCCATGTTGAAAAAAAGATCAATATAGAGAAATTCGACTCTTTGATCCTGTATAGTTTTTCGTGACGGACCGATAGCCTTCGCAAGCTCATAGGCTTTTTAGCCCCTTTTGAGTAGAATTAAGCCGATTTTCTCCTAAAAAAGGAAAGCTATGTCCACGACCGAAGCCCTCGAAAATATCGATGAGTTGTTGGCGGCCCACAAGTTGAGCCCTGCCGATTATGAGCATATCAAGGAGATTCTGGGTCGCGAACCCAATCTGGTTGAGCTGGGAATCTTCAGCGCCATGTGGAGCGAGCACTGCAGCTATAAATCTTCCAAAAAGTATCTCAACGGCTTTCCCACCGAGGCTCCCTGGGTCATTCAGGGACCGGGGGAGAACGCCGGGGTTATCGATATTGGCGGAGGAATGGCGGCGGTCTTCAAGATGGAGAGTCACAACCACCCCAGCTATATCGAGCCCTTTCAGGGGGCGGCGACGGGCGTGGGCGGAATCTTACGGGATATCTTCACCATGGGCGCCCGCCCAGTAGCCAATCTCAATGCTCTGCGTTTCGGCGATATCGACGGCGTGAGTGAGACGGCCCGCTATCAGCGTCATCTGGTCCGGGGCGTGGTCGAAGGGATCGGCAGCTACGGCAACTGCATGGGGGTGCCGACCATCGGGGGAGAGATGAGCTTCGAGAGCTGTTACAACGGCAATATTCTCGTCAATGCTTTCAGTCTGGGGCTGGCCAAAACCGACGAAATCTTCTACGGCAAAGCCGAAGGCGTCGGCAACCCGGTCATCTACGTCGGCTCCAAAACCGGCCGCGACGGCCTGGGCGGAGCGGTGATGAGCTCTGATAGCTTCACCGAAGAGTCGAAGAAACTCCGCCCCACGGTGCAGGTGGGCGATCCCTTCACGGAAAAACTTCTTTTGGAGGCCTGTCTGGAGCTCTTCAAGACCGACTACGTCGTGGGCATCCAGGATATGGGGGCGGCGGGTCTGACCTCCAGCTCCTTCGAAATGGCGGGACGAAGCGGCAGCGGGATGGTGATGCATCTGGACAAAGTTCCCGCCAGAGAGGAGGGGATGACTCCCTACGAGTTTATGCTCAGCGAATCCCAGGAGCGAATGCTCATCTGCGCCAAGAAGGGAACCGAAGAGAAGATCATCGAGATCTTCGAAAAGTGGGATCTCGACTGTGCGGTCATCGGCGAAGTGACCGACACCGGGAGGATGGAGCTATACTGGTATGGAGAGAAGGTCGCCGACATTCCCGTCGATCCCGTCAGTGAAGAGGCGCCGGTCCTGGACCGACCCACCAAGCGCCCCGCCTATCTTGACGAAATTGCCGGAGCGAAGATCGACGACTTCTCCCCCGTCGACAATCAAAGCGCTTTCGAAAAACTCATCGTATCTGACGAAGTGGTGGACAAAGCCTGGGTCTATGAGCAGTACGATTCGATGGTCCAGACCAATACCGAGAAACACCCCGGCAGCCTGGATGCCAGCGTCATCCGAGTCAAGGAGACCGGCGTCGCTCTTGCCATGAGCTCAGATTGTAACCCCCGCTACTGCTATATCGATCCATTCAAAGGGGCGGCTCTGGCGGTCTTGGAGAGTGGCCGCAACGTAGCCATGAGTGGTGCCAAGCCTCTGGCGATTACCGACTGCCTCAACTACGGAAATCCGGAGAATCCCGAGGTGATGTGGCAGTTCGCCAAGGGGTGCGAAGGGATCAAGGAGGCCTGTGCCCAGATGGAGACTCCCGTCGTCAGCGGCAATGTCTCCCTCTACAACGAAACCAACGGCGTCAGCGTCTTTCCCACTCCCGCCATCGCTATGGTCGGAGTCAACGAAAGCGAGTATCGGGTCTTGCCCAGCGAGTTTCAGGAGAAGGGTAACAGGCTGGTACTGGTGGGTGAGACCCGCGGGCAGTTCGGCGGCTCTCTCTATATGAAGGCGCTCTACGATACCATCGCCGGTAGCCTGGCCGAGATCGACTATGCCGCCGAAGCCCGGCTCTGGCAGCTGGTGATCGATGCCAACAAAGCGGGCCTTCTCAAAGCGGCCAAAGATGTCAACGTCGGCGGGATCGCCATCGCCTTGGCCAAGATGGCCGCTCGCAGCGGCCTGGGCGCTGAAGTCTCCGTCGCCTTCGATGATCCCAGATGGATCTTCGATGAGTCGCAGCATCGGGCCCTGCTGGAGGTCGCTCCCGACAAACTGGAGGAGCTGGCCCGCCTGGCGCTGGATCTTGGCTTGAAGATCCAACCGATCGGCAGTATCGGCGGAGAGATTTTGCGTATCAACGACGTCGAGATGCCTCTTTCGCAACTGAAGGAACACTATTTCAACCGTTTCAAAAAGGTGATCGAACAGGATCTCTAATTACCGATCGAAGGTCCGGAGACGCTAACGGTTCATGCAGGCTGTCGTCAAATTCTGAAAATGCAGAGGGACGTTGAGACAAAAGAGTGGAGCTGATAGCGGGACTCGAACCCGCGACCTCCTGATTACGAATCAGGTGCTCTAGCCAGCTGAGCTATATCAGCGTAGAAGGGGTGAAATTCTATCGCTATTTCCGGCGAAAATCAAGGGCCGGACTCTTGGAAAACCTCTTGCCATTTTGTTTCCATTCGTCTGTAGTGGCTTCCTTTCCAGTAGACTTTTTCGCAGGAGGGGCAGCAACGAAACTCCCGGAAGTGCTCAAGGACAAATGCCGGAAGCGACTCGGGCGGCTTACGGAGGACTTCCAGAGAGGTGTTGCACCGAATGCAGCGAGTAAATGGGGCGTAGTGCGCTGCGAGAGAAAAGCGTTCATTCAAAATTTTCAGGGCTTTGGAAAGATCCGAAGAGGGAAGAGAGATGCAGAGGGCGTGGCTCTCCTCTCCCGTGCGGGCGGAGGTGAGCAGGACGCTTCCCTGCTCCTCGGCGAGACGCAGCAGCTCCCGACGGGAAGCCTGGTGCAGCGTCTGAGTATCAAAACCGGCGAAACGGAGATATTTAACGACTCTTCCCAGCTGGATTTCGGCAATGAAGGTCGGCTTTTCTTTGTCGTTGTTGTAATTCATGATCTTCTTAAGCTCGTTTTCGATACAATCCCGTCCACATTTCCCGCAGAACCTTTCGGCGGGACGCAAACCAATGAAGGATACCTAAAATGAAACGAACCTATCAACCTCACAATACGCCTCGTAAGCGTACTCACGGCTTTCGGACCCGGATGAAAAGCAAGAACGGTCGCAAGGTTATCAACGCCCGCCGTGCCAAAGGTAGAAAAAGATTGGCCGTATAAAACGCTTCCGGACTCTGACGCGACAGCGTGAGTTCGACCGAATCTACAAAGGAGCGGACAGAGTCTGGCACACGCCTTGGTTCGTCCTCTTCTATCGCCGGAGCGAGACGCCGCAAGTGGCCTTTGTCGCCGGCAAAAAAGTGGGCAACGCCGTCAAGCGCAATCGCGCCAAGCGGCGTCTGCGGGCTCTCTTTATCGAAACCCTTTCCCAAATCAATGACGACGCCTACATTCTCGTAGCCAAAGCTCCCATCATCGAGGTCGATTTTTCCCAATTGCGCCAAGGTTGGCTCAAGGCGCTGCAGCGTTCCGGAGCCCTGCGTCAAAAGAAAAACTCCGACGCTTCCTGAACTTTGGCCCTCAGATAAGATCTTGATCGCAGCTCCCATAAATCTGTAATTCAAAAGAGGGTATAATCCGCCACTATTACTCGATTATCCCACAGCGATAAAGGTTATGATTTTGGAAAAACTGGATCTCAACAAGCGATTGCTGATCGCTCTTGTCCTCTCTTTTGTTATTCTTTTTGGATTTAGTTATCTCTCTCCCCAACCGAAAGCGAAGGCCGAAAGCAACACGACAACGATGCGGCAGACGGCGGAGCATCCGAGCTCTGCCACGGCTCCCGCTGCTCCGTCGGAAGCCTCTGCGGCTTCGACGACGGCATCCGCTCCCCAAAAAGCCGCTCCCGAGTCAGCGCTCGGCAAACCCCTGGCAACCGTCGAAACCAAGAAATACAGGCTTAAGATCGATCGCTTCGGCCGGATTGTCAGTACGATCCTCAAAGAGCCCAAATACAGACAGGACGACGGAAAGCCTCTGGAGCTAATCGATCCAAAACGGACCCGTCCTCTGGAGCTGCGTTTTGCCGACGCCACGATCAATACCGAAGCCTTTAAGATCCCCTATACCGCATCGGCCAAGGCATTGACGGTAACGGAAGGGAAGGGGGTTTTGACTCTGACCCAAAAGCTTCCGGGCCTCACGGTGACCAAGACTTTAACCTTCTATCCGGAAGGGCATTACGATCTCAAGGTCGACGTAAGTAAAAAACTCGACTATTTCCTTACGCCGGGCCATCGTCCCGAAGCGGACAAGTCGAAATACCTGATCGTCCGAGGCGTACTGGTCCGGGATAGCGAGGGCATCATCACGACGATCGAGGACGGAGATGCCAAAGAGACGGAAAAGATCGACAAAGCGACGATTCTTTCCTCCTTTGACCGCTACTATGCATCGCTCTTTTTCAACTTCGATCACCCCTTTAGGGTCGTGATCACTCCCGATACGGACAAGGATCCGCTTCCTTTCGTCGCCGCCAAGGGGCCCCTGGAGCTACATGGATATATCGGGCCCAAGGAGTGGAAGCTTTTCTCCTCATTGGATCGGCGTCTGACCGATGCCATCGAGTTTGGCTGGTTTACCTTCCTGGCCAAGCCTTTTTTCCGGGTGATGCTGGCGATTTATGATTTCGTCGGCAATTGGGGCTGGGCGATCGTGCTCTTTACGATTCTGGTGAAGCTGGTGCTCTTCCCTCTCTCCTACAAGGGAATGATGTCGATGCAAAAACTCAAGGATCTCGCTCCCAAGATGAAAGAGATCAAAGAGCGCTACGGCAAGGACCCGGCCAAGATGAATCAGCAGATGATGGAGCTCTACAAGAAACACGGGGCCAACCCTATGGGCGGCTGTTTGCCGATGATTCTGCAGATTCCCGTCTTTTTCGCCCTTTATCGGGTCTTGCTCAACGCCGACGAACTTCAGGGCGCTCCCTGGATCCTCTGGATCACCGACCTCTCCCGCCAGGATCCCTATTTCGTCCTGCCGATTCTGATGGGGGCGACGATGTTCCTCCAGCAGCAGATTACGCCCAATACCATGACCGATCCGCTCCAGCAGAAGATCTTCAAGTGGTTCCCCGTGCTGATGACCTTCTTCTTCCTGACCTTCCCCGCGGGGCTGGTGCTTTACTGGTTGACCAACAACATCCTCTCTATCGCACAACAGGTCTATATCAATCGGGCTTACGAGAAGCATAAGGCGAAGATGAAAACGGCGAAAAAAGCGCAAGGGTAACGGAGTCATATATGAAAAAATTTGAAGCAATGACCCTGGAGGAGACTTACCGGCTTGCCTGTGATGCGTTGGGTTGTAGCATGAGCGAACTACGCTATGAGATCGTTCAGTATCCTAGTAAGGGAATTCTGGGCTTTTTTGCCAAACCTGCAGTGATCGTCGCCATGCGTGAGAACTCTCCCTCGGAAGGGAGAAAGCAGAGGGATTACCAAGCTGCTAGCGCGAAAAAGGCAAAAACAAAAGAGCATCCGGCTACCGACTCCGTGAGAGAGGAAAAGTCCGAAGCCAAGGAGATGAACTTCCCTGGGGAAGAGAAGACCTTGACTACCGAGACTGAGAGCCATGAGGCGATTATTGAGAACTTTTTCGATGAAAGCTCTTCCGAGACGCAGCACAAAAGCGATAGCGGTACGGTGGATGAAGAAGCGCTTCAAAAGGAGATCGAAAATCGGATCAAAGAGCTGATGGAGGTAAGCTGCTTCGATATCGACACGGTCGAGGTGGATGTGGTGGAGAAAACGGCTTATATCTTTCTCGACGGTGAGGATGCGGCGCTCATCATCGGCAAGGAGGGCTATCGCTACAATGCGCTCTCCTATTTGCTCTTCAATTGGCTCCACAGCCGTTACGATCTCTATATCAAGCTGGAAGTGGCCCAGTTTCTCACGACTCAGGAGGAGATGATCCGCCATAAGATCCAACCGGTGATCGAGCACGTCCATCGTGAAGGATGGGGGAGGACTCGGCCCCTGGACGGCATCCTGGTGCAGATTGCCCTAGAGCAGCTCCGAGAAGCCTTTCCCGACAAATATGTAGGGATCAAGCGTCAGCGGGACGGAAGCCGCTATGTTTTGATCAACGAGTTCAACTCTCGGCGTCAATGAATGATACGATCGCGGCGATAGCCACCGCCCACGGCGTCGCCTCTATTTCTATCATCCGCCTCAGCGGTCCCGAGGCACTTTCCATTGCAAGACATATTGCGCCTAAAGCCCCCTTCGTCCCCCGGGTCGCCTCACTTAGCGATCTTTACGATGCACGAGGCGAGCTGATCGACCGGGGTATCGTCCTCTACTTTCAAGCTCCCCGCTCCTTCACCGGTGAAGAGGTCGTGGAGTTTCAGGCTCATGGTGGCTTGATAGTCGCCGAACAGATCCTGGAGAGTGCTCTGGCCCACGGGGCCCGTCTCGCCGAGCCCGGAGAATTCAGCAAGCGGGCCTTTCTCAGCGGCAAGATCGATCTGAGCGAAGCCGAAGCGATCGCCCGCCTTATCGAGGCAAAAAGCGTCGATGCCGCCCGGATTTTGGCGCGTCAGCTCAAGGGAGAACTGGGGAGTTTCGTCGAGGAGAGCCGGGAAGCTCTGCTGAGAGCGATGGCTCATTCGGAAGTGTTGATTGACTACGCGGAGGAGGATATACCCGACGAATTGATGGAAGGTTTGAAAAATCAGCTGGAGAGTCTGCGTCAACGGCTGGAGGGGATTGTCGAGAGCAGCCGTCGGAGACGAGGGCTGATCGAAGGATTTCGTATCGCCATCGTCGGCAAACCCAACGTAGGGAAAAGTTCACTACTCAATGCACTCCTTAGCTATGAGCGGGCGATTGTCAGCGAGATTGCGGGAACGACGCGGGATACTATCGAAGAGCAGATTCGTCTGGGCTCTCACATTGTGCGCTTGATCGATACGGCGGGGATTCGGCAAACCGATGATCGGGTAGAGCGTATCGGGGTGGAACGCTCCCTCCTCTCTCTGGCAGAGGCCGATATCGTCATTGCCCTCTTTGATGCTTCACGCCCCTGGGACGAGGAGGATGACGCTATTCTTCGTCGGATAGAAGAGATAGAAGCCGAGGGTAAAGAGCTGATCGTCGCATTGAATAAGAGCGATCTTCCCCGAGTATTGGAAAATGAAAAACTTGAGCGCTTCCGGCCATTACAGATCAGTGCGCGAAGAGAGTTTGAAGGATTGGTCCAGGCTCTTACGGGGAGACTGGATACGCTTGCCACCGATGAGGAGCTGATGCTCGCCTCAGCGAGACAGATCGAAGCGGTGGAGGAGTGTGCCCGCCAGATCGGCCAGGCCCTGGAGCCGCTGAGCCGCGAAGAGTTGGAGCTCTTCAGCTATCACCTGCGGGCGGCAGTCGAGGCGATCTCCCGCATTACGAGGCCTTTTGAGAGTGAAGAGATCCTCGATCAAATGTTCGGAGAATTCTGTCTGGGTAAATAGAGTGTTAGGGAGCGATAACTTTCCTAGTGTATAATTGTGGGGATTTGCTTTGACACAATACTTCGGAAATATGAGGGAAGTTCGGAATGAAGATTAAAAACATACATACAATAGCGATACTCTTGCTGGCTCTCTTCATGAGCGGCTGCGTCCATCAGGAGCTGATACTACCTGACATGGGAAGCTCAGCAGTTTCGACCCAGGAGGAATCGACCGTCGATGTCTCCGATCTCAACACCACCGTCCAGACAGAACAGGCCGTCCCGAGGATCCCCTTTCCCGTCTCCGAATACAGCCGTCTGCCCAGAAGCGGCAGCGCCACCATCAAAGGTAGCATCTATCTGGTCGGGCCAACGGGGCAAAAGATCTACGGCAAGCAGACACGCCTCTATCTCAATCCCGTCACCAGTTATTCGCAACAGTGGTACCGAGAGAGCTATCTGGGAGGCCGCAAAATGGCCAAGGCAGACCCGAGACTTTTCAACTACCTCAAGTTCACCACCTCCGATGCCAACGGTCGTTTTGCTTTCTACGGCGTTCCGGCCGGACGCTATTATGTGATCGGGGTCGTGCGCTGTGCCGAGGAGTGCGGCTACGATACCCTTCAAAATGTCCGGGTCGCCAAGGAGGTCAGCGTAGGCTCCGGGGGTACGACGGAAGTCGAACTGAGCAAAACGCTCAACTAAGCACTTTCTACTTCGTTTTAACGGGCCTTAAATTTATTGATCCTTTTTTGCATAGAAAGCTTTTCTAAAGGAGTCAAAACGTTTGTGAAGGATCGCTTCGCGTATCTCTTTCATCAAATGTAAATAGTAGTGAAGATTGTGGATCGTCGCGAGGCGGAAGTAGGTCAGCTCCTTCGCCCTGAAAAGGTGCCGGAGATAGGCGCGGGAGTAGTGGCGGCAGGTCAGACAGTCGCATGCGGAGTCGATCGGGTCGTCATCGGTCGTGTAGCGGGCGGCTTTGATGGTGAGCTTGCCGAAGCTCGTAAAGAGCGTGCCGTTGCGGGCGTTGCGGGTAGGCATGACGCAGTCGAACATATCGACGCCGCGAGCGACGTTTTCTACCAGATCCTCCGGGGTACCGACTCCCATGAGATAGCGGGGTTTCTCTTCGGGCATGAAAGGGGTCGTCCACTCTACCGTATCGTACATTTCGCTATTGGCTTCACCGACACTGAGCCCCCCGATGGCAAAGCCGTCGAAATCCAGGGCACAGAGCTCTTGGGCGGAGATGCGGCGCATCTCTCGATCGGTTCCGCCCTGAATAATGGCGAAGATATTCTGCCCGCGGCCGACGCCTTCGGCTTGGCGCCGCCGGTGGTGGGCGATGGAGCGTTGCGCCCAGCGTGTGGTGCGTTCGATACTCTCACGGATCCGCTCTGACGTTGCCGGGAGGGCGACGAGGTCGTCGAGGATCATCATGATGTCCGAGCCCAGGTTGTACTGAATTTCCAAGACCTTTTGGGGCGTGAAATGGTGCCGGGAGCCGTCTAGATGGCTGCGGAAGGTGATGCCGTCCTCTTCGATCTTGACGTTGTCACTGAGACTGAAGGCCTGGAAGCCTCCGCTGTCGGTCAGGAAACTGCGGGGAAATTTCGTAAAACCGTGTAGCCCTCCCATCTGGCGCACGATCCCGTCGCCGGGTCGTAGATAGAGGTGATAGGTGTTGCCCAGAATGATCTGGGGGACGAGATGCTCCTGTAGATCCGTCGCATCCAGAGCCTTGACGGCTCCGACGGTCCCCACGGGCATAAAGACCGGGGTCTGGATGGTGGAGTGTTTGGTTTGCAAAAGGCCGGCTCTGGCGGCGCCGTCACGGGCTTCGATACGAAATTCCATTGTGTTATAATGCTCCCTTGCGATCCGGAAGCCCGTGGCGTTATACCGTAGCTTTCGGATCATTCTCCCCGGATTCTATCAAAAAAGGTCAAAAAGAGCGTATGAATAACATCCTGGTCCTTGCCGACGGTCTGGTCGCCGAAGAGTTTATCCAAAGCCTCAACAGCAAACGCGTTGCCGACAACGTCTATACCGTCGTCGTGCCGGGAGAGTTCAAAAGACCGGAGAAGCTTCAGGTGCCGATGGAATTTATCGCCATCGATCCGACGAGTTACAGTAAGTTGCGTCAGCTTTTCAACCGCAACGAATTTTCCGTCGTCTTCATTCTTCTTGACTCTCTCGAAGAGACGGGGGAGTCCCTGAAAAATATTCGACGCATCGACGAAAAGGTTCGGGTGGTGATGTTGGACCGATGGAATGCCTTCGGCAAACTCAAACAGGCAAGCACCATCGTCGTTAACGCCAATGAGATGCTCTCGAATCATCTGTACAATTTTCTTCCTGGAGTGCCGGTCGTAGCACGAAACGTGGGACTGGGGGAGGGGGAGATCATGGAGGTCCTCGTACCCTTCGGCAGCCCCTTTGCCTATCGGCATGTCGGTTCGATTCAGCAGATCAAATGGCGGATCGCGGCCCTCTATCGCAACGGCAAGATGATCCTGCCCAACAATGCCACGATGATCCGACCCCAAGATACGCTTCTATTGATCGGACGCCCCCAGGTACTTAACAGTCTCTACTACCGGATACAGCGTCGTTCGGGAATGTTTCCCGAACCTTTCGGCCGTAACCTTTATCTCTATCTCGATATGGACCGGGACGAGGAGCTTGCCCTGGATTACCTCCAACAGGCGCGCCATCTTCTCGAGAAGCTCGAGGGGCGCCAATTGATTGTCCGGATCGTCAATCCGGGCGATTTCGACGTCATCGAAAAACTCAGAGAGCAAGAAGGTCCCCGTATCGATATTCAGATCTCTTACGATCCGGATACGGAGTACTCCGTGATTCTCACCGATATGCAACAGTACGACCTGGGCCTGATTTTTCTCTCCACCCAAAGCTTTGAAAATGAGAAGATCTATGAAGAGATTTATGAACTGAAAAAACTTGTCTATCTCTTTGGAGACACTTCGTTGGAAGCACTCAAAAGAGCGGTAATCCTCATGGGATCGGTGGAGGAGATGGAGGCGATCTCTTCCACCAGTTTCTATGTCTCCGAGACGTTGGGATTGGAGCTTTGCCTATGCCATTTCGACCCGGAAGGGGAGTTTGACTCGGCCAAACAAAGCGTGGAGCATTTCGAAAACCTTTCGCATATTTTCAACCACCCGGTCACCGTGGAACAGAGCCAGGTCAATCCCGTACGTGCGCTCCTGGAGATGCAGTCGGTCCTGCAGATCGTCCCCTTTACCCGTCGCCTCCACAAGCGGTGGCGGATCCCCTTCCTCTCCAGCGACGTGCGGGATTATCTTCTCGATAAAGTTCCGCACCCTAAGCTCCTGATTCCCGTTGAGGTGGGTTAATTCTTTTTCCGCTAAAATATCTGACGTTTCAATTTCAGTGCAAACGGATTGGAATATTAAAAAATATTAATCAGGACTCCGCCCTATGATCGTGCCCATAGAGATCAAACAGTCTCCCATCAAACGCTATGAGATCGCTATCGATCCTCTGCCGAAACTCCGCTATGACCGGAAGGTGGCTATCGTCACCAACCCCACGGTGGCTCCCTTGCATCTTGAGCGGGTGCTTGCTTCCCTGGAGGCTCCCCGGATCGAGGTGATCGAAGTCCCCGACGGAGAGGAGTACAAGACGATGGATACGGTCCTGGGAATCCTGGATCGACTTTTTGAAGCTCGTTTTGACCGGCAGTCTTTGCTGATCGCCCTGGGCGGGGGCGTGATCGGGGATATGACCGGCTTTGCCGCCAGCCTCTATCAGCGAGGGATCGGTTTTGTGCAGATGCCCACGACGCTCCTGAGCCAGGTCGATGCCAGCGTCGGCGGTAAAACCGGAGTCAATACCCGCTGGGGCAAGAACCTTATCGGCTCCTTCTATCAGCCCGAGGCGGTCTATATCGATCCGGCCTTCTTGGAGACGCTTCCCGATCGGGAGTATGCCGCGGGGATTGCCGAAGTCGTCAAAATGGCGGTGATGTTTGATCGGGAGTTTTTCGAATTTCTCGAAGCATCGGATCTCAAAGATCGGGAGACGGCGAAAGAGATGATCGCCCGCTCCGTCACCCTCAAAGCGGATGTCGTCAACCGCGATGAGAAAGAGGCAGGAGTGCGGGCCGTGCTCAACTACGGCCATACCTTCGGTCACGTGATCGAAAACGAAACCGCCTACAGCCGCTATCTGCACGGTGAAGCCGTGGCCATCGGGATGGTCATGGCCAACGAACTTGCCGTCGAGCTTGGGCTCTTGAGCCGCGACGAGGCGGAACGTATCCGAAGCCTCCTGGAGCGCTGGGGCTTGCCGACGTACTATCGGATCGAAGACCCCGAAGCCTTCTACGAGCACTTCTTCCTTGATAAGAAGAGCGCCGGGGGAAAGATCAAATTCGTCCTGCCCAACGGTTCGATCGGGACCCATGTGATTCGTAGCGATATCGAGAAGCCCGCCGTCATGAAGGTCCTGGAGCGTTTCGGAGGAGAGGGATGATCGGGACTGGGCAAATTGCACGACTACTCTTTTTCGTATCGATCGTTTTGTCGCTTCTGCAGGCGCAGGGGGATCTCAACGATACCAAGGGGAAGATAGAGCAAGCAGCCCCGGAAACATTTCGGACCTCCAACGCATCGATCCCGGTCCATCAAGACCGTCTGGATCTTTTGGCTCAGCGCCTTTCTGCAATGGAACAGGAGACGAAGCAGGGCAATGTCTGGACCAAAATCTACAGCAACTATCGAACCTACCGTGAACTTCAGGGACGACAGAATCGCCTCCTGGGAGAGATCTTCCGTCTCAAGAAGAAAAAGAACCTGACCCCTCGGGAACGCGAGCAGCTGGAGGCTTACTTACAGGAGCGTCAGACCAACGAGGGCAAGCTCCAACTTCTCGACGAGTTTCGGCGGGATCCCTTCAAAAAGCTTCTAGAGCCCCCGGCCACGGGCGAGCCCCCGAAGATCGGCAATCCTTTCAGCATCATCTCCGCCATCAGCTATCTGAAAAAGCTCGACGGCGATCGACGGCTCTATGAAGAGAATTTTCTCTCCCTGGATCGAACGCTACGCTCCCTGGAAGCGGAGCGTAAACTCATCGAAGAGATGCTCCGCTATCAGCCCAAGAGTCCCAAACTTCTAAAACGGCTCAAGGAAGTCCGTCAGGAGATCGATACCCTGACGCCTACTTATGAGATCTATAAAACGACCAAAGAGGTCTACAGTAAGAAGATCGACGAGATAGGTCTCAAGCTCAAGGAGGAGATCCGTCGGGAGGTGCAAAAAGCCGCGATGATCGGTGGAATCCTTCTCTTTTTGCTGATTCTATTTCTGATCTTCAAACACTTGCTCCGCCGTTATCTTTCGGACAAGGAGAGCTTCTACACCATCAACAAAGTGGCGAACTTTCTCTTTATCTCCGTCGTCGTACTGGTTTTGCTCTTCGCCTACATCGAGAACGTCAACTACATGGTGACGATCCTTGGCTTCGCCTCCGCGGGTATCGCTATCGCCATGAAGGACTGGTTCATGTCGCTGCTGGGTTGGTTCGTCATCGTTTTGGGCGGAAGTATTCATGTGGGCGACCGGATCAAAGTCATGCGAAACGGCGTCGAGTATGTGGGGGACGTGGTGGATATCTCCTTGATGAAGATGACGATCCACGAGGATATCACTCTGACGACTTATATGCACAATCGCCGTTCCGGTCGGATCATCTTCGTGCCAAACAACTACATCTTTACCGACATGATCGCCAACTACTCCCATGCCGGCCTCAAGACGGTCTGGGACGGGATCGATTTTACGATTACCTTCGATTCCGACGCTTCCAAAGCCGCCTCCATCGCCAAGGAGGTGACCAAGAAGTACTCCAAGGGCTACACCGACATCACCCGCAAACAGCTCAATAAGCTCCGAAGCAGTTATCATCTGAAAAACACCAACGTCGAGCCAAGAGTCTTTACCTTCATCGAGGAGTACGGGATCCGCGTCAGCGCCTGGTATCTGACCAACGCTTTCGCAACCCTTACCCTGCGCAGCACCATCAGCAGCGAGATCCTGGAGCGTCTGCGCTCCGAGCCCGATATCGCTATCGCCTATCCCACCCAGTCGATGTATCTCGACCGGCCGATCCCCGCGCCCAAACTTCCCGAGGCGCCTCAGACGGGTAGCACGGAGGAGAGGGCATGAGTCGGGAGAAGGTCTACTTTAAAACCTTCGGCTGCAGGACCAATCAGTTTGATACCCAGGTGATGATGAGCCGTCTGGAGGATTTCGAACTTTGTGCCAGCGAGCTGGAGGCCGACGTCGTGGTGGTCAACTCCTGTACCGTTACCAACGGGGCCGACGCTACGGTGCGGGGCTATATCAATGCACTCAAGCGTAAAAATCCGGAGGCTCGGGTGGTCTTGGCGGGCTGCGGCGCCCACTCCAAAGGGGAAGAGCTACTGCGTCAGAGGAAGGTCCACGGCGTCATGGGGCACTCGGAGAAGGAGCGGATCAACGAGATTCTCCAGCGTCCCGAGGGCTTTTACGAAATCGGGGACCTGAAGCATATCGATCAGACGGTGGTCAGCGAGTTTGTCGGCAAGAGCCGCGCCTTTATCAAGATCCAGGAAGGGTGTGATTTCCGCTGCAGTTACTGCATCATCCCCTTTGTCCGAGGCGATGCCCGCAGCCACGATGAAGAGCAGATCCTAGAGCAGGTGAGGCGCCTGGCGGCCAACGGCTTCGGGGAGTTCATCCTGACGGGGACCAATGTGGGCAGTTACGGCCGTGAGCGCGGCAGCTCCATGGCCCGCCTCCTCAAACGACTGTCGATGATCCGGGGAGTGCGGCGTATCCGTATCGGATCCATGGAGCCGATCCAAATCGATGCGGAGTTCAAGGAACTTTTGAACGAGCCCTGGATGGCGAAGCATCTGCACATTGCGCTACAACATACTTCCGACCGGATGCTGGAGCTGATGAACCGACGCAACCGTTATCCCGAGGATCGGGCCCTTTTCGAGGAGCTTGCCGAGGCGGGATATGCCCTGGGGACCGACTTCATCGTCGGTCATCCCGGCGAGGGTGAGGCGGAGTGGCGCCAGGCGATCGAACGCGTCGAGGCACTGCCCCTGACCCATCTGCATGCCTTTACCTACTCTCCCAGAGAAGGGACCGCCTCCACTGCCCTAAAGGAGCCCACGCCGCGTGGGGACATCGCCAAGGCGCGTCACCGGGAGCTGACGGAGATCGTTCGGCATAAAAATCTAGCGTTCCGGCATCGCCACGACCGGGACTTGACGGTGCTGGTGGAGCAGGAACACGAAGGGAGCTATCTGGGCTACGATCAGTACTACAATCGTGTCCGAATCAAAAGCGACGAAGACCTTAGCGGTAGTTGGGTTCTGCTCAACGAAGTCACCGTAGGAGAGAGGGAGAATCATGCGTTTTTTGCGTTCTAAAAATCAGATGATCGCCGCCGCACTCTTGGGGGTCCTTCTCCTGCTGGGGCTCTATCTCGCTTTGCGCGACGGCGCAAGACTCATCAGTGCCGATCAGTTGGAGGTGCTTCGCCAGAAAAAGCTCATCACCCGCCTGGTGGAGCGAGATCCCTGGCTATATGTCCGCACGCCCAAGACCCTCTACCGCCTTCCGGTCTCTACGGTGGATTTGCGAAAGGTAGGGGCCGAAGTGCCGCTGGAGATCGAAGAGAAATGGGGAGTGCTCAATCTCGGGCTTGTGCTGCT